>Ga0194135_10001972_pt1 | contig 12404 bp, 13 predicted proteins | sample LitLau_LLRF_2013_FD_134024 | JGI IMG/M metagenome (GOLD analysis project Ga0194135, IMG submission 134024) | Freshwater sediment microbial communities in response to fracking from North America - Little Laurel Run_MetaG_LLRF_2013 (version 2) | ecosystem: Environmental > Aquatic > Freshwater >... | reverse complement strand
TAATTCCATTGTTTCCACGTTGTTTTCAGTATATGACCCATCAGGGCGTCGGAGAAAACTAGGACCATTCGAGTGGTCCTTCGAGAGCACCTTCTGGAGCCTAGTAGTGCTAGGCAGGTTGTCAATGCCTTCGCAGAACTGGCGCCAGGTGCGTCTCTTGGATTCTCTCAGTTCTTTACTGTACAAGTCACGGGCCCTTCGGTAGGCGTCCCATTCGCCGGAACGTCTTGCCCTATTGAAAAGTCGCCGTGACGTTTTTCGCAGTTTTTCTAGTTGCCACCAAGCCGAATCTTTTTTTAACAATTGCCTTATAAGAGAGATGTTTTTTCTGCCAAACTTATAATAATAATAAACTGAGCAATATAGGCGGTCATTCCCAAAAACCTTAAAAGACTCTCTTTGCTATCTGGGACTGGCATCTCATTGATTGCCTTACCTCTATTGGGATCCAGTTTCAATCCTTCTTTACTGAAAACGTGACCTAGATATACAACACTATTCATTTTATACTTCGTTTATGCCATGTTAAATTTTATATTATTATCTTTGGCTCGTTGCATTACCTTCCGAAAAATATCATCATGGTCCTTTTCACTTTCAGCTGAAATAATTATGTCATCAAAAACTACTTCTACGCCATCAATATCACAAAATATATTTACGTTCGTTTTTTGAAATATCTCAGGCGCACTCTTGATTCCGTTGGCCATTCTCAGAAATCTGTACCTACCAAATGGGGTTATAAAGGTTACGCATGTGATAAAAGCCGTCCTTCATGTCAAGAACAGTGAACAACTTTTTACCACACATTTTTGCTGACACGTCATCAAGGTTGGGAGCTGAAAAATTTCCCGCTCTATTTCTTTATTTAAATGTCTGGGGTCAAGACAAATCCTAAGTTTCTCATTAGGTTTCTCAACTATTACAATGTTACTGACCCAGTCAGTGGGCTCATCTACTTTGGTTATTACACCTAAAGTTTCTAGTTCAAGTAGAGTAGCCAATAATCTATCATTTAACTTAATAGGTACTCGTCTAGGTGGACAAGAAGCAGGCGTGACAATTGGGTTTACCTTAATTGAAAAAATGCCTGGGTAACATCCAAGACGGCCAAAGACCTCCTTGTATTCCTGCAAAACATTGTCCTGAGACGACATACAATCAACGTTCTGCAGAACGTAGGTTCATGACCTGAAGCTGAAGCTCTTATGTGAACTGGCAGATACTTTTCTGCGTTTTTTGACATGTTAAATTTTTACTACGGGAAGTAAACAATTTTATTGTAACAAGAATGTATCAAATTAATCAAAATTTAACATAAAAATTGAACATAAGCTACCCAAAGTGAACGTGCAACCAATTATCATACGGGCATTTTTTTCATAATGAAATTTCACCAAACGTTTCGGTCCTTCTATAGCTGGGACCATCATCAGTGGACAAGTAAGTCATGGTCGGTCGACTTACCATCAAAAAAGGCCAGGGCCGGCCTTTAGAAAATAGAAATCCCGGTCGATTTCTATTGCAGCCTATAAGCCTAAAAAACTCTTTGAGTCGAGATAAAGTATAATTGCTTTCAATTATTTAAACTTTTTCGAGATTTTTTGCTTCATTGAGTCGACTAGAGATAATTCGTAACCATTTTTATTTCGAGCACCAACATCCCCTTTCACGCACCAACTTCTTCTTCTTCCTTCTAGATGGGGGTCTGGTCTGGTCAGCTATTTGACTTGGCACTTAACACTAAAAAACAACACCAGGTTAAGTACCATAGGAAGACCCAAATGCGCCCTTCTTTCTGGAAAGGGATCTCCCAATGATACAAATACAAAACCTATTATGTACAACGACAGCTTTTAGTGTCCTGTTTTTGAAAACCAGTTGTTCCATGTCCCTAATAAGGTCAAGATTAGTTGATTCATTCATCCAATACTCCAATGTTCACAATGTAAATAATATCAACAATTACTAACTTTGGTCGTTAGTTAAAAACAATAGTACTGATAGAAAGTTGAAGATTCTGCAGATTGGTGAACTGTGGACCCCTTATATAGCAGTAGTGACGACTGTACAATACCCCGGAGAATGCAGGCGTCGATCACTGTTGTCAGCTGATGAAGAGATCAGACACCAGCACCTTCTTCTTCTTACTGCGAGATGGTTGCACCATCGGTTCCTGCAACGAGAGAAAGCCTGGTGCCTTTCCGGCCCGTTCCTGGTTGATTTAGGAATGTGATGTGTCACTCTTCGGGGACATTAAATATAAAAAAAGACTTGCCTGAAAAGAGGCGTGAAGAATGATTTGAACTCAGTTCGCCACGCCGCCCGTAGTTGTTCTTAGCCACCAGGCTATGTGAACAGATATGAAGTGGATGCTAGAAAGGTCGCACACTGTGAGAAGCAGGGGCTACGGTGATTTCATGTTTTCTCCAAACGAGGCTCGCGAAAAACGGCTGCACCGGGTAAACCGTGGGACAGATCGAGGTCCCTTAAACTTCGCACAGATGTCAACAAAAGGCACCCCGACAGGAAGACAGTAAATTTTTCACATAAAAACCACTTTTACACTTCAAATTTTATAAAAACCCTCTCTTGAAAATAATGCGTCCTTACTCTTGTCGAGACACACAATACACATTAAAAATAAGTTTTTTTAAGGTGCCCGCAGAATAATGAATTCAATATTAAAACTGAAAAAGACAACAAATTACCCGAATTAGGGCACTAAATGAACACCCCAGTTAGTAACAAGGATGTATAAAATTCATCGCATATCACACAAATTCACATTCCAATATAGAAATGTGAGCAATCATTTACATGTTTGTTTTTCCAAAATCCACGTGGAAAATTCTTTTTGAGGAGTTTTGAAATCTACTGCATTGCGCAAACAGTTTTTAGAGTAAGCTGCAAAAGCTTGAAATCCCAATTTAGTAAGCCTATTGGCTATCGTCGGTGAATTGTACTTTAGCCAAGTAAGGATTTGGGTCACAAAACGTTATATCCAATTTCTTGCACATAATCTCATAGCCAGTGTCTTCTCCAGCTGCTAATTTGTTGCGTGAGATTGGTGCTCAGCAAAAGATTTTTGCATTGGCAAACTTCTCTTTTGTAACCTTTATTATATCCGACAGCATTTCTTCAATAGAAGGAGCTGTTAAGCTCTTCGGTGTTTCTACAAGCACAAACATGATACTCAGCAGTTCCAAAGATTGCCTCCAGTTTTCAACGTCGCTTCCTATAAGAGGACTATCTTCTGCACCGCATCCCGTTGATACAACGTTGCAGTGTTGAAGCACAACTAAATTGCCCATTGTGCGGCTGAGATCTTTGATAGCTGTTTTCACCTCCACTTTTGTACTAGGGAACATCTTCACCAAGATTACAAGAGTGTTCAATACCTTCGCACCGGCAGTTTGATCAAGCTTGTACCCTTGGTATCTACCTCGATTTCGCTACTTTCTTCAAGATTCGCTGATCTGTCATCCTCTACTCCTTCGAACTTTACATCACGTGAGGAGGAGTGTGCTGTACGAGTGGCTTCCTACCTTCTTCTGTACCTATCACCAAATTATTTTCGTCTCTCTTCTTCCGATATTCCTCGTCATCTTTTCATGAATGACATGGAGGTGCTCACTCCTATAGTTATGTGTGGAGCTCGTCTATACGCAGCTACAAATTCTTGTTGGTATGGTTCTGTTTGACTGACGTATCTTGTAATGTACGTACGAAGTGCCTGTTGTAGGCTGGATACGATTGTTTCCGCTAAACCATTATTTGGGACTGTTTCAATTTCCGGCCATCTTGAATGACTATCTACCACTATAAAATAGGTATGTGGACCGTAGAAAGCGAAATCGACGTGAATTCGCTGTCATGGCGTCTGTGTATATTTTGTTTTGTAAAACATTGAAAAGGACGTTTTGAGCTTTGAACCGACGCCCGACAGAAACTGGTTCATAACACGCTTCGCTATTTTTTTATATCCACCATCTTGCTTCACTGGTTGCCGGCAAGTCAATGTCCGAAGGATCATTATTTCCATCGCTATTATCATCGTATTTATTGGACGGAACTTCATTCGAATCGCTGACATCATCACCATGGTCATCATCCATATCATCGAGCGCGAGCGGCGGACTTGGAAGAGCTGGAGGAAAATTATGGGTATCTTCATCGTCCCCAACATCACTGTTAGAGCTTTCGATCTCATCATTGCTCTCTGACAGGTCTTCAAAGTACCACGAAGTCAACAAGAAAGAAGTTTGTCTCGGTTACGGCTTTTTTAACATTTTCAAATGTTCAATTATCTTTCGTGCCCCACTCTCTTCTGTGTCAGCACTAGCTGCAATAACAGGGGAAATATAAAGACGTACAAATTCACTACCCCACCAGAAACTTTGTTGTTATGAAATCGCCTTCTCCTCTACTCTACGTACTGCCTTAGGAAAGAAGGGATTTTAGGAAATGGGTTAAAAACAGTTTATTATCACATAATTATAAAAATACCACACCCACGTTCAAAGCCACGCATACAACATATTATCTGGTTCTACTGAGAAACCCACAACAACCCTTGTAACGGTCATCCCTTATACCTGCCAACCTAACAAGGGTGGCGGGAGTTTCAAACATCCTCCACACCAAAAAGAAAAGTAAAAAGAAACAGTCAAAACCACCGATCTATATATAAACTGGATACACAACGCCATATTTGAAACCCGTACAGCTAAGTTCAAAACCTGATATGTCGTTAACCAGGCAAAACTGCTTGGCTTCCCACTGCTAGTTACATTCATTCATGAATCTCTACTCTATAAATAGATAATACACACCTAATTTTTTATTTCTTAGAACAAGGGCTATTTTGTTTTTATAATAATAAAGCCTACTAGATTTTAATTTTCAAAATCCCTGGGTGTCACACACACACAACTGTAACTTAAGTTAGGTACCAAGGTAACCTGCCTAGGTAGGTAAATACATTTTTTATGGTAAATTACTAATTAATATTGAGGAGAGAAAAAATACACTATAATAATAGGTATATAGATAGATAGTTAAGGTACAGTATTAAATCAATTTTCACAATCATACATTATTAAATTGAATAAGTTTACGGAATTTCTGGCGGATAGTTGTTCCGTTTTGACGCATTATATTCTCATTATTGGCGACTGCTCTCATTTTAAGATCGAAATAGAGTCCAGAAATACGCTTCACCAGCTGTGTTTCATGGCAGTCTTCCTCAAAACTGCTGACGATTGGATGCGAAACCTCACGTTCCAATTGTAGCTTTCCGATTCGCACAACCAACTCATTTTTGCTCTTGCAGCCCATCTTCATGGCTTTCTCTGTTTCTTTTACTACTTTGTTCACCCAGTCGGAAGAGAATCTTAGACCTCCTTGGTTAATACATCTTTGAAAAGATTTTTCGGAACTGTAAATTGAAAGAAAACAAAATTCAATAATAAGCACTCACCTATGCTGTGAGGTACTATCTCACATATAATGTAGGGTAGCAGGTTATTAACAAAATAATGAGGTAATGTTCTGGTTAAAAGTGGAATCTCAAATCTCAATAGCTATTCTTGTCTGAGTAGTGTCATGTTAATCCAAGGTAGGTACAGCTAACTGGAATTTAAAAAAACTGACTCTTACCTTCCATCCAAGAGCGCATAGTTGTGATCCAGCTGAATCACCGATTTTAATTCTTCATTTCCCTTTAATAAATGTTTGCATTGGTCGCATTGGATTCTTTTTAGCAGGTTTTTCACTAGATAACCAGCTATGTACGTCGTAGCATTTTTAGATAGTGCAGATAATGGGGACGACAGCGACATGGTTACCAGGTCCTCTTCTGCATCTTCAACTTCTTTAATTTTTTGGGAGGACCCAACGAGAACTCCGGTCACCCCATCTTCGTCCAACTGGCGACAGTTGCCTGTTGTTGTAGGAGCTATATAACTTCGGAGTTGCACTTTTTGCACCGCCCACTTCAGTTGCAACGAGTTAGGGTTGTCATTTGACCCGTGCAGACTTCGAATGCAGTTGAAAAATAGCTCTAGATGGTCTTGAGACACTTTATATGCTAGGAAATATTTCAGTCCCGTTTTAAATAATGAGCTGGCCAAGGGTAACAGCGATCTGAGGGAAGTTATAAATCCCAGCGCAAACGTTTTCCTCCTATGGCACAGTAGGGGCTGGCCATTAATTCTTAAACTAGAAAAATAGTCAATGGTTTCTGTGACTATTTTTTCAACGTACTCATAATTCGTAGGCCTAATAGGCTGCTTGAAGCCCTTTCCAAAAGGGCTGCGGCTGTTTAAAACATCAAAGCAGCGGTCGACCATCCTTATAAATTTGACCGTGGCCTCTGAATTTTCAAAACCAGGGTGGCCGATTTTTCGTAGGTAGTCAATGGCGTCAGCCACTCCACTACTGATTGTTTGAGCCGCGAGGGAAACGTTCATGACTTTATTTCTGAAGTTAATGTGTTTCAGTGAAAGTTTATTTGCCAATTTCAGGCCCATCCCCTGCTGCACCTCTTCTAGCTTTAATAAATAATTCCACTCTATGTCTCCGTCCAGTGACTGTAATAGATGGCATTCTACCAAAGCATTCAGAGCCAATTTTATCATGTGGCAGGGATCAAGGAAGGGATACACTGGCTTTCCCGACACAGGGTGAGGAAAATGGGTTGCCCCTTCTACACTCCACCCCAGATTTTTTAACGTTTGTATGTTCGAGCATGTACCGTCACATGTAACGGAAGTCACATTTACTCCGATTTCATGGAGCTTCTCAATAACTGTCGAAAGCAATTGAGCCTGCACTTGACTGTTTAGGGAGTCCGTTAAGAAATAAGCTACAGGGACTTTGAAGGGGATGGAGTAGCTGACAACTTGAAAAAATAAAGCTTCACTCGCCAACTTGTCGCCCTCTGTGGTGCCTCCTAGGTTGACGTTCCCCGTCATCTTCCCTTTCTTACGGTCATACGTTTGCTGCTTCCTGATTGCCATGGCGTCGAAAATCAGGGCAACGTTCCGAAGATGCTGCTTATCTTTATTTCCCTGTAAATGTTTCAACACGTCCACTAGTATCCCCGGCTCACCATTAATGGACGAAATCCATTTGGAAATCAAAGATTTATGGGGTAATATAAAATACTTCCTTAAAAAGTTGTATCCTTTCGGGGAGTAGAAGAACAATGTAGTAGCGAACTCTTTCACTTCAGGCGTATACCTCCTCATACGCTTCACCTTCTTCATGTTGCTTACTTGGGATTTAAGTAGTGGAAGCAGGGGCAGACCTTCGAATGCGTTATCCAATATATCGTATAATTCCTGGGAACCATAACTCTTCTCTTTTAAAACTTTGATAACGTCCACCATATTTTTTATCTTCCTCCGTAAACGATACGTTTTTGCACGCAGGGCAGCAATTTTCTTCCTGGCCTTCACGCTGGCCGGAGAAATTGAGGGAAGGGTTTGACATGCTTTGTCGCTAGTCAGGGAACTTGATCCAGATGATTCTGTCATTTCCACATCAAATGAAGAGGATGATGATGATGACGAAACTACCTAAAATTAAAAAACAAATCATTTAATGCATACATTTGCAGGTAGTTGTAAACCTTCCTACACCTAGCCTAGTGAAGACACTAACTTGGCATTCCTCAGTTTCATTATCGATTTCGTTATTAATAGTAGGCATATTATAGATTCGTTAATAAAACCAATGCTTTTCAAAGCATTTACGAGATAAAAATAGCATTATATTTTGGAAGGGACTTGCTTACAAATGGATCATCTTTTTTGTAGTCCAAAGTACGCCGAAACTTCGGTTTCTTAATTAAATGCTTTGGGAAACTGAATATGGACGGCACCGAGTCGACTTTTAGGCGTTTTCTGTCTCCTTTCCCATGGCGATAGTCCTCCGAGATAAAATGAGCGGAACATAAGTAACTCCCTTTTTTTGGCATCCATTTCGCCCTCCGCATGGCTGCCACCCACTTTTCCGTAAGAGCTTTGTTCTCCAAAGGAAAGCTATTTTAATATAAAAAAAATGAATTAAAAACAAAATAATATTTTTGGATACTTAAAAAAATTAATATAATATGTCCCTAGGAAACTTGATTTCAGAAATAACCACGTTAACCTAACCCTAACCCTACAAGCATTCTAAACAATAATTATACTTACCTTTGCATCAGCCTTCTATTAGGGACCTTACAATTCTCAAATCGGTAAGTGCAATTAATTGCACAGCACGATGAGACCATTATAATAATTTTTTTTAAATAGAAATTGATGAAAAATAATTTTTAGAAACAACACTGTGAAACGGCGGTGGGATTGTTTTTTGCCTGGAGAACGAATTGTGTCTTCTGCTAGTTTTTGACTACGTTCTTCTGCCACTGTGTCTTATGGCACGTTGTGTATCCAGTTTATATATAGATCGGTGGTCAAAACACAGAGAACCAACAAACAAAACAAAGAGGACCAACAAACAGCACAGAAAGTGCAAAAGAAGTAAAAGAACAAAAACACTGAGGACAATAAACAAATACAGACCAGTGTCGGAGTCAGTCGATGTGCTTTGTCTGCAGAAGCTGGCACTGTGAACAAAATACAAACAAAAAACCATGGCAGATAAGGGACCTGTACATAAACATTTTTACAAAAATCTTTTGGGTACTCTGATAACCCTGCCACTTCTTGTGGACTTAGGCAAGACGGCTACCTCTTTTGGGGAAATATTATTTACATCGGCGTCCAGGGGAACATGCCGTTCTTCCACTTGAACAGGATCAACAGCATGTGTAACCTCTAACGGATATAACCTTTGAACTGGACGAATGAGCTCGCCAGTTTTCGTTCTAATTTTGACAACTCGTCCATTTTCACCATCACGACTATCGAAAACCTCTAGGACCCTGGCCATTGGCCAATCCTGTCTCTTCAAATTGTCGGACTCAACAAATACTAGATCTCCAGGGACTATAGGGTGACGATTTGGTTTAGATTTTTCAGTTAGCCATGCCTAGTATTCTTTTTTGAATCTACTGCGCAGCTCTTCCCGTAGTTCCTGCATGCAGTTTAGTCTTAACCTTAAGCGGTCTCCTTCGACCAAATCAAGATCGATCGGTTCCACTGAAGGTAAGCTGTGCAAAAAATGGGCGGGTGTCAGTGGTTCTAAGTCGTGTAGATCGTTAGAAATGTCCGTAAGTGGACGTGAATTAATAGTTCCTTCGACGTCCGCTACGACGGTCTCTAACTCCTCATAGGATAAAATGGAGTGACCCAACACTCTTTTCAGTAAATGCTTCATAACGCCGATAAGGCGCTCGAAATGCCATCCATACCAGGGGCTGGAAACGAAACCTGATCCCTGAATGGCTCCAGTTACTCTGGCCCAATCTAATTCCTGCAGGGCGTTGTATGCGCCACGGAGGTTAGTACCGTTATCGCAGAAAATAGTACGAATGCGGCCCCTTCGCGCCATAAATCTACGCAATACTCTCAAAAAAGCATCAGTGGAAAGGGAAGAATACAGCTCTAAGTGTACAGCACGATAGACACTGCATGTAAACAAAACAATCCCAACTTTCGACTGATCTTTTAAAAACAATGGTCCTGCAAGATCAATTCCACAGGTTTCAAACGGGTGCAGTTGTTCTACACGTTGTATTGGCAAAGGTGCATCGGCTCGCTCACAGTGTTTGGCTGAAAATCTTTTACACGGAACGCAGTTTCCGATGACCTGTTTCACCGACTTTCTATTTCTCAAAATCCAAAATTTCTCCCTCAAAATGGTGATCAGTGTGGAGACACTAGCATGTGAATTATACAAATGTGTATCTCGTATCAGCGCTTTTACTAAACTATCTGCGCCGTCAAGAACAATGGGCGCCTTAAATTCTGCTTCGAAAGAACAGTTGGTGAGTTTAGTCTTCACTCTAATTATGTTCTTCGTATCCTTGAACGTAGACAAATCACCCATATTTACCACATTTAAATTTCTTTGAGCATGTTTAAGCACCATTATTTCCGCGTCTAAAAACTCCTCGCTCGATAAAATAATTGTTTTCGGGTCAGCACCTTTCACTGATCCAATCGACTCAGTGGAATCAGTGGATCTGCCTAACAACCTCTTGGCAATCCTCATAACATAAGCAAGAACGCGGACAGTTTTATAAAAAGATGAATACTTTGCAAATAACACATGAAAAATATTTTCGTCATCAGGGACAGCAGCTCGATCATCATGAATCAAATTGTGGTCACAAGCAGCACTTACTGGCCATGAGGACATATCGTCTTTTAACCATGAAGGTCCCAACCACCAACTAGTCTGAAATATTTTCTTCAATTTCCGCTCGCGAGTTAAAATGTCGGCCACATTGTGCTCAACAGGTACATGCCTCCATTCCTCCGGAAAAGAAGACTTACGAATTTCAGTTACTCTATTCTCAATAAACACAGGTCTGACTTTATCAATGCCATGGATCCAATTGACAGCAACCGAAGAGTCAGACCAGAAAAAACGTTTCAAAGTAATCGTCGTCAACGCTTCTTGCAAAGAATTGACCAATCGAACCCCTAACAAACAACTTAAAAGTTCTAAACGTAGTATTGTCGATCCCGGTGGATTAAAGACATCACATATATTTAAATGAATTAACTTTGGGGGGATAGTGGCTGGATCGTCAATCGGCTTGATTCGTGAACGACTTTGCAAAACGTTTACAGATACAAGTGAGTCAACGTCACATCTCAAAAAAGTAACAGTACCATATGCTTCACTACTAGCAACACAAAAGGTATGAAGTTGAAAAGAACACCGTGGTTCCACCACGCACCTAGGAACTTTAATGGTAGGCAAAGACTTAAAATCAGTGAACCAAACACTAAATTGCTTATTCAGTTCAGTAGGTAATGGTTCATCCCACTTCAATTTTAATTTCCAGGTGTCTTGAAAGACACGTTTGCTGAAGTTTACTTCTTTCCCTACATATATAACCGTGCTTGATCCAAACAAATTGATAATTAAGTTTTTTAGAAGTAATTCGGGCTTGCCAGTAAAGATCACGGTAGTGTTGGGTTAAATGCTCATTAATATATAGATCATTATTTTGTACTCCACCAATAATATTCACTGATGAAAGTCCTGTCTTCTTTTTATCAATCCATTGGTTAGCCAGAGTTTTATCAGCAAACCTCACCACAATAACAGGAGGCTTCTTATTCGTAGTAGGCTTGGTCTTGGTTTTTGTGGCGTAATCACCTTTTCCTTTTTGTACACGATATACTTCTTTGATTAAATTCTTTTCCGCAGGTATTTGCAGTTGAGATCCTATTGTTTCAACAATTTCCTGTAAGTCTTCGTTCGGTTGAGCTGGAAGGTTATGGATTTCAACACAGTTCAAGTTGTCTTTTTGCTCCATGACGTTGACTCTCTCTTGCAATTTCGAAAGCTCACGATACAAATAATCATTTTCAGTCTTCATTTTCATTATTTCTTTCTTGTTGGCACTGTTTTCTTTCTTTAGTTCAGCAATTTCTGTCTTCATGTTTTCATATGTATCACTATGGAACTGAAGTGCATTTTTCAATTCTTCAATTTCTGTTTTCATATTTGATCCGATAGTTGCTTCCTTACACACACGACATTTAAATTTCAGCTTCATTTCCTCAGTCTTCGTTTTGTAAGTTGCTTCTCTTACCCCACAGCACGTAAAATGGTAGTCTTTGTCACATCCGTGACAGTAAACACCCTCGGATGCCATGGGTTTGATACATTCCCCACACTTGTTTTCCATCCTGGATCTCCGTCTATATTATCTCAGGGTATAAACAAATTTAGTATTTACCTAATTATAACCCTAATGAAACTACTAATAAAATTGAGTATATATTAATGCTGCATGAGTGGTAGTTCTGGTAGTATCCAATTATTGCAGGTGACTCAGCTCTCGGTTTATTCTTGGCTTCTCGTTGTTGTGCCCCTTTTGCTTGCAGCTGTCTTCCCGTTCCCTTTAAAAGAATGAAGCTGTTCGTGGTCAAATGAAAATGTCTTCTTCGCGGGAAGAAGTGTTCTGGTAGATACTTCTGGTGGATAAACGTAGTAGGTAAATTTCTTACTTCCTTTATTCTCCCGTTTAGTGTCCACTGGGAAATTCTGAGTGAATTACCAACCAACACCATGCAAGGTCAGGTTAGGTTAGGAATGACGAGTATAGTAGAGTAGAGTACACTCGAAGAATCGAAATAGAATCGAAGAGCCGAGCACACTCACAACAAGTCACAAGACACAAGACTATATAAATTAAAAATAAAAGTGGACCTAAAATGGTCCCTTGAGGAACGCCGCACTTAATAAAGCCAGTTTTACTAAATATT
>Ga0194135_10001971_pt1 | contig 12405 bp, 6 predicted proteins | sample LitLau_LLRF_2013_FD_134024 | JGI IMG/M metagenome (GOLD analysis project Ga0194135, IMG submission 134024) | Freshwater sediment microbial communities in response to fracking from North America - Little Laurel Run_MetaG_LLRF_2013 (version 2) | ecosystem: Environmental > Aquatic > Freshwater >... | reverse complement strand
GAAAGTCACTTATAACGGGGGAAACCCGGTATAGCATGGGTCGGTTATAACGGGACCTGGCTATAGCGGGGGAAATCGGTGACTCCATTTGGGTCCCGTTATAACAAGGTTCCACTACCACAAAAATATGCAAGGATTCTCATCATTTTCACGAACAACGTAAAGAAAGTTTTTGATTCACTTTCGAATCAAATTACTATGAAAAATCCAGGTAAATATTTGCCAACACTTGATTCTCCTATTCTCTTCTTTCCATTTGCTTTCCAATGTGAGTATTGTCGTTTCAAGTAAGCCGTATATTCTTTTGTGCTCGTTTCCATTGTCAATTTAAAGTTTATAATTTAAAATTTGTGATAATGAAATTTAGGAGCGACAGGGAAGATGAGTGAGTGAAGCTTCTGTATTCTGTAGATGAAGCGCATGTTGGCTGGCTTGGTTAGAAACAGGTTGAAAAAGAAATCAGCAGCTTTCTTTCACCTTATGAAAAGGAAAGTCCGGATTCTCTCCTCACTTTTCCCTCCAATCCCACCAACTCTCTCAACTCACATTTTTATTTGATATTGACACTCGGAGTGGAGCTGACCTCAAAAACCCAGTCAGACGCCAAGGATGCCTATTGTTCTTCCCGCAAACTATTTGGGTTCAACCAACCCAACCTTTGAACCTACTCTACAGAACTGAACATTTCTACCGGAGAGGAGTCTCGGGAAGAAAGTTTTCCCGTCGAAGAAAAATACGGTAAAATCCTTTGAGTATCTCTGCTAAGGCTTACGTTCCTTAAAGTAGTTGTTTTAAGGATTAATCGCTGAGAAAGTTACTTACTAAGCGAATTTCACATTTAGACATCGATTCCCCCTATACCCTTCCTTCAGCTCAAGTTGGCACGTCCAACTATGCTTTTACTTTAAAAAACTTTTGCGAGATCTCATTAGACGCGCAAGTTGACACAATTGGAGTTTCCTGGGACCTGTTGAACTTCTTTTAGTCGGAGGAGGTTGCATTTTGTAAACCTTTTTTTCTCTTCTATCTCCGTTTCCAACTGTGTCTCTGTGTAATTCATTCTATTTTGAACATTAGTCGCTGCTTCCTAGCCGTAAACCAAACCTTTAATTTTTTTTAGTTTCGAATAAGGAAAAGTTAAGTTATTAAATTATTTTTAGTATTTCACTAAAACTTTTCTGCTTAGGCCAATGATCACGAAGGCGCTTAAGGCAGGGTTGGAGTACGGTATATATTAAGCTAAAAGCTGTTACACGGAGCTGGTCCTCTTTTCTGGATACTCGTCAGTCAGATTCCTTTTAATTGAATAAATCTAAAATTAGCTTGTGGGATTTTAGTAAAGTCTTTTGTTATTCATTTAATTTCACACTGAGATTGGATTTTGGTTTGGGACCGGAAATAACAATAGAAGAGGAGGGTGTCTGACTGGCGCATTGGTACGGATGGTAATTCTCTCTCACCACACCACACACCACCCGTGTAATAGACAAATCAAAGGAAGAACTCAATTAATAATCGGATCCGAAGAGAGGCTTAGGTGGGATTAAACCTTTTCCACTGGTTTATTCCATCCGTATAGAAAGGGATAGGAATTCCAGCGAGACCCCGCACTGATTTCAGAGATCCCATCCCATCTTCTAAAGGCGTCAGGTTAAAGTCAAAATATAAAAGGGAAACTTTGATTCAAAGGGAGGATATAAGTGTGAGTCTTTGTATGATTAGAAAACAAAGGGAATTCTATTCCGTTGGGATAAAGGAAGCTTTCTCTCGTTTCCACAACTGTTCTTATAGAAACTTTAATCAAGAAAAAAAGTAATCAAAATCTTGGTGATTACGGCTGCTTCTGATTAGTCCAACTTTAGTGCCAATTTTAATAGAGATTCCATCATATCCCTGAATTAGTTATTGATTGGTAGTCGTAGTGAGCAAGCCACTTTTTCATCGGTTCCATAGAGTTGAAGGGCAAATTCCAGTTTGCATGTTTTCATTAGTTATTCTGACCATTCAATTAATTCTTTTTGAATTCGAGAACTACTGAACGGATTTCAAGTTTGTTATCCACATGCAGTTTGACCGGAACTGGCTTCAAGTCAAGGGCCATGCCGTATCTTGTGGCAGACCCTATTTCCTTACGTGCATTTATTAAAATCATTAGGAATTGTGTTTAATATTTTGGCCGCTATAGATTTGTATTTCAAAATGTCGATTGTTGACAATCGTTAAAATTCAGGGAAATTTTCTGACAATCAAAAAATACGCAAAAATTTTGCAGCTTTCATGGAATTTTTTTTAGCAAGGCGACTAGAGACGACAAAAGGGTAAAGTCTCTCACAGAAAACGAACATAAAAAGTGACCTGTTATTTCCTTATTTAAAACAAATTTCGAATCGTCTTTTATTAAAATTACAATGCAACTTAAAAAGATTCGACTGGAATGGAGTTGGCTCAAATATAATAGAACCATGTGCAGATTTACGCTGTAAACGCCAGAAGGCATTTCCGACCCTTTCCTTCTCCACTCCAATGAGAATCTTAAATTGCTCATTCCGAACTTTGGAAATTTGCGAGCGGAAGAAGTTCCGGCTTCTTTCATTTTCCATTCATTAAAATGTGTGGAAGTCATTGCCTTTGGGCATTTTTACAGTTTCTTTCCAAAACCCTCACTTTCTTTCAAGGACCACTTCAATCCTCATTATCAATGTCATTCATCAGCACATGCCAGAAACTAACCGCAGTTTCTTTTACGACAAAGCATGCGGAAAGCGCTCTCAATGGGTTCAAAACCGTTTGGAACTCGTTCAATTTCCTCCGTTTTCCACTTTTTCCACTTCGAAAGATGCAAATTTGGATCAGAGAATACAGGATTTATGGGTTATCCCTTGATTTCCTTTTCTAAATAAAAAAAAAATGCAAAACCCGTAACAAAAACTTTAAGTGGAGGAAATTTAGTTGATTTGAAAACGTGAATTAGGTCGTTTGTAACTCGGAATTTTTCATTTTGATTCAGCTAATTTCTTCGAATTCTGTTTAACGGAAACATGAAAAGCCTTTTTTGGAAGGAGGGCTTTTAATCAAGGAGGAACTTTTAAGAAACCTGAGCACCCGTGCCGCGACCTGAACTTTACTTTCACCAGTCCAAGCTTCAAACTTCATTTCACTCAAATCTTTCGATTTCTCTATAACATTTAAAACATGATAAATAATTATCGAATCAAATTTCTTCTATTGGTAGTCAGTTAATGAAACAATGGAGGTAATTGTGGACCTCTTTCGATGTTAAGTGAAGTGTCCGGAAATTAATGGAAGACTTTTACAAGCTTTTTCATTCCAACTTTCACTCCGTTCCCTTTACTCTCTTGGAATATTTTCGGCCTTATTTCAGAATTAGGAATTCTCCTTCATCCTCATCTCTTGTCCTTAAGAACTCTTTGCCCTGGTTAATTTAGTTATGCAGATCAGCACGTTTATATAATTGGATAAAACCCATCCAATTACCTTTCCAACATTATTCGCAACTCTTCCTTCACATTAAAACGCTGAAATTGGAAGCAATACTTCTGTCTAACCGTTAGTTTTTTAACCTATTAGATCCGCGTTACGAAATTGAATGTCAGGAATTGAATGCTCTTCAAATGAATACTTACTCTATCAGAAAAGAGAAGAAATTGTAAGCACTGTCCAACTCCCAATTGCGCAATTCAATTCAATTCAATTCGAGTTATTACTGTGTCTCTCCTTATCATTACATTGAAGTATTGATCTTATTAAGGTCGGACACCTAAACTAAATAAAGCGCACATTCTTTCTTCCTTGGTGAACATTGGAATTAACTTTCGTATCGTATTGTGTAGGCAAAGAATGCATGTATTTTTTTAATTTCTGTTGCATTTTGGAACTATTAGAAGTGACGTTTGGAAGCGTCTTATATTTGGTTAAAACTAGGCCCTTGGGTTTCCTGGTGTAATTCGTCGGACAGAATAGAATTGTATTGAGTATTGAGAAAACTCCGAGACAGCGAGTAAGGGAGAGAAAGGAATTATTTTGGAATGGGCTGAAGAGGATGAGAAAATCGTGTCCCTAATGTTAGAAAGAAATGAAAGCGTGGAAGGAGGGTGTCTTCCGCCGATTTAAAATGTCTGGTGCAGACATTTTCTTTCCTATTGAATTATCCTACAAATTTTACTAAACATCCAATTTGTTCTACTTTATTTCAGCGTAATCTTTGACTCTATCCGGCGGACTTCAACGAGGAAGTAGTCCAGCACCTTGTAACCAACCCACCCGCACTTTCTCCCTCATGTTTCCACATCTCAAAGTTTCCTTACACTTGAGCAGAATGAAGGCTGAGAGAAATGTCTTTATAAACATTTGTTGGTTGAGTCTTCTCTGGACCAGGTATAGACGGTTCAAATTTTCATTCGTTCACACACTCTCCTCCGAATCCGAAGTGTGTAGGCTGACAGCATGCTCATGTAGTTAAACTTAATTTTTTATCCGCACCAAACCATTATCCCAGGCCCAATTCTTCCGAGGCCAGCAGGGGAATTAAAGGAAGGAAATGTGCCTTCTCAGGACTAGAATCTTATTAAACATGAAGATAAGGTCCTGTCGCACAGTCCCCTTTTCCGAATTATTGTTAGTGCTTTTAGAATTTTGAAGCTTACCCACTCATTCAGTATTAAGGAATTTTATTTAAAATAAGAATGTGGAACCGTGAGAAGAATTCACTCTTGTCCAATCGGGATGCTTAAACTTAAATTGATTGCTTAGTAAAAGCTAAGGTTGGTTTTATGTTTTTAATGCGAGATGTATTAATTGTAGGGTGAGCTCCAAAAACAATAGCCATCGAAACGTGTCGGAGCTATTAGACAATTTACTCAAAGGTTATGACAACAGTGTAAGTTTAATTCATTCATTACTTCTCAATTTCCTAATAACCGGGGGCGTGTGGGGTAAATTGAATGTAAAAATTTCCTATTTTAGGTACGGCCTGATTTCGGAGGTAAGTAAAAATAATACAAAACCGCATAACACGTATATTATTACCAAAGAAATCAGAAAAAAAAGCATGTCATTGTATTAATTTAAGAAAACTGACCATTTCCAAAAAGCAGAAGGTAGGAGCCAGCCATACATAGTCGAATGAAAAAGGTTTTATCCTTTCTCCAAAAGTATAATAATGTGCTTGAAATGTGGTTTTAGTTGAAGTGGAGTTGGAAATGTTAACAATGGCATAAGGATTCGGCATAAGGAGACTAGATCCTTTTGTACTAATGCTCCACGTTATGTCAGGATTCTGACGTTTGGATTCTAACAAGTTGAGTCAGCAGGGAGGTTCATTGATAATAATCATAATTCCGGGCAGATTATATTAAATCCAGACCCTGGTAAACATGCAAACGGATGCAAAAGCAAGCGACCAGGCTCCTTTGTCTTCCGTCTTTGACTGATGATCTTGTATCGGCTTATTTGCTTCCATTTGAGCTTTCTAGAAAGGAGATTTATTAAGGGAACAGATGCCAGCCCTGATCTCTTTTACGTCTTCCCCACAATCCTTCACCAAAATATGCATTAGGCTTCATAGCAGCATGACATTCCCTTAGCACGTAAACATTTTAATTTTAATTTAAGATGCAAGAAAAAGTTTTTTTTAGTTTCATAACTTGCTGAAAAAACAACAGGGAGGGAGAAACAGTTTTATCATTATTACTCTTTTTAAATTTCCATTTTTATATCAAGATAACTAAAAATTTCTTCTTAATTGAAAGAAGAATGGAAGGGGAAAGAGAAACAAAGGGAAGGCGTCTTATTCCCTCTCTTCTTAAAACAGGAACTACTTACAGCGCGTCAAGTGCATATTATGTAAAAACCTTAAAAGTTTTGTTCAATCCAATGGCATTTGTTTCATTCTCCTTTTTCCCCTTTAGTTATTAGACTACAATTTCAATGACATAACCTGAACTTTCAATTAGCCAAAATGCATTGTGGCTTGGGGTGGGAAGTGAAGCAGGTGTGAATTTGATTAGCCCCACTTGAACATGAATTCATTCCGACTTTTTGTTTTTATTTGCGGAAATGGAAATGGCTAAAAGGGATCTAGTGCCACGCCCTGACTCCACTAGTAGAAGGGATGGAGAGGGAAATGAGATAGAAAATTAAGATTATTACTCGGAATTCATTTGTTCTGAGCCTTTCCTCCCATAAAAGTCACTTTTCCACCATTTGGAATGAAATTGTCTAAACGAAAGAAAGAGAACGGGCGCTCTTTAGTTCTCCAGGATTTTCCCACGCTCTCCACACTCATCTATCTCCACTTCTCCTCCCTTTTATTCTTTCCGATGAAAATAATTTTCTACTTTGATGCAATTCTAAAACCAGGAAAAGGAGACGGTGGTTTGGAAAGGGCCTTCTCTCTCCTCTCTCTCTCGTTAGCCAAAGGAGAAGAAGTCTTTGATGAATATGGATGGTGCCGAGTGCCGGGGCTGAGAAAAAAAACTAAAAATTGATATAGAAAGTTAGGGAAGAGGGTTTCGAGGAGCTTTCACTTCCACGAGAGAAGAAAGGAGGAAGAGAGAAATGTTTTAGACAAGAATTCATGGTGTCTGGTCTGATCAGTCTTTACCTCCAACCTTTATTGAATTTTATAAAAATCCAACTCCACTCCATTCTTGTCTTTTGATATGAATCAACAAAATTTTTCATGAACCATGAATGATCCAATAAAAATTTCTAAGAATTCATTCATCCTTGATAGTCTCATCAGTCTCATTTCCGTCTTATCCTCCTCCTCCTCTTCCGTCCTTCCTTCCTTCCTCTCTTCATAATATTCAGCTCATACACAGAAGGAAGGAAATGAAAGGACTCTTACTCAATAGATCAATAGAATTTAATTCTCAGGTTCCCATAGTCAGAAATATCCAGGTACGATTAAATTTTAATTTAATACTCCACCAAGAGAAATCCAACACCGCCTCCCTTCCGTTTCATTTTGAAGGTTCCCTGGGAATTGTATATAATGAGAGTCGAGATCTTAATTACCTTCCAGTCAATTAGTCATAGTCACTCGCAACCCTTAGAGTCGAATCAACAGGCAGGGAGGTTAATTTTATTCATTTGAGTCCGACTTGAAAGCTTTTGATTGTCTGTGCTATAATTCCTTAGGTCCTCCCACCGTGGTTGAGATTGACATTAATATTCGGTCCATGGGGCCCGTCTCCGAAATTGACATGGTAAGTTGAGATTTCTACAAAAGTCTTGAAAAGTCTAACAGAAAAAGTTGAATGAAAATGTCAAATATTTACATTACGGTCAGTTGAAATTGAAAAATAGAGTTATCATGTGTTGGGAAATAAAGAAAAGAATTGATTGGAGAAGGGGAAGAGAGAAAGGAGCTCGCCGCCTGACAATGGCAAGAAGTTTTGTAAATCATATCTTCCGAGATGGACCTTCTGCTTGTTATGGATTTTATTCATGACTCTTTTCTCCTTAGAAAGGTAAAGAAGGGTGAAAGTATGAAAAGATTGATTCCTCTTGGGAATAGAAAGTTTTCACTGGATTTAGAATAAGAGTACACAGTAGTAATACACTAGTTGTGTCTACAAGATCCAAGAAACAGGAACCGCAATCACTTGCCCCATCTGGCAAGGCCGACACCCAAAACCCCCTTGCACACACACAGACAGACACAAGAGAATCATTTTATTTATTCTGATAGACCAAAATTGGGTTATTTTCCCTTTTTCTCCTTCACTGATAAAGTCATTTACATTTAAGTGTAGAAATTAGGCCAAATTTACAAAAATTTCAAAAGTTATGATATTCATCTCCTCACAGAGAAATATTGAAAACCTCCCAAATCCAACTTTTTAAATGTCATTATAGCAAAAAGTTTTTTATTGAAAATGTTTTGAACAAGAGTTGGTTCCTACAGGTGTAAGTTGGAAATTTTTTGTGGGATGGAAAAGAAAATAATTCGGAATCAAAGTCATAAAGAACGCCTAATTGCTTTTTTGAATTGATACTTTCCACTTCCCTATTCTAATTTCTTTTTGTCGATAGAGAAGGGGGAATAAGAATTTAAACTGTTCGTGCGGGTGGGGGATCTCCAATAAATGAAGCTTAGTCAGGTCCTTATCACTTAATTGAAGATTTAATGGGAAAGTTCGTCTTTCCGAACTTTTATAGTGCAAACGCAACATATTTTGCACTCCTGCTTTCCAGTTTCCAGAACAAGTCATCCGTAGGAGCTCGGCTTTTGATTTATTAAACTACGCTCTCACAGCGTATATCCGTACGACACCTTCATCAGAAACATTCTTTTTAGATCCGAGGAGTAGGCGGGTGCTCCCTTGGCCACTTTGTGGCCCCACTAATTTAGGCTTTCAGTTCACTACCCAACAATCTTTCCGCTTTTTAAATTAGGCTCTAATATGGAATTGGTTTTAGGCGTAAAGTTCTTTCATGGCATTCATTGATTCATATTTCCAATGGATTGTTAGTAGCTTGAGGAAGCTTTCACTTTCGAATAATTTTCCAGGTACCAGGTGAGTGTCTGGGTCGCCTGGGATGATGGTTAGGACTAGAAGTGATTTTGAACAGGAGGTTAAACGATACCTTGTCCTCGGCCGTGCTTTGATCTTATATTTCCCTGGCATAATTCTATGACTCTTTTTGGAACAGATTTAGCTTTCCCTCTCCTTTCACCTCCGCTGTCATCAGGACTCGGCTCTAAATGGGTCACAATTTTGAAAGACCCCTGCCGTATTCTTTTGTTAATCGGTTTTCAGAGGAATAACAAAACAGAATTTAATAGTCGCCCGTAGCCTCTCAACTTCATACAATGCAAATCCTGTCTGCTACTCTCCCGTTCTGTTTGTATTTCACGCTGGATAGAAAGCCGCGACTTGGTCAACAGTCATTTGGGTTTACAAGATGTCTGTGGGAAATGAGTCTTTATTGTAATGTACAATGCAATCTTAGGAGATTCCTCGGAACCTTACAGAAATCTGTGAGGTATTTAGTCATTTTCCGTCGTAAGCAAGTCTTTTCTCTTGAGCCTTAGATGTTGGATGGGGTTTAAAGTATAGTTGATTATTCGAAGGATTCGCATCGGAAAATCACTTCACCCAAGAAGACTTGCACAGCCTACTTTTATCCTAGCGACAAAACAAGGGAACAATGGGGGTCTTTTCCCTATTCCACTTTCATCCAAATCCCAAACTGAAAAGGCCCATGAAAGAAGCTCTTCTCCATTTGTTTTCCATTTCATGAATTATCCTTTGATGAGTTAAGGGGTACTGCCGGGTTACTGGGGTGTTGGATCGGAAAATGTTCCCAGTATAAAATCAGTCTCTCCCCATGAGTGACTAACGTCTTGGTTGGATTTGACATGATGTGGAAGGTTGTTATTGATTTCAGACTTACAGTATGGATTGTTGTAAGTCATTTTTAAGGCTCTGGGTCTCTCCATGTCATGCATTCCCTTCAGTTAGCTGACCGTATGCTGACCCTTTTATCAGACTTTCGCCAGTCATGGACTGATGAGCGCCTGTCCTACAGCACATCTTCCAAAGGAACTTTGGCACTCAGCATCTCCATGCTTGAAAAAATATGGAAGGTAATGACACGCCGGAAAAGTAGGTGTGTCGAGGCATCCTAATTTAATTAAATGATTCTAATTTCTAAATGGTTTCATGCACAACTCATTGAATATTTAGCCGGACACAACGATTCGGAACGGGTAACCCCGCCCTCTTTTCTGTCTCTCTAGTTTAGTTGAGTCAGTAAAATTAAAAATGGAGGGAAGGTGATTAATTGTTTTGTTCAGGAAACAATCTTACCTCCATACAATTACGACGCCGAACAAATTTGTACGCTTGTACCCAGACGGACGTGTTTTATATTCTTCAAGGTATACTTTTATTAGTTTAAAGAGGAAAACAGACAATTCCAATTGTGGGCACTCACGCATTTTTATTAATTAGACTAACCATCAAAGCCAGCTGTCCGATGGATCTAAGGTGAATTTCATGTCTACTCCGTCACCAGTTTCCTTACCTGCGTTTGTAGCCCCCAAGCCTAGCGTTCCCCCGAGAATGCGAAACTGCGCGAGAGTACAAAATTTGTTCCCAAAACGTTTAAATTTGAAAGAAATCCTTGAAATCCTAGTCCTGAGTTAACTTTGACGTGTATGGAAGTAGCATCATTATAAAACGTAATCCGGCTTCTGGGTGGATAATTGGATAACTTTTCGGAGTGGACATGAAATTCTGATCCATAGCAACTTCCCCATGGACACCCAAAGGTAAATTGGGATCCGCTCTTACTAAATGATGCCGACTAACTAATCCGATTTCTCTCACGTTTAAATAATAATGCTCTCTTGTGATTTAAGATGCTTGTTGAAGATGGGTTCTTGTGAGTTGAAGATTTGAATAGAAATTATTTAAAGGCAGCCGAAATTGAATTTCTCATTTCTTGTTAGTTGGCTATACGACGTTAGACGTCATTTATCGGTGGAATCCAAATCGGACAGTCATAATTGCGCCGGACATGAAAATGTCCCAGTTTGACCTAATATCAACACCATCCGGAAACTCAACGGACCACATGAAATCGGGTGAGAGTATTTCAATTGAAAATTAAAAAAATATATGAGGACTGGGTGTGGTTGGGTTAATTTTGATATAAAGTGGGATGATATTATTGGAAAAGGGTAAGATGTAGTGCAAGTGAGGAGAGAATTAATTATTATAATCCACACGTTTCCGTATTCTCCCATTTCCTCCTCCTCCGCAGGTGAACGTAGCGTATTAGAAGCCTACTTTCACTTAAAAAGACACACTGGCTATTTCCTGCTCCAAGTATACTTACCTGCATATCTCTTGGTTGTGGTCTCCTGGGTTTCCTTTTTCCTAAGCAGGACGCATACAGGGGACAGGGTCACTCTTGGTGAGAGTTTCATTTATTTTCCACAAGTCTGCTATTTTCGCTTTCAACCTTATATTTTGCTTCTGCCTCGAAACATTAATCATTCCACGACTCCGCACACCTGAGTCTCAGATCTCAGATCTCCTCCGCCGAAAGTCCAGTCCACCCCTCCCCTATTCTGCCCTTGGAACTTCGGGTAAGGTGATTCCATTTATATCTAATTTCCCCCTCATTTTATCTCCGCGCCACAATCACTCACCCTCCTTCCAATCTTCAATTTTCCAGAACACAATAGGATGGAATAAACCAAATCCGCTTTTTGTTGCTTTCTCTCTTGCTTTCCCCCTTATAGCCCTGAATACTTTCCAGAGGTGACATAATGCTTGACTCTTGTCCGGACAACAGACACAAAACCAATTTTGGTACTCGACCCCGTTCTTACCCTACTTTGTTGGGTCCTTTTTTTAGACTTTCCCCGAGAAACACATGATTCAATTTTTGACATTTTCGTTCATGGTTTCTTAGAAAAAGGAAGAAAGCGATGAAGTTTTTGAAGTTTTATTTTTAAAATGTTTCAACTTTCTTTTGACAATGTTTTTGAAAATATATATGAACTGTTTTTGGCTAATAGGGGAATTCTCCTCGTTGGAAGTAAGCTTTCACCTTCAGGTAAATCCAGAGAGGAGAGCATTCCAGATTCTATTTGATTTGACATAATGTTCTAATTTCCATTTTGGCATGCAGCGTCATATGGGGAATTTTCTGATCCAAGTTTATGGACCATGTACCCTACTCTGTGTCCTGTCCTGGGTCGGTTTCTACCTCAACCGGGTAATAATACACAGTCCCACTTCACACCATAGACTTTCTCCGCTCAACCACTTTCCTTTCCCTGAATTCACGTTTTTCTCTTAATGGGGTTTCTTTGTTGCCATGATTTTGCTTACGCCAATCCTCACAAAAGGAGGCCACTTCGGATCGAGTGTCACTTGGAAAGTCATTTTCTAAATTATTTATTCGCATACTCAAGTTAATATAATTTTGGCTGATTCAATACATGTACTCTCAAGAGGATGATCCGACGGGTTCCCTTAATCATTGGTTTCTTGCATCCCATTAGGGATCACCACGCAGTTTACAATCACTCTACTTGGATTGGAAGCCCGGGCAGACCTGCCAAAAGTACCTTATCCAACAGCTCTTGATTTCTTCGTGTTCCTCTCATTCGCTTTTATATTCGCCTCAATCATACAAGTAAGTCTTGATCGTGCTACTCTCTGACCTCTCCTGGCCCCGATACGCTCCCAACAACTCTACTCTTTCAATATTTCCAGTTTGCAATAGTCCACTCTTTCACCAAAGTCGGGTCAGGTGAAGTCTATTTCAATGATGACTCGTCCTCAGATGAGGATGGAAGTGATGCCGAACCACCCGGAGACTCCGTATGCATTCATTCAATGTCGACATGCGCTCATT
>Ga0194135_10001970_pt1 | contig 12408 bp, 12 predicted proteins | sample LitLau_LLRF_2013_FD_134024 | JGI IMG/M metagenome (GOLD analysis project Ga0194135, IMG submission 134024) | Freshwater sediment microbial communities in response to fracking from North America - Little Laurel Run_MetaG_LLRF_2013 (version 2) | ecosystem: Environmental > Aquatic > Freshwater >... | reverse complement strand
TTGAATTTGAAATACAATTTGTGTCTTCTCCCTAAGTTTGCTGGTTGTGATGAGCCCTCGCTTAATTTTTGGGTAGAATGTGAAGCAGATAAAGGCAGAGGTCAAGGGGGCCTTGGAGTTTCCACGACGATGCGTTTGGGCACCGAAAAGATCCTCCAACACATAGCGCTCAAACTGTTCCGGATGCTTTACAGACTGGAAGAAAATCTCCGTCTCTGTTAGAAGGAGGCGGTAGATGGCTTGGTTCCTGGAGTAACATTCCAGGGTATCTTCCTTGACAATCTTTCCGGACAGCTGGCCCTTGCCCAACTTGGAAGTACATAGCAAGTATCTCTGTGTGAAATCCAAAGAAACGGATGATTAGGGCTCTTCCTTGGCTCAAGTAGACCCATTGCTCAAAGAACCAACCTGTAATCCAACTTTGTGCAAATCATCATTCATCAAGTCTAGTCCAGAAATTTCTCCATCCTTAAATTTTTTTAAACAGATTTTCCAATCTGTTTCTGCAGAAGAATTGTATTGGAATTTTATTATAATTTGACTTTGCTATAAAGTGATGAAATGGCAGGAGATAAGCCGAAATTCTCACCTCTCATTACAGCAATTTTTAATTTTGCTAATAACTAATTATTACTCATCCCAACCCATCAGTTTAAATTTTCTTCTTGATTTTTACCTTGGCCTCACCGCATTATGGTGATGGGTTCTTAATTGACTTCCCCGTTTGCCTCCCGGACGCTTACCCCACCACCAGGAAAATGATATAAATTTGCTAGGTAATTATTTGAAGATTTGGATTTGAGACAAGGAAGGAGATTAGGAAACTCCCCCGTCCAACGACGCTCGCTCGCTTGTCCTGATCATCCAAACCTAAATTTAGATTTTGGCAAAGTGTATTGAAAAAATTTGCGAGACCGTAGGGAGTTATTTGTAAGTAACTGGTTCAGTCGCAAAAATGGACTCGAAAGTGTTGGTGGTGGGGCTAGCCCTGTTCATGACCCTAGTTCTAAATGGACAAACGGCAAGTGGTGGATCCTCCAAGTCTGAAGGGGTCATTGAGGATATCAATACGAGGCAGTTGAATAAGTTCATCCAGGAGAAAGACAACACTGCAATTTTCTGGTGTAAGCAAACTTACCGTTTTATAAAAGCATAGACACGCGTGCAGGATGACGTGAAACTCAATCTCTGGGATATGTGAAAGGCGTGTTATAAATAGAGCATCCTGGTGACCTAGCAACTTTGACGGAAATAGACAACTTTCCTCTCATTTTAATCTTCTCCAAGTTATAGGACTTTATTTCTCTGCAAAACCCGAACAAAGAAAGCAACTCTTTTGGGATTTTTCTTGATGTTTTATTATAAATAAATTCCTACAAACTCGGACTATAAAAATTAACATGCTATCCCCAACGCATTTGAACTGCTCGAGTATTTCAGAATTACTATTATCCTTGCAGATACTAAAAACTGTAAACCGTGCGACTCGGCTTTACAGCAACTGGAGAAAATCGATGGTACGTTTTCAGCTTCCCTAAAGTCAGGTTTCCCTTTACTAAGAACGGCAATTATTCCAGATAAGACGGACCAACTCGGAGTAGAATTTGCGAAAATTAATGACAAAAGAGTTGCCAAGACCTACAATATTGTCGAGTTCCCAAAACTAACCTATTTCCGGAAGGGCACGCCTGAACCAATTGTTTTCACCGGGGATCTGGAAAATGTAGAAGCCGTCGAAGAGTTCCTAACGAGCTTACAGTCCTCCCCTGATCGGATTGAGGAAGTCAATGAAAAGCTTTTAAAGAAACTCGTCCAAGAAACCAATTTCGTCGCTGTTCTGTTTTGTAAGATTCATTTCCTTGATTATGATTTAAAATCTGAACCCGTTGATGATATTTGCCGAATTCTTTATTTCTTGTTCATGTTTGATGTGGCCCTTGCCTTGTCTCTCTCTGTCTCTCTCTTTGACTTGATTCGTCAACTTCCCATTATCCTAATTCCATTTATTTCTCAAAAAAGGCCCGTCCGTTTCAACCTGCAAGGAGAAACGTAAGATTACTTGAAACATCTTTTTGTCGAAAAGCGGAATAATGAGAATGTCGATTAGAATACAGCACGTGTATAGTAGACATTTATCAACAGATTATTAGAAATTATTCTTTGTTTCATAATTAATCATCGCCTTGAACAAGTTTACAGCTAACAGCCTTTTTTATTTATTTAATATTTATCCCTTCTTTGAATGTGCATATTTCTTCCGAAGAACTCTTGAATTAATTATAAGCTTCACAAGATTTTAATTGACAATGAAAAAATTTCAGATCGGCCAGATTGCAAGAAAAGCGAAAAAGCTCTACGTGAGCTGGAAAACATGTAAGCGACTTTATCTTTGATTAAAATCCAAGAAAACTATCATACTCCAACTGAAAGCTAATTTTTTCCTGTGCAGAGACGATGAAGCAGACGAGTTAGGTTAAAGGAAAACAAATTTATGAATTTAAAATTAAATTTAAAAATATTGAGAGATGGATTTTAATGAACGAATAATGAATTTAGGGATCGCCTTTGTAAAAATAAATGACGATGAACTTGCTGATGAATACAATCTCAAAACGCTTCCGAGTAAGAAAGAGAAAATGTCCGGTTTTTTTTCTTCTAATTTTACGATTTGAAAAATATTTACTCTTCCATAGCTCTCGTTTACTACCGAGGACAAATTCCTATTGTCTTTGACGGTAACACACCTCGTCATGATTTGCAAAAATGTTGTTCATGTGTACTGGAATCCTTTCTTTACTTTCTCTGCAGGAGATTTAACAAAGGAGGAGCAAGTTTTAGAGGTAATTTTCCTTTGCAAGTATTTCCCAAGAGTTTAAATACGAGTCTCGTTTTCTTTAGTGGTTGATCCAAAACAAGTCAATGGGAGGTGAGATTTCGTATGAAACGTTTCACCAGAACCTCCAATTGGCTTCCTTTAGTTTAAAGCATTAAATTTCTTTTGGTAGATGAAGACGAGGAAATTGAGTCAGTTAGTGCAAAGGCATTGGAAACTTTGATTGAATCTATTGAGAAATTGGCTGTCCTCTTCCTGGATAATTCACCCCTCTCTGCCAGCTCCTTAAAGGAACTTGAGCATATTGACGATGACTGTGGTAGAAACGGTAGGCGTGACATCTTAATTCCAAATTAATTTATCTCGGCAGTCGGCACTCCCTATTTGCTCCAATTGTAGGAATTGAATTCGTTAAAACGGACGACAAGAAGGCTGCCAGGCAGAATGGAATTGATGAGCTACCTAAACTTGTGTACTATGAGAGTCGTGTGCCAAATGTCTACGACGGTAAGAGGATGCGATTTCCATTGTGCTTGTACTTAAACAATAATTACCACAAGTACTAATGTCGATGCGGGAATTCGGGATTTTATTGTCAGGTGACCTTCGGAATGAGGAACAAGTTCTGGAATGGCGAGTGAAATATTCTTAAAATAAGACCAGGAAATGATGTTTACTAAATTCTTTCGCTGATTTTTACCTTAGGCTACTACACCAGCTTCAGTCCGATGAAATCGAAGATGTGACAGGTACTGGTTAACCCGTCATTCATGTCCTTCTAAAGTATGTCTACCAAACATAAGCGATATAATGGGGTTTTTAGATGTAATGCTGGATAGATTGATCCAAGAATCCAAGTATTTGGCAGTCCTATTCTGTAAGTGAGGTTTGCGAAAATTATTCTCCGCTGGGGTATCACCTCAAATTTAACCCAATCCAAAATATTCCAGACTCCGAAGATCAAAAGGAATCCCGAGAAGTACTCGTAGAATTGGAAAATATTGGTAACACCATCACTTGTATTAGCATTTCAGCATATTCTCGTCAGTTTACACAAATTTCTCTTTTCAGATGATGAGTGCGATGGTAAGATTATTCGGAATTTCTACTTTGGGTGTGCAATGAAAACTAATATTTAGATAAATGTATTAATTTATGCAGGGAAAGGGGTGAATTTCGTAAAAATCGGTTAGAATAATTTGACTGTCATAAATGTATCAAATCGGTTCAATTTAAACAACACATTGAATTATCTTAGATGATTTGGCTGAAGCGGCTGAATATGGAATTGTAACCACGCCGAAGTTGGTCTACTTTGAAAATTCAATTCCAAGTTTATATGAAGGGAATTTGATGAAGGAAGAGGAAGGTGAATTGAATGATTGTTTTACAGTTTCAGACAAAATGTCATTGATTTGATTTAAAAATAATTCCCAAATTTCCAGTACTGGCCTGGTTGATTCAGCAAACGGAAATCGACGAAATTGAGGACGTAACAGATGAAATGCTTGAAAAGTTAATTAACAACAACCGCGAAATCGCTGTGATATTTTGTAAGAATCCTTTAAGGAGATTAATGACTCTTCCTACTGTTTTAACTTTACCCTCTGATTTCATCTTCACTTTTATTTGCCTCGTTCTATAACGGCTTTCTCCTCACCTGAAACTTGAGAGGAAGAGTAAGGAAAAGGATCCCCTTTTATTTTAACTTCCGCTTTTGTTTCCATAGCAACCCATGATGATGTGGCCGTTCTTTTCTGTAAGCTTTTTTGTTTTCAAATATGGTTTTGTAGCGTAGCTAATCCATTTGTAAATGTCTGTCTGTAATCGTATCTAATTCCCAACAACCAGCCTACTCATTGCTCTATAACTTGAATCCGATTATGTATAGACGATAAAACACAACGGAAGTCACAGAAAATCATTCAAGAGTTAGAACAAATTGACCAGGAATGTGACAAGCACGGGATCATCTTTGTCAAAATTTCGGATGAAGGGAAAGTCAAGGATTTGGGCCTTCAAGTGCCCTCACTCATATACTTTGAATCCAAGGTTCATTTACTAACAATTGTTTGCCATTTTGATTTTGATTTTACAACCACATAATTTAGGTGCCACATCTTTTTGAGGGCGACTTATCGGATGAGGATTCCGTACTTAAAGTAAGTCAAAATCTTTCTACCAAATCCATACGTATAATTTTGATTGTTTATAAATATGGTTTACTTTTCTGCAGTGGTAAGCGCCTGCAGTTTATTACGAAGCAAAATCCAAGTAAAGCACATCCACTTCAAATAAAAATTGTTCATTTAGGCTACTTCATCAACTCCACGCAGATGAAATAGAAGAGGTATCGCATACGCTTGAAGAAAGTCACAGAGTAGATGTCATGTTGTTAAATTCAATTTCAGGTTACAGAAGCAATGTTGGATCAATTAATTGAGAAAAACCCTTACGTTGCAGCGGTTAACTTTTATTTATATAAAAAGATCTACTTTTGCATGTACAAGAATTAAATCTACAATTCTTTGGTTTTGCTATTAGCTCTTCTACGATAAAGAAGACAAGCAAGATCTTCAAATCCTAAACTCGCTAGAAAACATTGATGATGAGGTGATAAAAATGTATTTTGGTCAACTAATGTGTGACTCTCAAGCTGAATTGTGTTTAACTTAGTGCGACTCACATGGAATTCTGTTTGTGAAAATTGATGATGACAATGAAGCCAAAGAATACGGCCTTGAAAATTTGCCAGTTCTCATTTATTTTGAGAATAAAGTAAGCATCGGTCATAAATATTTTATGGTTGTCTTCCGTTTCCTGTTTATTCGCATTACTTTAGATACAGTATAGTAATAAATAACTATTTCTTTAATTTTCTTCCAGGTTCCAAGCATTTTTGAAGGTGAGGATCAATTTGTAGCCCAGCAAAAATGATGTGTGCTCCTCTACTCTTAGATCCATCAAAACTTTTTTGTCAACTTCCTGAAATTTTTACTTATACAAATATTACAGGGGATTTGTCCGTGGAAGAAAATGTATTGAAATGGCTTGTTGAGCAGCGTACCACAGACACCATAGAAGAGGTGTGGTTTCATTTAAAGAAATTTACGTTATAAAGTCAATTGATCCTAATCCCAAAAATCATTCAGGTAACAGACGAAATGCTCGAGAAATTGGTGAACACGCATACGTATGTCGCAGTGTACTTTAGTAAGTACTGGGTTAATGCATCTCTAAAAAAATGAGGGAAATCCGCAAATGTGAATTTTGCTTAAAATGGATCAAAAGAAGTCACTTTTGGTTCCAAGTTTCCAAACGCCCTTATCAATGCGTCAGTGGAAACTATATCCTGACTCCCGAAATGCATTTGGGTTACATAAAATCATGAAAGTCTTAATTAGTTAGTCCTGAATGAGGGAAGCAACTATCAGTAATTCTAATCAAACATCAATATAAAATACTCAGAGTCAATGTTCTTGAACTTTTTTCACTTAAACTATGTTATAGAATGAAACAATTTGCATTTTGGGTGCTTAAATAAGTTCTCACTGAATTTGCAGAACTGAATCTTTTTAGGTAACATTTGCTCCACTTTAGCAAAATTCACACTTGCAGAATTCCCTCATTTTTTTTAGGAACTTTCCCCCTTTTTTTTAGGATGCATTACACTTTTCCTTTAATAAATTAATGAAAGTCATGCCGGAATAGGTGGGCCATGCGATGAAAGCGATGCAGAAAGTTCTTGCACCTCAATTCTAGCGGAATTGGAATCGCTGGATGATGATACTGACGAGGGTACGCACATCACTGAATCAGAGAACATAATTGTACTTTGGAATGTTTTCTATTTCTGCTTTCTGTTCCTAGCTGGAATTCAGATGGTAACAACTGAAGAACAACTTTTTGGGAAGAAGATTGGCGTAAAATATTATCCATCTCTGGTAAAATTCTCCATTTTACTCCGGTTGTAGAGTTAAAAGTTTTGAAGGAAACATTTTTTTTTGCTTCCAGGTTATGTTCAGAAATGGGGACCCTCTCTTTTACAAAGGTAGTTTGTCAGACGAAGACGAAATGGTACTTCAGATTTACCCTCTAATTTTTTATTTGCTAATAAGATTGTTTCAAAATTAATTTCCTGCTTTCTAGTTGGCGTGGCTCACAGATGAGACCACATTGGAATTACCTGACCGGATTGAAGAAGTGAATCTGAAAATGCTTCAACGCCTTCTAGATCAACAAGAGCATGTTGTCGTATTCTTCTATAATGCAGAGGATAAAAAGTCGCAGAGAATTTTACAACAATTAGAAAACATTGATGACGAGGCATTTTTGAATTTTTTTTGATTAAATCCAATTTTCATCTAAAATGTTTTCTTTATAGGCGGATCGCGAAAATATGGCGTTTGTCAAGATCTCTGACACGGACATGCTGCGCGAATATGATTTAACACTTCCTGCTCTTGTAAAAAAAATTTTTTTTTTAATTAGATTGAACGACCAATTTTGAATGTTTGATTTGTCCCAGGTGTACTTCCGTGCCAAGTTCCCCAGGATTTATCCCGGTGATTTGCACAAAGAGGGGAATGTTCTTCAATGGCTTCTACAACTTAAGAAAAGCCCAACTGATCTTATTGAAGAAGTTGATAGACGAACCTTGCGAATGTTGTTGGACGAAATGGTATTTACGAAATCAGAGGGGATCAGAAAAATATTTTAAGCTTTGTTTCCCAATTTATGCTTGAAAATTTGAATAGGATCATGTTGGCGTCTTCTTCTACGAAGACACTTGTACCAAGCTTTGTGATGACATTTTACATGATTTGGAAACAATTGACGGTGAGTGTGGGCGGATTCAAAACTCCTTTTCAATAATTAAATGGTTTCTGATTTCAGATGAAGCCGAAAATGAAGGGATACAAATGGTAAAAACAACTGACACCACAATCGCAGAGGAATTGAACTTGAAAGATTTTCCAGCACTTATTTATTATCAAGGGGGGATCCCAAGTCTCTTCAAAGGTAAGCTTACTCCCATTGGTCCTACATAGACGTCCAAATATTAAAAAAGTAAAAAAAAAAAAATTAGGGGATTTAGCCGACGAGGGTGCTGTTTTAAAGTGGATGCGACTGATCCATACAATCTCTGGTGGACTTGATGCTAGTGAGTCCTTTCCATTTCAATCCAAAAACGCCATTTCTATAACTTTTCATGCCCGCCACGCTTTCCACACCCCCCAGACACAGCGCTTTGTTTGCATAACCCATTGCTCTTTCCAAATGCTGGAATTCCAAGATGGTTGACCAGGGAATTAAAATTGAGCCTCCTTTCCAGAACCCTCGAAATGTCTAATCATGAAGCTAAGTGAAGAACACGATAATAATGAGCAAGAGTTTCGCTGCTGCCCTGCATCAATGGATGTCTGTGCAGGTATGGTTAAGGTCACTCCCGGGGGAAAGAAAAGTAGTCCAAAAGTTTCCAAACCTGTCAAGTTACAAAATGAGGCAGGAGATGAGGTCGCTGATCAAGAGAATGATGACAGCGAATCTGAGGAGACTCCGAGGAAACAAATCCCCACTACAAAAGAATCACCAAATGGTCCCAAGACGATTGGAAAAAAGGCCGAGGACCAAGAGGAGCAGCTCCGTCGAAATGAAGTCCGGAAGCGTATATTGTCGACCGGAAAACTGTCCGCAGGTAGCTGATTTCCTTCCCCTGGGAGTGACACATCTTCATCCCTAACCCCTCTATTTCTTATAATTAAGTACATTTGGATTTATATATACTTTTAGGGCCTACCAAGAAACAAGATAAACTCTCCCTCGTCGGCTCAGTCCTGCAAAAACTCTCCACGGTGTTCAATTAAAATCTCACATGCTCAAAAATTACGTTTAACTTAAACTAAACGGATTCAATAAATTTGGCTACGGGTTCACTTGTAATCACGCCTGACTTGCGTACAAATTGGAACAGTTCCAGCTTTGCTTGCTCTGATTTAGGTGACCTTGAAAACCAGGAGGAAGTTTATGCATGGTTAGTGTATCAGCGTCATTTTGAAGCATTGCCTGAATTGACCAGGAGCGATCTGGACGACTTGATTGGAGACAGCGACTACCTCAGCGTTCTATTTTGTGAGTTATCGCTTCCAAATTTTAAAGTTTTCATGTAATTCCTTCCATTTCTTAACCACGCGGTACGGGTTCTAGTTTCAAACTACAGCGACACAGCTTCCGCCAGAGCCCTTCGTCGTGCTTGTATAATAGCAGAAGATGCTGCTGAGTTTGGTATACCGATCGCAAAAATGGGTAAAAACATCAAATAATTCTGTGAATGTGTATGTAGGGGTCGAAATTCTTCATGGATTTCGAAATTTATCGAATTCTGAATTTTGACGAATTAGGAATTTGAAATTCGAATTTGAGATAGTAAATTTCTATACGCCTGAAGCACGACATAGGAAAAATTATATTGACGAGTTTCAAGAAATTGATTCAAAATTTGAGCACAATTTCTATACGCCTGAAGCACGACATAGGAAAAATTATATTGACGAGTTTCAAGAAATTGATTCAAAATTTGAGCACGCTTTGATTCCTCACAAAGTTTTGTAAGAATAAATTCAAAGCGTCTGAAGAATGGTGTGGACGACAGTCCAGCAGGGCAGTATCTTTTTATCGAATGACTGTGAGGTGAAAAATTATCCGTAAAGTCTACAGTTAATCAGGAAATATTATAGCTAAGTACCGTATTCAAATCCTAAACTGCTGAACTGTGAATTCATATTATTTCTACCTGAATTATCCCAGTGCCATTTGCTCTAATAGTGGAATATAGAGAAATTCATAGTAGAATACTCGGAAGAATTGTTAAGTTTGAAGCAGTGTGATCTGCAATTCAAAGTCCGATTTATTTTTCAAAGGTACACGCGCCTTGCCGAAATCAACACTTAAAATCCAGAATCTTTCTAATTTTACGGTTATGCTAAAATTTGTGTAGAGGTAAAACAAATTATGCAAAGCGCTCTAAAAATTTCTGCAAAAGTAAAACATGCATGCATGTACCTTTAATTTTACACGACGACCCGACTGAGTTTTATAATTCGTACGTCCAAGTTTCCAAGGATCCTGCATAAAGCAATGTTTCCGTTCAGCATCCATTTGGACACTTGACGGAAACGTCCTTCTAGGTATTTATTTTAGCAAATTTACTTTTCAAAAATCAATCAAATACATTCACAAAATTTTGCATTTCCTTAGTTTACCTGGGTGTTACTTTTAAGAATTAAGTTTGCATGTTAAATGTTGTACAATCCACTGGTATCGTGGAACACCGCTTAAAGTCACAAGTTGTTTTCAATAGTTAGGGCGTGGTGCGTGTGAGGTTTAAAATTTGTGGAAAAATTTGCAAAAATTCGAATTCGTGCTTGGCTATATTCGAATATCAAATTATTCGAATTCGTCAAAAATTCGAACTCAAAATCCGAACTTCGACCTCTACGTGTAGGGTTAGAGCCGTTCGGCATGACGTTACTCATGGCGACTTCTATTTTCAAAAAGGCGATCCGATAATTGCTAAAAAATATGGAGGACGAGAACTTCCGTGTCTGGTCCTGTTCAGGCGTGGAAGACACATAAAATACGCTGAAAGTATGGAAGACGAAGATGAAATGCTGGATTTCTTAACTGCAGTAGAGAACATGATTTTGAAGTCTGTAGATTCATATTTGACTTATGATATGTTCTTAATACGGTTATTAGATAACTAATTTTGTTTGTTGTTGCTCAATTCCATGTTTGCATCTCAAATTTTCTAAACAGCGATCAGGTAACAAGCAACTTTCAACAACAATGGATTTTGCTCACGGTCGTATAATAATTGGATTCACAGATTGAAGTCGTGAATGCAAAGATGTTGGCAAAGATGAGGGAGATGACTGAGCACTTGTTAGTTTTGTTCTGTGAGTACTGGCAAGTTATATTCTGGGATTATCTGTATCGCAGCAGGACTAAAGTTCAAATTGGCACACATTTTCAGTTAGCGAGACAGAATGCAAACAATGTGAACGAGTTGTAACTGCCCTGGAAGAAATTGATGATGATGCAGCAGAGGTCAATGGCGTGTTTATGCTTAAATGTAACTGTTGATTTATTATTATTTTGTCTATTTAGATTGGCGTAAACTTCGTCAGAATTGATGGTTCGCTGAATACATCCCTCATTACTTTCATTTATTGTTTGTTATATTGTTAACGGTTCCATGTGCCCTTTGTCCTCTTCCATTCAGATTGGTCCCTCGCAAAGTCCTTTGGCGTCCATGCACTTCCAGCACTTTTATATTTTAGGTAACCGTCTGTGTAGCTACCTAAATACGTTCATATTGCAGAGTATTGGGAGGCGTTGTTCACCACAGTATTTCCTTGGACTGATAAGTATTTACTTGTGTGCTTCGATGAATTTCTTATAGGCTAGGCTCTGATGAGCCAGTGATTTATGCGGGTGATCTAAGGGCCCCTAGCAAAATTCTTGAGGTGAGTTTACGGAATATCTAATTCCGAGACAACGTTAAAGAAATGGTCCAATTTAATGGATTTTTGGGAGGTAGTGGATTATGATGAGAAAGGACCCAACTGGCGTGGCCATGGCAGAAGTAGGCGGGACAGAGCTATTAAATTTAATCAACGCAGAAGACTCAGCGATTGTTGTGTACTTTTGTAAGGCGTGTAGAATATTTTCTTCCAATCACCTTATCTAACCCTCAAATTGTTACATTTTCAGATAATAAATCTCATTGTTCGGCCTGTGAGCCTGAGAAGCACTCCAGAAAGCGGAAGCAGAGCGATGAAGACCCAGAAGCGGAAGCTAGTAATTATTGAATTTGAACAATGGGCAATTAACAAAATTAACCCACCTAATTACTTAATCCATCACCTAATTTCAGATCGACTCTCACTTTGTGCCCAGTGTACAAATATTATGGTCAAGTTGGAAAATGTGGACGATGAGGTGGCAAGGCGAGGTGTCACGTTTCTTCGAACAGGAGATCTAACCTTTGCGTCCACCCAAGGGGTCAATGAGTATCCTGCTCTGGTCTACTTTGGGAATGGTATTCTGATATGAAATTTTTCCAAACTTTTTGCAAGTGATCTTTGTGTCCTTAGGTGTGGCCTCCGTGTATGAGAACCTTGGGGACGCAGAGGAAGATGACATTCGTCATTGGATTATGGAGCACAAAACGGATGAAAGGATCGAAATGGTTGCATTCCTTTTTTTTTTTAAAAACCAAATTAATTTTGTCTTCTTTTAAGGTTACAAGAGGAATGCTGGAGCAGCTCCTCATTGACGTCCATTACCTCGCTGTAAGATTTATCCGTCATCTTAGGTACCATTACACTGTATAGAATACCTTCATTTTCAGGTCTTCTTTTACAAGCAACCTTGCAGAGCCTGTGATTCAATTCTTATGGAACTCGAGAAAATTGAGTAAGCGCAGGGAATCATCTAATGAGCAGCTAAATTTCGTTTCCAATAAATTTCTTCAATTCAATTTCAGCGATGACTGTGAAATGTATGGTATA
>Ga0194135_10001969_pt1 | contig 12415 bp, 16 predicted proteins | sample LitLau_LLRF_2013_FD_134024 | JGI IMG/M metagenome (GOLD analysis project Ga0194135, IMG submission 134024) | Freshwater sediment microbial communities in response to fracking from North America - Little Laurel Run_MetaG_LLRF_2013 (version 2) | ecosystem: Environmental > Aquatic > Freshwater >... | reverse complement strand
TTCAAGTAAGAACGATATCATCCTTCCGTAATCGGTCAACTGACAAACTGTCAAACCAAATGAGGTGACAGCACGTGCGGCTAATAACGTACCGCGTCTTGAAATGATGAAATTCAATTTTTAAGGTACCCACTCACCCAGAGACTGATTCAAACAAATCTTCAATGTCGAATTCAACGAATACTCAAATTGGTTAAATATTTTGTTTTATTTTAATATTTGAATTATCGTATATTCCACAACATACGTCCCGGAAGGAGTGTCTTTTCAACATTTAGACAGACTTAAAAGCAAATTAAGAAGAAGAACCAATAGTTTAGGAAGGACGCAACTTTTTCACTTAAGAATTCTCTTCAATATGCTTTCTTCTCTTCTCTTGTCTCTCACTACGAAACTCTTGTCAACCTTTACTTTTCCTCCAAGAATTTCCAATTTAAATTAAAAGCTTCAACAACAACGTTTGACAAACGTCTTCCAACGTTTGAAAGAAAAGGCGTACATTTTGGTCCATTCTGCTTTAGCGGTGTAAGCCAAATTAAATTCTGATTTCCTATGCACAATATTCTTTACACGTGCCAAAGCTTTTAGGCTTTGCAAAAACCCCAATATCATCGTGTGTCATCATGGGAGTCTGAATGAGTTCATCAGCACAACAATCGCATCCTAGAAAAATGGAAAGTTACTTCAATAAATCGTTTTAAACCAGGAATATAAGCACTTTTGCATTCTTTTGTTTTTATTGATTATAGTCAATGTTACTATATGTTATTTATATATGTATATAGAATATGTTATAGTGAATCATGGAGTTCATGTTTTTAATTTAGTGTTTTTCCTATCTAAAATTTCACCCAATTAATTAACTAATTAATCAACTTCCCCACTTCCGCATTAGAACCACGAATTCCTTAGCGAGACCAAATTTTTAAATGGAATTGAAAGGTATGACGTGTGCATCACAACACTAACATAAATAAATATGTATATATATATATATATATTTCAGATAGAATTTAGAAAATGAAGTAAATTATCACTCCTTCGACGGATTTAATTATACCAAAATGGCTTGAAACACGGTCTTGGGTTAACGAAATAAAGTAAACAACTTTTAGTTCTTTGAAAAAGGCTTTATTAGGTAAATGTAAGATTAATATAGCTTTTTTGGAAAGAAGTGAAAATATGCATGAGTGCGCATACCTATATCTGATGAATAGCTGACAAGTTAACTGAATTTGCCTAACCCTAACCCTTAATTTAAATAAGGGTTGGTATATTAGGTATTGGCGAGAGAGAATGCAAAAAAACACTTTGGAATTAAATCTTAACGACGCCTCCGGGCTCGAGAATAGGATTCATACCCATCACTCGTTCCTAATTTTACCTCACAATGTGAGCAGAAATGAGTTACATTATCATAATTTGAATCAACGCAGCAGTTAATCAAAGCGGAAAATCCCAATATTAGCCCAGTCATAATGATTGCAAATACTACTCCCCCGACATAACCCATACCCCCAGCTTGTGCTCCCATAGCTAATCCTGCAAATAACAAACACCCAAAAATTACGAGAGTGACAAAAATCCAATAGCGTCGAGTTACTCTTTGGACATCCATATTTTTTTCCCTGCTTATTTTTGTTCTCATCGATGTTTTACAGTATGGGCAAACTGTAGGGAACGAGTTGCTATTGTAGTGGCCACTCCCACAAAGAGCCCAACCTCTTCAGCGGAAACCATTGTAGTGGGCGGTTGGAAACCGGTGGTGGCCGAGTAAGGTGGAGGTTGTACGTAGTAATGATCCGGATTTTGATCTCCATGAAGTTCGGAATCATTGTTACTTCCTGCGTTTGTCCATTTGGTTTGAAAATTAGCCATGGCAATGGATATGACCGATGAGGCAAGGGGTCAGATGCTCAGCTTTTGTGGCCCTCGTCTGCGGAGAAAATAATTTTTAGTTATCCCCTTTATAGTGTTTCAAAAACAAAATACGTTTAGAAATGTTCAGTGCATATTTTTTAATGCAGTTCAATTTGAACTATGACCCGGTTCCGGTTTTAGCTGAAACCGGAATCGGGCTTTCTTAACTAGGTTCTACTTAAACCTAAAATAACTAAAAATAACTTGGAACCTTCCAGCGGGGGAAGGAACTGGAAGAAATATACCTCTCAAATAAGATGACTAAACAATTATTTTATAAATAAAATGAAATTATGAATGAATAAAGTATTAACCTTACGTATTTAAAAGTTTTCCAATCTTGGATCGCGTCATAGGGATCTAAGTGACAAGTTTTTGCAGAATCAGTGGAAAATCAGTTGATTTTGAACGGAATTGTTTCTTAAAGTAAGTTTACTGATCTAATTAAAATTACCAAAAGTCTAAACAAATCAGATTTCACCGCCTTTTTTTAAGAAACTTGATAAAGGTCGGGAATGAAATTTTCCCAATGACTTCCCCAGCCACCAAAGGCAAAGTGTTAGGAGTGGAAGTCGCTCCTACACGTCCATCCTCAATGCCAAATTCGACTTCGCGAATTTTAGGTTCTACGGTTGGAAGTTGAAAATAATTTTCACAAATGATTTATTTAGTTAGTAGTAACTCAAATTATATGGATACTATTTCCCCTATGGTTCATTCATAATCTACTGTGTATGGGAGGCGGCTCCAAGAATAAGAAGTTTGAGCTCTTCTAGTTCAATCTCGCCACCATCGGCCCGTTTCCTTTCAATTGAATTTTCATGCTCCCATCCAAGGACCCTAATTGCTTCCAACAACCACTTGGTGCATATCTGAATTGAATTATATTTTAAAATCAACTTTTAGTTGTACACTAACTAATCGCAACATTATACTATTTTATTTGCTTACAATGAGCTCCTCCTTGTGTCTCTGGTAGGAGATCTCTTCCACTGCTCTCCTCATCTTGGAAAAAGCACCCATAGCTGCCTGTCTTTCGTAGAGGATGAGGGCTCTTAAACGATTGTAGCCTGAAATGAACAATTGAGTGTTTTTTTTTAATAAATATAAAATTCCAAAGTAAAAGCGTACCTGGAAGAAGTACATCAAAGACGCTGAGGAGTTCCTCACAAAGTTGTAGCTTCCTGCAAAGTTTCTTTGGGGAAAGGATGGGGAGTGGCTCATCTTGAGTGCGGCCATATATTTGAGCCAATCCTAATTTAACTTCCAAGAGATAGAAATGGTTCGGTGAAAGGATTTTGCCAAATTTCCTCAGAAACTCTTCCTCAGCTTCAATGTTTCCATACTTTTGGTGAAGTTTCTCCAATTCCCTTCCAGCTTTCTCAACAATGCTCATGAAGTAGACTGGTGGGTAAATTTCATTACAAGAATTGCACTTCCACTCCTTTTCTTCAGTTTGTTCGGGTGCAATGAGTCCTTTGGCTTTGTTACTATTTACAAGACATCCTGCCTGTTGACAACGGATGGAACTGACATGTGTAGAGAGCTCCGTAGGGTCCGAGCAACGTTGACAGTTACAGGTGAAATGTTTACTTATCCGGAGGAAATGAACTCGGTCCACTGTCCCCCACATGGGATCAACGTAGGAAATTGACAAATGGTCTCCTCGTTTTATCCTAATGGATGCACGAATTTGAATTTCACGATTTGTCTGTCTCGCCTCAGAATCCCACGTTTTTATACAATTGGGTACGCAGTTGTGCTCTAGAAACGAGCTTGTGTGGTATACACCTGTGAAGGACAGAATGATTGAAACCAACCAAAAACACCAAATATCAGGTTATACAGAATTATTTCCTCTTACCTATCACATGTCCCGTAATTTGTCCAGTTGTGTCCGGAATTGGTATTTCGTGTGCATTTATTTCAAGAATGCTCAGAATTTTCTTGATTTCATCTTTGTGGATGTCAGTTTTGCGGAAGAAATCTTGTACTAGTGCCAGTGTTCGTACGACACTGTTTGCCTGCTCCCTCTGTAAACTCTCTTCATCTGCACTTAAATTTTTAGTTGATTCTTTTACATTCGCCGGATGCTCATGAGATTTGAGGCTCATAAATTTGGCATACGTTTCTGGACATTTGTCCTTCAGGGCGAGTACTCTCAGAATCCCAATGGCTTCGTAGGTCGGATGAACGGCCCCATAATTCCGAATTTTGACCCCACCCCTCGACCAGGCCGCAGTGCATTCCGGCTCATGCGCAAAATACTCCATGCAACGCTTGGAGCCGCACATTGGAAATCCACAGTTCTTGGGACAAGGATGAGGTTTGGCAAATTCTTGAGCAGGAGCGTATAAATTTTTAAACAAAAGAAATCATAAAGTTATATATTATTTACCCTCTTCTTTAAAGTGTTGATTTGATACCATTTGTCCCACTCGTAGCTTCTTCTTCAAACTCTGTGTAGCATTCGAGACAAACCGGTAGAGTGACCCTGGGAGGACAAATTACCAGAGCGGGTTCTTGAAGTATAATTTCGCCTGGCTTGATGTCTCGAACGGCAGTCAAGTAACGACCTAATACCGGGGATTCCGACACTTTCCACGCTTGACATGCCGCTTTGTGCGTTTTCCAATGAGATTTCTGATGGGCTTTTGAGCAGTATGCAGCGTTCCCGCACCATGAACCACACGATGCTCCTGGGTTTCCACAAACTATGCATATAAGGCCCTCCGACTTTCCAGTTTTGGTAGCCATTTGTTCAGTTAAAAAGTATCCTTGAATAAGTAAAATAGAGAAACTGCCACGAATTCAGAAGGGGGACTAAAGCTGTTTTTGGAAATCCTTTACACAGAGGAACTTCTCGTTTCATAAAAAAAAAACCAAGTTGGCTCTAAATTTAGCTCAAAGAGATCAGCAGATCCAACGTTTACTTTATCCATGCTACAGTTTCCAACTGACTGAAAGTTTTCCCCTGTGAAAGGCACTTTCGTCCGTTCTAAAATAGCTTAGGATCGGGTGAACAATTTCCAGTCCTGAAATACGTTTTATTCATCCCGAGTAATATAATTAAAGCTTCATTTATTACTTCCTTCAAATTCGTTTTCCAACTCCAAAAGTAGAGGGCTCAAAAGGTTTCAAAGAGGGGAGGGAAGGACAATGCCACAGAGATTCCATGCTCTCTACCTTCAAAAGCTTTTAACATTTTCATCACAGCTGAGCACAAATTTTTAAGATTATTCAATTGTTTAAATATTACAGGTGCCCATTGAAATGAAACGTCATGGAATTTGTTTGTGACTCGGGAAATGACGACGGTCGGTGACGGCTTTATAAAAAGGAATTTAATTAGACCAAAACTTTTGGTCGTAGGGATAAGGAAACGTGAAGCTTCTAAAAGTTTCTTCCCCTCCCCACCCTTTCTCTCCTCCTTATTCCTTCATCTCCATTACATCTCTCTCAACACTCAAAACCTGAGTTGCCAAAATTTGCGAATTAATGTGCATCATTCATTTCCAGCTAATTAACCTTGTTGATTCCGTCATTTTATTTTGAACTTTTTAATTAATTAGAATCGTTGATGAATTCTAAATTGTATGTTGCGTGTATTTAATTAGAATTCGACTTTATGTAAATTATTGATTTCGGGCGAATAGTGAACGAAATTATCGGGTTCCGTGTCAATCGTGCCGCAATCAATCGTGAACTGGTGGGGAATTTGATTCTATTCTTATAATGACGACGTCCACATCTCCAAACTTCGTATATCTGAATGCAAGTTTAAATTAATCAAAGCCCACCACATTAGATTAGATTACATGCCAAGGTGTCGTCTCGTCATTATATCCCTTTTCGAACATAAAAAATCTGATCACATCGCACTTTCCGTTACAACAACTGAGCTTGTTTACTTTATTCTACGGTATTTAAAAATCAGAAGATATCAAAGTTGTATGAGGCTTAAAGATTTTCCTTAGGAGTTGCACGTTTTGGACGGTTTTTGTCTAGGTTGATGTCGAAGCAAGGAACCTCACTGCGGGATTTAGCGTGTCTGGTCATTAGTATTAGAGAGGAAGGAATACGAAGGGTTTTGTGCTCCAACTATTTCTGTGGGCTTTTGTTTTGTGATTTTCTCCTCTTCCTTTCCTTCCTCCTCCCTTTCTGTGTCACCTGAGTCCTCCATTTCTCATGTGACCAGGCAGTGCTCACCGTGTGACCCGTTGCCCGCCACCAAGGCTTTAGCACCTGTCAAAAATAATAAACAAGAAGAATTAGAAAACAACTCTACTCTGGCTCGCCAGTAGTTCCGCTATCCGGCAGATTCCTAACTAAAGTCGGATCGGCTGCTTGTATTACAAGTGTCGATTGTTAAAAACGTACAAAGCTCTTCATCACTGTCCGTTACGTAAATTTTTAAGTTTGGTCAAGGCTCATCCATCCGCAATCAGCATAATTCTCTCGGTCGGTCTCGTCGGGGCGAAGAAGAAGGCTACGCTTAATTAAGAAGCAGCGCAGCGGTCAACGTCAGTCAACCCTTTACGAATTGCGATATTTATCTCCCAAATCTGGATAATATGAGTGCTATTGTGTAAGATGAATTATTGGAACTCATAATCTAGAAATGGAAATTAATAGCAAATTCTATCTTTGCTATCAATAGGAAACAGTTGATCGAGACGGATGAAGAGGACAATGGATCCAGAGGAGAAGATGAATCAATGGAACTACCCACATCTGTAACAATTGTGGAAGAAGATGGCTCGACGTCTATTGTTGAAGACGCATCCGTTTCTTCCATTTTGACCGATGCTGGACCGAATTCATCTATTCAATTTACTCACACACAAGGAGGTAAACAAGAAACGGTTTTTTATTTATATACCAAATTAATAGCAGTAAATTGTTTTCTTGAGGAGTTTGGCGGATCCGTTGGGTATTTCACTTAAATACAGGATGGACAGGGTCCTTCCAGTAGACTGGATTTAAGGATTAATCATATTCATTGATTAGTTGTATACTTCCCTGATAGGCTTATTGATCGTATCCTCTGTGTGATTCATTCGTGTATGAGAAATATTTTATTGTGTCTAGTAGTAGAAGCACGCAAGTGCTTTAACGGAGTTGGGCTGGGCTTGGCTAACAAAAGTGTGTCGTCTTTCACAGGTGGCCTTACGTATCGTGTGGTTGGGCTGGACGATCCGACGACAACATACACTACCCAATCGGCCGGTGGTGCTGTACAGCTTCTTTCCTCCTCACTGAATGGACAGTACTATGTCATTGGTTCTCCACAGGAAGTAGTAGGTAAGACCATTGTTCTAAACGTTCTTTAAATATTTGTTTCAGTTTCAGTTCTTCGTTCTAAATCTTGATTTACTTCCAGGAGCCAGACAAAGAACACCCCAAATCATTGATACCAGATCCTTGGGACGCGTTTCGAATAAAACTATAGTCCGGGACGAGAAGAAGCGGGCAACACACAATGAGGTGGAAAGACGCAGAAGGGATAAAATTAATGGGTGGATCAATAAGTTGGCAAAAATTGTCCCAAACTGTGTGGAGGAGAGTACAAACTCAAAAATTGGCCAAGTACTTCAAAATTCCGTACAAAATTAATACGCCATTTCTTTCTCAAAAGGGTTTAATGATTCCTTTTTAAGACTTAATTTGTTTTTATTGCATTTTACACAGAGCAAAGGAGGGATTCTCGCCAAAGCGTGTGAATACATTCATGAGCTACGAAATACTAACATCAGATTAGCGGGAACCCTGAAGGATCATGAAGCTGCGGCTGAAGAATTGGCTTCTTTACGAAGGGAAAACTTGGAACTGAGGCAAGAAAACATGGAACTCAAGCAGGAACTTGGGGTTGGGGATGAGGAGGGAACTACAGTTATAATTACAACGTCGGATGTACTGAGATCTCATTAGAATACTTTTTAACCTTACAAAGCTTCACTTTCACTCCAGCATCATTCAAGGTGTCAACGATAGCTAACAATCTGGAAGCATTTCAGTGATGTCAGTTTAGAATCTAATTAAGGTGGAGTCCCTGTCCAGCTCGCTTCTTTCATTGCTCAGCAAGGGCAAGGATTTGTAATGACAAGGGTGACGGTGAGGCAAGGGTTAATTATCGGGGTTTGGAGAGCAAGGCGGAGCTTAGGACCTTCGGAGCGTTTTCTATTATCAGTGCAAAGTCCAGAAATGAAGACTCAATACTGTATTCTAATTGTAATTGTAAGGTTTTATGTTCTCTAATATCGGTTAATGTTTGTATATGCAAGAATAATACTATATGGTATGGAAAATCATATTGTTGTACCATTAAATCATGTATAAAAAGTTTTGGAAACTCGGACTGTAGCTAATGCGTTCTATAAAGTTCAATTTCGGTTATCTGGACAGTACTCTTTTAAATTTATATTATTAATAGCCAGACTTACTTACTATCACATAATCTTTTGTTTCTAAATCAGAAAGCATTCCTTCAGGGCATAAACTTCTGATTTCGTGCATCATAATTTCTCATAAGTTTGAACAATATCACATCCAACCCGTTTTATGGTATATTCATGTCCTTGGGTATTCCTCGACGTTAGTTTTGCCGTCTAATAAAATTACAATCGAAGTCGGGAAATCTGCAACCTCTCTTTCGATATTTAGCAACCAGTCCCGCCGCGTCGTCACGATATGGCATGGTTGGTTTTCGACAACTTTTTGATTTTAAAATTGCAATCGTTTTTTATTGCTGTTTTTTTTTAAAGGAAAATCGTACTCTTCCAAGTTATCTTGACGTCTTCTTTCCTGTCCTACGTGGGTTCCAGTGATGAGTTTTGCTATATGAAGCCAGAATGTAACGAGAAACAGTGGAAGGATCAGTGCTCCGCCGCCTCGAAGACTCGCCAGTCACCCATTGCCTTAAAAATCCCTCTTTCCGATGCTAAAAAATCGGATAGGATGCCAAAATCTGGATTGAAATTTAATGATGCGTATAAAGCTCGGCAGCCCAAGTACTACATTATTGATACCGGACATTCACTCCAGATACAACTCAACACAGAAGCCACCTCTAACCTCGAAGTGTCTGGCATCGAAGGTGGGACGTATCGGCTCGCCCAGGTAATTACTATCACTCCAATCGCAATCATATTTCTAATAACTAACTATTTCTAATTTCTAATAATAACTAAGAATTTGATTAATGATTCTACTCCAATCTGAAAATGACTTCTCTGAAAGGTTCACTTCCACTGGGGTATGAAGGACAATGTTGGCTCAGAGCATACAATTAACGGGAAGCGATACTCCGCCGAAGGTCACTTTGTCCATTTCAACACCGAGTACGCCTCATTCGCAGATGCCCTGGGAGCTGGGAAGAAGGGTGACTGGAAGGCAATTGCCGTGATTGGGACGTTGTATGCTGTAAATACCAAAGGCGCTGAGAGCACGCCTGGCTTCAGGCCCGTTTCAGAAGGACTCAAGAAATTAGGGACCAACTGTGGGAAATTGATTGAGGTTGAGACGCCTATCAGCCTGTTCGATTTAGGTGGGGTACAAAGTACGAAATTTTTCTTTCGGTACAATGGGTCCTTAACAACCCCGCCATGCACAGAGGCCGTGGTTTGGACGGTATTTGGCATACCAAAATATATTGCACTTCCAGAACTCGAATTATTCCGACAATTGAAGACATGCCAGGGGGACACACTAGGAAATAATTATAGAAGCATTCAGCCCACGCCTGACAAGACGATTACAGAAGTCAAAACATTATCCTTAGAAGGAAGGCTTCAATCTCGTATTTATTCAAAGATCACGCATGTCACGTCAGAGTCCACAATGTAATACTTATCCGGAACTACTCGAATTCCTTGATAATACTACTAGAAAACTAGAAATATAATTTGAATTAATCAAGAATTCTTACAACTAAGTTGGTAATTATTTCAAAAATCGTACGCATGAGAGAGAAGCTGTTCCGATTTCTAAATCCTTAAATAAGAAACCAGCTCATTCGCTTTCGAAAATCATTTTCAGGGTTGAGCTCATACACCCATTTCCTCAGGCCTGTAACGAGGACTCCGAGAACAACCAAGGCTGCTCCTATGATGCTGTTTTTCAACCATAAATTAGTTTTCATAGGAAAAAATGCATATGTCACCTTTTAATTACTCCTCACCAAAACATGTCCGGGATTTCTCCGAGGAATACAAATTGCAACAGGAATGCAAATATTACATCCAGGGATCTCACCAGGGCCACCGTCCCCGCAGCCTCCATTTTGAGAGCGAGATTGATGCTAACAACAGCGCAGAATCCGAGGAGGAGTCCGCTTGTCAGAAGGAATTCGAATGACGTCTTTGGTAAAATAGAGTTCCAGTCTTCCAAGGAAATGAACAAAGGGAAAGCAATCACAAAGCCGCATGCACCGAGGAAAAAAGTCATTGTAAGGAAGTGAGTCTCCTTGATTGACCTCGTCACAACAAATTTGAGAGAAAGGGAAAAGAGGGCTCCAACTGCAAAAAGGGAACCCGTTAATCTGCCGGCATCGAATGACGCTTTCCCAGTGAGCAATGGCGGTTTCATAATCAGGAAAACACCGCTCAATGTTACCCCGGCAAGGAGTATCGGCAAGACTGCGCATCTTTCTTTGAGAATAAAGTGAGCCAAGACTGCAACCACGACAGGAGAACTGGGAAGAGGTTCAAATTTCAGACACCACTAAGTGAATTGCATTAATACTCAAGACCGACCTAAATACAATTACTGTCATGTCTGCCACTGGAATGTAATACAAGGCCTGACTCCGAAGTAGTAATGACACTCCTTGTAGGGATCCTTGTAGCTGTAACAGAGAATTTCAAAACTCATCAACAAACTTTCAACTTTCCATTTGAATTAAGAAGGAACTTTCCATCCTCTGCACGCACCAATAAAATTCCAAACGTTTTTCTTTTAGCTGGATTTGAAATTGGCCAAAATTCCTCCAGAAGTCTCGCCCGTTTTCCCCAACCGGGTCCCCATTCATGATACACCTGCAAAATTTGAATAAATCTGGAGCTCTCAATCAGTTGGAACGTGCTTCAATGTCCACAATAATTTAGGTTTTCTCCCACCATGGCAGGAATCCACGGTAGTAAAACTCCAAGGCTGAAAAGCACGGCGATCCCGTTTGGTGGATATCCGTATTCCTTACTCAGGACCTTGATGCTGAGTATACAGACTGAAAAGAAGGAGCTTGCGGATATGGCCATGAAAATCCCACCGAATCGTGTCACAAATGAATCCTTCCTTGGTGGATGTGCTTCGCCCATACTGGTGCACTTTGTTTCCTTGGTCCCGTTGCTCCCATTTTCGGAAATCTTTAATTCAATTCCCTCTGCTTCGGATCCCATTTTGTGTAACTCCTGGCTGGAAGATTGGCAATGATTTCGCAATTTTAAAGGTTAAATATTCGTATTTGATAGTTTTCCGAGGGGAAGTGATGCTGACATGAGAGAATAAAACAATGGGAGTGAAACGCTATTAAAACATGCTTCCAAAATTGCTGTCAGGTGTTCTTCAGCAAAGCTACTCGGCCTTGTCACGCTTTTCCTTTCTCCAAGAGTAGGATCATTTAAACGTTAGGGGGGTTCGGGTTAGATGAGTATTACAACTGAAATATTTAGTTCATGGAGACTGCATTCTAATTAGCCTGATTCAATCTTCTATTAATTCTCATGTGCATCTTTCGTTTTTTCTCCTGGGATTGAATGGTTAATTTTGTTTTCAATACGATGATTACTCATTACTAATTTTATAAAGAACCACTTGCACTTGTGTGATCGGATCGTATAAAGTAGATTCTCGTTTTCCACTCAAATAAAACCCATTGTTATAATTCTTGACATAGATTTTGTCATTTCCTGACAGGTCTTCATCTCTTTTTTTTTTGTAAACCGCACGAGAATATCAGGGTGTAATTTTTTGGGAATAATAATGTTTGTTTTGTGTAATTGTGTAACAGGTAACCCATTGAAACTTTTGTCTAACGAACGTGTGTTTGCCTATCACCTCACCACACAAAACTTAAAGAAAAGATTCAAAGGTGGCGAAGAGCAAAATATGAAAAAGTTTCGGACACACTTGGAGACAATTCGTACCTTGTGCTGGTGCGTGTTACATAATCAATTGACAACGCTTCGATGGCCTAAATTGACCTGATCCTTGTATACCACCAATGTCTCTTTTCCGGAAAGTCATCCACATATAAAGTTCATCAACTCTAACTGATGAGAATCAGTAGTGAATCGGCATCCCGTGTCTCACAACGGAAGATAAATTTTATTCCAACATCCAAAATGCAACGATTTTTGGTAAGGACAATTTTCAATATTCATTTCGAATGAAACTAATCTCCAGATCCAATAAAATATTTGCTTGGTCTGTCTTGTAGATTTCCATAATTGCAGTTTTGATACTTGGATTACTTATCTCGTCTACAAATGCTGAAAAT
>Ga0194135_10001968_pt1 | contig 12418 bp, 16 predicted proteins | sample LitLau_LLRF_2013_FD_134024 | JGI IMG/M metagenome (GOLD analysis project Ga0194135, IMG submission 134024) | Freshwater sediment microbial communities in response to fracking from North America - Little Laurel Run_MetaG_LLRF_2013 (version 2) | ecosystem: Environmental > Aquatic > Freshwater >... | reverse complement strand
AATGATCCCGTGCCTCATCCTCCTCATGATTGACTCTAATCAACATTTCTATAATCTTCAAATGACAAAATTTCGTTCCTCATACTCACCTCACCTATCTTCATCTCCTTCCTGTCGAGGAATGCCCTCGGGTTTTGCTTACAAAACGAAAGACGTTGACTGGAATGAATTGAACAGAGTTTCTTACTAAATTGTAGAATTTATTTTAAATTTGGTTTTCTTCATTTTTGGACTTAATTTCTTGTTCCGATTATTTGGGCATGAATGCAAAGAGTTAAGAATTTTTGACTCAACGGTAAGAATCTCCGCCCGCACCTACTCTTGTTCATTGGCTTTTTAACATTTCATTTGAGGCCCTGTCGGGTTCCGAAGTTTTAAATTACAAAATAGGAAAAGTAGCTTATGAAGGAAGGGGGACCACAATACAACAACTTGACTCATGTGGAGACATTCTAAAATCGTCATCATCAAACAACTAATTAACAACATACAGAATACAAAGTATAATCTTCGCTTAGGCTAAACATTAAGTTAATTGCTTGGTTATGGAGAATTTTACAACTCATCGTGACCTTCCTTGTCGTCATCGTCATCGGCGTCCTCATCATCATCCTTCTCATCATCGGCTCCCTTCTCGGCATCAGCCTTCTTCTTATCCTCTTCGTCTTGAGCATCCTTCATCTTCTTCTCCTCCTCCTGTAGAGACGAAAATAAGAATTGATTTAGACTCAGGACTCAGAGAAAATCTAAACTGGGCTTTAAAAGTGGAATACTATAGGATTGAAGAGAACTTACTTTTCCGGCGATAATGACATCTCGGACTTCCTTGGCCTTGTCCTTGTCGTCGGTGATGAGGATGTTGTCAAAGAGGGTTCCTGACTTGACTTGCCAGAGGTCGAGACCCAACCCACAGATCCCACCGTACCTGTAGATTTCGGAGTCTGGAACATAATCGGGATTCTCAATCTCAGGGTGGACCCATGATCCCTTGTAGGCTGGATTGTCAATCTGCTTGGGCTTCCATTCTCCCTTGAATGCTGGGTTGTCGATTTGGGGTGCCTCCCACTCTCCGTCCATCTCATCGTCCCAGTCTTCTGGCTTTGTGGCTTCTGTATCAGCAATGTGCTCGGGTTGCTCCCAGTCTTCTGGTTTGGAGTCAGTGGCGTCATCAATCATGGCCCGGTCATCCCAATCCTCGGGTTTGCTGGCAGCTGGGTCTTTGATCTGATGTGGAATACGAAAATATTAAATTAGGCATGAGACAGGTGTGCCAGATTACTAACTAGTATTTTGTTGTATTCAGGTAGAATTTCAACTTAATATGAAATTTACCTTTTTTGGCTCCAAGAAGCTCCAATCATCGTCAAAAGTTCCGCTTTGTACCTTCTCTCCGTCAATGAGGACTTCATAGGTTTGATCGGGCTCCACAATGAGTGTGTAGACATGAGTGTAAACGTCATCCTTGCATCGGATATCCCTGTAAATCAAACAGAAAGTATTTAGCCTTTTGTGAAGGAATTGGGAATTTTCATTCCTCATAATGTCCCAATCATAAAAGGCATAAAAAAACCTACTTGTTGATAAGGTGGTTCTTCCCTTTGTAGTTGAAGATGGCATGGACTTTCTTAGTGCCTGGGCCGCAGATATCTGGCCCAAACATGATGAGGTATGGCGTCTCTCCGTGCATATCCTCTGGATTGAAGTCACAGTCGAAGAGCTTGATGTATCCACCGCCACAGTCAATGTTTTGCTCATGCTTTACAGAGAACTGAAGGACAAGTGTTTTCTTTTCGTTGGTGAACTCAGGGAACTTGGTGGAAACTGCATAAAAGTGGGCATCTTGGGAGGTCTTGATGGCTGTTGGATTAAAGAATCAAAATTGAAATTAGAAATACAAAGAATACTCCTGGAAAATGATTTCCCCAAGCTGGGACGTGTTCAAATAAAATCGCTCACCGTTGTTCTTAGCATCTGAGTAGAATTTGCCTGGAGTGAGTTCAAACTTTCCGAATGTCTTGTCTCCGTGTTTTGAGGTGATCCATCGTTCTGTCCACGTGTCTGTAAAAAAACAAAAAGTCATTAATTAACCATATATGCCTTCCATCAAATCAAATAGGATATTTAATTCTTGCATTTCTATAAATTGAAGTTCAAGTAACTTTGATAAAAGAGAAGTCCCAAACGAAACTGGGAGTGTGTCAAATTTGGAATTCGGTCTAAAATTATTTAACTTCTAGCGTCGTCAATCAATGAATCTCACTTATCATTTCACTATCATTAAGAAACTCATTAGTATAGATGGACATGAAAAAGTGCATGGGCGGAGAAGATGACATATTGACATAAAGCTCTCAACTAGTAATATAATGCGTTTGGTTGGATGCGATTGACAATCTAATTGAATCCTATCCTCCAGAATGGTAACTCCTCATACTAATCAAAACCGCAGAGCAGATGACAACCCGGCAAAAGGGACCATTGTTTCAATGAAGTATAAAATAAAGGCAAGCAGTAATTTGATATGCATAAGAGTAAAAGTAATTAAACAACATACCGTCGTCAAATGTTTCTTGAAAGTAGACTTTAGAATAGGCAGAGCCACAAATTAGAGCTAAGACGAGGATAACCGACTTCATGTTTCTCCCCAAACCAATCAATTAATTGTAACTTAGTATTAATTTGTCTTCGACTGAACTGAAAAGAACAGAAGAGAGACCCGACTGGAAGAACGGAAAGAAATTGACTGACTGGAGATGAAGGGGAAAGGAGATATAAAAAAGAGCCGGTTCTTACACGTCGACTTCTCATTGGTCCACCACACAGGCAGTCAGCGGGAGCCAATCAAGTCTCACCACGCACCCGGTGCCCCACCTTTCAAGCTCTCCATACACACGACTACTCACCAGGTATACGAGTTCTGTGCCACTGGATATATCAAATCAAATGAATATTTCATTGTAAATAAAATTATAAAATTTTGAATTAACTCAACAAAACCAATTCCATTCATTCCTCAAACTTTCAATCTATTTTCTAATTACCAGTGAATTCGAAATAAGAATTCTTAGAAATGAACATGGACAAAAAAGGTACAGGGGAGCGAATTACAGTAAATGTAATCGTAAAGAACATCCGTTTAATATTGGACTACCTTAACAGGGGATAAAAACTTTTAGTCGTGTTTTAGTTTGCTGCTGGATTCTAGGAAGTAAAAGTATGAACTACTTTAATATAATCCCTTCCTCTTCAAAATGAAGGCCTCTTGAAAAGCACGAGGAAACAAAGGCCGTATTGATTTTTAAGAAATTTGCACAGAGTTTTCGTTATAAATACGGAAATCTTTGTACAAAATTTGAGCCAAATCGTAATAACAGGGCAAGAGAAGTTTGAGGTCAAATTTAACGTTGTAAGGCACGGGAGGGGCCAGGAGACGGTTTCTCTCATGCTTTACCATACTATACTAATTGTTAATGCACTCTGAATTAAAATATAAAATAAATGCTGAATCCATATCTCAAATTCAAATTCCACCTATTTAAATTGAATCCAAATTGGAAATTTCAAATTGTAAAATTAAAATAGATTCAAAAGTACTCAGGTGTGTGAGCTTATCAGGTTTAACGCCGGGCGATGGGAAGGTTTCAACGCGCATGACTCTGGGGTATTTGCAGTATGAAATAAAAAGGCGGGGCTTCCACTTGGGATCAATTCCCAGGAATTTATTTTGGAGTGAAGCAAGCGAGGCGAGGGCATCCTTAATCATTATCCACTTTCCCACAGACAGAAGCTATTGTACTTAAAATTAATCCGCGTTTGATTGAGGAAGAATAGGGAGAATGATAATACTGAGATGACATGAACTACATTACTAGCATTATTAATCCACGTGGATTATGACCACTTATGGCATCCTCATCCATCCACCCGCTTCCATGCAATAAGCAACTTGCAAATGCAATGACTAAACCTAAATTTATGCAAAATGATGCTTGCTATTTAGCTAATTTGAACTTTATTTTAATTTAAGGGTACGGAATCTGCATTACCCACCAAATTTTCCCTTAACCCCCGCCTAAACAAATGAGCATCTAATACTAATGCCCATGAATCTTGCCTTTCTCGTTGTGTAAAACAAGATGCACCTTTTCTTTTAGACTTTTGACTTTTAGACTGCGATCTAAAATGACCCCGGAAATTGGGAAGTGAGGAGCTAAATGAGGTTAATGAATGGAATACCACTGAAACCGTGCCTGACACGACCGGATCGCTTCCGCCTTTCACCGAATCCTAATTCTCAACTATTTGTCAAATCCTTATCAGTTTGTCTTAACTCCTTCTCCTGTCCACACTAAACTTTCTAGTCTTGACCTCTAGCCATGAACTCCAAATGGATCCTCATTGGGTTGACTCTGGTCCTCTTGGCCCTTGTCATCCAGGTAGGAATTCTGTCTTAATTCAACAATCCAAAGTTTTGCTTTGAAAGTCCAGCTTATCCTAAAAATGTAAATTTGAAATCATTCCAGGAAGCAGCCTGTAAGAGCACTAAAAAGAAAGACTCTGAAGAGGAAGAGGGCTCAAGTGAGAAGGACAAGAAGAAGGACAAGGACAAGGATAAGGAAGAGGATGATGACGACAAGAAGAAGGGCTCCGAGGAAAAGGAGAAGTCAAAAAAGAGTCCATTTAAGGGTGGGAAATGTCACGGGGAGAAGATAGAATACCCCAAGGATTGGGTCAAAGCCCAGAAGAAATGCGAAGGCGAGACGGCAAAGAAAGATGATGATGACGATGATAAGAAAGACAAGGATGCCAAGACTGGATTCACTGTTCGTAGTCAACTCGTTCATTTTTAATAATTAATCCAATCCTCCTACTAATCATTTGTGAATCATTTTTAATTTCTAGTGCGAAGGAGTTTGCATGTGGAAAGAATTGGAATTCGTAAGTTGTGGATGCATATGGGATAGAAGGGAGTGGTGAAAGTACCCTGATAATTAATTCATCTCATGTATTTCATATTTTATTTGTAGTTTACTGGGAAGAGTAATAAAGTGGATTCAGAGGCCATCGATGCCTTCATTGACAAAATGATGACTGGAACTATGGAAGCAGCCAGGCCGACCGTAAAGAAAGATTGGAAAGAGTGCAAGAAAGGTACGTTTTGATTTTATCTGCAATAGTTTTCACAATCTCTGTGCTGATGCAATTTTTAATTATTTTCATTGAACGATTTGTAGAAATTGGTGACGATGATGAGGACCCCAAGTGCAAGAAGTATAAGAAATACTATAATTGCATTTTCGCCTCCCAGAAGAAAGTAAGTTTCAATGTGACAGGTTCAGGGCATTCTAAAGATGGAAGATTGGACTATTCCGCCTTAATTAATTAATTTAAATCCTTTCGTTCAGCTCTGCGGAGGAGGGAAGCCAGCACAACAACAAGGACTCCTCTTGAATCTCGGACGCTAAGCAGAATGACATTCACTAGAACATTATCTTGAGAATGATTCACAAATTAATTTATTCTAATTAATTGAACTTTAATAAATTCAAAACTGAAGAGCGTGATTGATTGATTTCGTCCGGCGTCCTTTGATTTCAACACAAGCTAAACGGTTTCCATCGCGTGAGATTCAGACTGCCTACAACTGTGAAAGGCGGTTGGGGGTTGCTTTCTCCGCCGCGTTTCTCGTCCGTCGTGTTTGTCTAAAAGGGACTTCCGGGAAGGAAGGGACCGTTCAATTTAAAGGCAATTGATTCGTCCACTTCCATAGCTAATTACTCCTTATCCACAATTAAAAAATGGAAACCTCAAGTCACTAATTCTTCACAACGGATGAAAATGACAAGAATTCTCTAATCGGAAAACGCAACTCTTCATGTAGAATTTGTACTCGACTGCCCATATAAGGAGCTTCGGTTGACATACGAATTGAAGAAACCTTTCTTCTTTCTCACTTGCCTCTTTGTCCGAAAATTTTAGGAGGGAGGAAGATAATACACGACGGACGGAGAAGCCGCTGCTGTTGGAGGAAGAGCAAATAGAAGTATTCTCGGCAATTAATTAAGGTAATCCCTAACTTATTAACAAACTAGACTACTCTTATTTTCATACCCTTTGATTGTTTCAGGCCCTAACTGTCCAGTTGAAGATAAAAGGAACTCAGTCATGGCTGCTGGTAAGAACCCCATACGCTTTTATGCTGATCAAGTCCTTTTGTGTCATTCTATGTATAAGCCGCATGCCGGTGGTATGCTTGCACCAACCAAGACTAAACTAATCGCCGACTAAGTCTATACTAGTTCCTCAGTTAATATTAATTATCTCAAAAACGATTTGGTCAATCGGCCTGGCGTTAAGAAGCCTAAAATTCATCTCTGACTACTGTACTCCACCGACTTAAACTTAAGACTAATGTTAGGACTCCGATTTTGCTCGATTTAAATTTTGATCCTCAGATTTAGTCGGCGATTAGTCGTGGTTGGTGCATGTGGGTATCCAATCCAGTATACAACAATTATAGGTAGTTCTCAATTTATTAATAATAAGTACAGACGGCTTGGAATTCTATTAGTTTCAGTTTTCGATGAAGCTGTCGAAGAACGAGTGATTAATGAGGAGTACAAAATCTGGAAAAAGAACACTCCATTCCTCTATGACCTGGTGATGACCCATGCTCTGGAGTGGCCGTCACTCACTGCTCAGTGGCTTCCAGACGTCACTCGGTAAGTGCCCAATTTCTTTCTCACTCGTGTGTGTGCACTGTGTTTGAGTTAAGGCAGGGCTTACGTTAGTGCGTTGATCATACTAATGTGTGCAAGTGTAATCTTATTTTAATGTAATAGCATGTGATTACTACTTTGCAGGCCGGATGGGAAGGATTATTCCATCCATCGTCTCATTCTTGGGACCCATACGTCGGATGAGCAAAATCATCTACTAATTGCTTCAGTTCAGCTACCCAATGAGGACGCCACCTACGATGCAACCCACTACGAGAGTGATAAAGGGGACTTTGGTGGCTTTGGCTCTGTTTCTGGAAAGATCGAGATTGAAATCAAGATCAACCACGAGGGAGAAGTGAATCGGGCTCGCTATATGCCGCAGAATCCTTGTGTCATTGCGACGAAGACGCCATCATCCGACGTCCTCGTCTTTGACTATACGAAGCATCCATCGAAGCCCGATCCAAGCGGAGAGTGTCATCCGGACCTTCGTCTTCGTGGACATCAAAAGGAAGGTTATGGTCTCTCATGGAATCCGAGTCTCAACGGGAACTTGCTCTCGGCATCGGATGATCATACGATTTGCCTCTGGGATATTAACACGACCCCAACCAGTATTGGCAGAGACCATATCATTGATGCTAAAACCATTTTCACTGGACATACTGCAGTTGTTGAGGACGTTGCCTGGCATCTCCTTCATGAGAGCCTTTTTGGATCCGTTGCTGATGATCAGGTGAGGACAAGCACATTTTAGTTGGATTAAATTCAAACTGAAAGTATGTATCATGCAATGTAAAATACAAAGTATGTTAAGCACTCCTTTAATGATTTGATTTGCAGAAATTGATGGTCTGGGATACTCGTTCAAACAATACGAGTAAGCCAAGCCACACTGTGGATGCACATACGGCTGAGGTCAACTGTCTCTCGTTCAACCCATACTCGGAATTTATTCTTGCGACGGGCTCAGCTGACAAGGTGAGGAATTCCCTACTGCATTAATCCCAGTCATTTCTCTTATAGTGTGTGAAATTGAAGATTGATTAGTCCTTCCCACTTTACCTTCCGACCGCGAGTATTGGATTTAGGGACCCCATAACTCCGCAGTCCGTATCAATGAATATGGAGGTCTCGGTTTTTTCGTTATTCAAGGCTTATTAGTAAAGCTAGTGAAATAGAAACCTACGGTCGCAGGCCTTAAGAGAGATGGACACAAAGAGGAGAATGAGTGAGGTTTCTCTTTTAAGTCCTGCTGCCTCCTAAGGTTTTTTTTTAAGTTTACTATAAATTATTTTTGCCTTGATCTTTTATCCCTAGACGGTGGCTCTTTGGGATTTGCGTAATCTGAAACTGAAACTCCACTCCTTTGAGTCACACAAGGATGAAATCTTCCAAGTTCAATGGTCTCCTCATAACGAGACGATCCTCGCTTCCTCTGGCACGGACCGGAGACTTCACGTTTGGGACTTGTCTAAAATTGGCGAAGAGCAGAGCCCGGAAGATGCTGAGGACGGACCACCTGAGCTCCTCTTTATTCACGGCGGACACACTGCCAAGATCTCTGACTTTTCCTGGAACCCTAATGAACCCTGGGTTATTTGCTCCGTCTCCGAAGACAACATCATGCAGGTATTCTGAAAACATGGGGAAGGGAGTCCAAATTATACGTTTTAAACAAAAAATGATATCCGTCTCCGCCTCATTCTAGGTTTGGCAGATGGCTGAGAACATTTACAATGATGAGGATTCCGACGGTGTAGTTGTTGGCGGGGGAGAAGTGCTCGAAAACTAAGAGGGTTTTGTTGCTGGGAGTTGTTTTCTATCCAAGCAGTCTCTCACTCTTTGGGTCCTTGTCCTTGAGAACTTTTGCACAGTTTATATTTAATACTAATGTGTCATTGCCCACAGTGCAGTGTAGCATTATTTAAAGTTTCCCATTGTCCTTTCTTGTTTATGTATTGAATTCAGCTTGACCTGAATCTAATAAACTACATTTTTCTGTTTACATGGAACGCTGGGTCTTTCGTTGTTGACGGATTCAATTGTTTGCTCCTGACATTTCGCTCCCGTAATAACGACGACGGTTAGGAGGAGAGGAGGAAGAGTAGAAGGATTAGTTTTCACTTCTCAACTATTTTTTTTAATACGCGAATGCTTCCATTTGAACTCATTTTTTAGAACAGTTGAATTGATTTTTTGTAACGGTTGAATTTGAGAACATGCCGGGTGTGGGAGGTGGGGCTTCCAGTCCACAGAAAGTGGGCATCTCGACGGCGAATCCCAGTCACCGCCGTAATTCAGAGGAGCAAGGTCAGACCAGCCATGTGGCGGGGATCCGGGACAATCATGCACTCACGGATGTCAAGACGATCATTGCTTTCAAGGCGGAGCTTAAGTCCGGTCTGCATCACCAGCCCAAAGTTGCGGGTTAGTAGAACGGCAATCCCACTTCCAGTCGTAAATTTTTTGAAAATTCTGTCACTGATACCATGATATCTCTTTTCTAGATCACCGTGGAACGATGCAGAGAGCCAGAAACCGGGCTACCGTGACGAAAATTTTGGGTGGTAATGTCATGGATGATCATGAGAAACGAAACCCGCAGTTGGAACGCGCCAGGCGCTCAACGCTGGGAAATACAGGCGTCCCCCAAGGCAGAAAAGGAAGCACAAAACTGAGGAACCGCCTAAGCGTAAAGAAATTGAGCAAATTCGGTATGAAAAAGAATTTTATGTTCGCAAAGTGTCTTTCCCTTTTCAAAATTTGTAAGACTGGACATGTGATTTTATCAGGGAATGACAGTTCGTCTAGTGGAAGTGATGAGTCTGGCAAAAGTGAGAACGAAAAGACACCTGGAGAGGACCAAGCCAGTTGGGACGCTTTTGTGAACGAAGGGCCAGAGGAGGGAGAGTTACTTGAGGTGAGAAAATCGGACTCATTTGGACTGGAATCACCAGTGCTGAATACAAATTACAAAATCTGACTTGCTTTTGGCAACAGATGGGTCCATTGTATGAGATGGCAAACGTGGACATTGTGGTGGAGGAGGAATTGGCTGAAATGAAGGAGACTCTCCGTGTATTCGAGAAGCAGGGACGTTTTTCAGACAGAGAGCGAACCGTTATTATGGACAAATTTAGCCTCTTCCTCCAGGCCCTAGTCTCTTTCCAGGAAAATGAGGTCGAGCTCATCGACCACATTGGAATGAAGATGCAAATCATGGAAGTTTTTGGGGGATTCTCTAAGGATGACACTGATACCACGGACCTGCTGCTTGCAGGTAATCAAGTACTCCATGTCTATGAAGTTCCATTAATTCCTAAATATCTAATATTTCAGTTTTCTCTCTCCAATAGAACAAACGACAATAGATGAGGATAAAGAGGGGGGACTCGGGGAATTATCATCAACTAAAATCCGTAATTCGAATCCACAAGTTATTAAACATTTGAGGACGGTATAACTCAAATGGATTTTGGATTCTAGCAACGTTGCCGGAAGAAGCGGGAGAGATTGACGAGCCTGATGAACACCACGCCGTAGCTGACATTGACGAAATGAATGCGGCGACCATGCGAGAAAACCTTCTTACCCAAAAGAACAGGTTACGCACAACCTAAGGAGTGCTAACAGAAGGCTGACAACTTTAGTTAATTCCTTTAATCTTTTTTTTACAGATTGGAAATGCAGGAGCAGATGAAGGTAATCCACCTTCTGGAAATCAAGCATCTGGAATTTGAGAAAACTCTCCTGACGCTGCACTACGCCAAAATGATCAAACCAGCAGACGTCCAGAAAGAAATGCAGGTAATGCTGATGTCCACTGCCGGGGTCTACCCGAATACGAGGGTTTTCAATTCCGCCTTTGCTGCCTTTCAGGAACTCCGCAAGACAATTACTGACATGAAAATTGAGATTGGGACGATGCAGCAGGAAATCGCTCAAATCCAGCTCGACATTGCAGCAGAGGAAGAGATCCTCCGGGAGGAAGAATCAGATACAAATCGATTAGATTTGGATACTCTCTCGAAACAGGTACTAACGTAACACGCTCCTTTCACATTCAGTGTAGAATTTAATAACAGGGAAACTTTTATTTTTCAGATTGAAGTGACTCAAAACGGTGCTCGACCGATTCATATGGCTAAAGATGCTGGTACGGTCTCCTGTTTCGACTTATTGTAGGCTATTATTTTGATTCGATTTTACCTTGACTAAATTCTCATGTGTCTGTTTCTTAGATCGGGAGGCGTATAAGCTAGAACAGCTCCAGGATAAGCTTGAAGAGCTGGAAGGGCGCTGGATGTCGGAAATGACCAAATTTCGAGCTTATCAGCGCAGGATTGATCACAAGAACTCAGAATATGCGACTCTCTTGAAAGAGGAAGCGCGAATGACTGCGGGAGCAAAGCAGATCCAGGATGACACGGAACGAGTCTTGGTTGATATCGAATTTTTAGAGAAAAAAGAACAAATGCTTATTAACAAGGTGATATTCTCCAACGTTTTTTCACTAAAACCTCAGGATTATCTTGTTCAAAATTCAATTTAAAATACTTAATTTCTTTTTTAAGGCTCGAGTTACCGTCGAGAAAACTGGTTACAATTTGAAATTGAAAAAGAAGCTCTACGAGCAGCACCATGGCATCTTAAACGAGTCGATGCGTGCGCAGAGAGAGTGAGCTGAACTTTTACTTACTCTTCGAGCAAACTTCCTACTTATAACTGATGGAGAATGGATTCTGCTCATTTCAGCTGCCTAAAGCTAGAACGGACTATCCGGACGGCTAGAGAGACTTTTCTCGTTGCACACTTGGCCCATGAGAAGATGCGCGCTGCCTTCGACACGATGCAACACATAGGGGACTCGGAGAATTGGGAGAGACTTCGGAAAATGTTTACTTTTGAGATTGACCACCTCAAGGCTGCCTTGGACCAGCGTGCCGCTGATTCCATAGTCCAAACTACCAATCTCGAGGCTCTCCAGGAGAAGTTGAATGATCTTTATGAAGAGCAACTCCATTATGGGAAAGATCTCCAGGCTCTCGTAAGAGTTTTAAAAGAAAATCCTAGAGCTGAGACTAAGAAATTATTCAAAAATTGTGTAAAAAATGGAAATCTGTTCTTAGACTCGAGCGACCGTTCGGAAACGCCGTGAGCGTCAAGACAAAGCCGAGCAATGCATCAAGCTGGAATCACAACTCTATGGGATTGAGACGGATATTCGAGTAAGGCCAGACCAGAACCTGACATGGGCTGTGCATGGAAAACTCTTAATTTACTCACTTTCCTTGTGATTGGTAGATGAAAAAGTTGAGGCTGGATGATTGTACCCGGCATGAGCGAGAGCTCCACCGCTCACTTGTCCTAATTCACAAGCAATACTCCCAAGTAAAGGTGGAGAAAGCAGCAGCAGCGACTGAGTTGATCCAGGCCAAGCAACGTGTCACGGAGCAGAATGCAAAGTTTAAAATCGCCAACAATGAAGTGGAATCCTACGTCAACCAATCCCAGGACCGACAGAAGGAAATCACTCGAATCCATTACCTTCTACTCAACGCTGGGCTTGCCAGAGACTCCATTCGGAACGATGCTTTACGAGCCGTCCAGGTACAAAACCACAGTTCTCCCCACCAGATTTCATATTCATTGATTTGAAGTGTCGATGTGAATTTCAATTTACGATATATCTT
>Ga0194135_10001967_pt1 | contig 12423 bp, 12 predicted proteins | sample LitLau_LLRF_2013_FD_134024 | JGI IMG/M metagenome (GOLD analysis project Ga0194135, IMG submission 134024) | Freshwater sediment microbial communities in response to fracking from North America - Little Laurel Run_MetaG_LLRF_2013 (version 2) | ecosystem: Environmental > Aquatic > Freshwater >... | reverse complement strand
TTTGAATAAGAGGGTATGGACATGAACCCATCCTGACTGATAGTCCTTGACGTCCCGAGTCGTGACAAGGTGTTATGACCACCCTTGCATTTCAAAGCCTCTCAATCACTAGTCCACTCCCAGACAGACGCTCCGTGCCACCTTCTACAGTCTCCGGGCTATAAGACCTTATATACCATTCACCAGGGCAGTAGTTACGTTCACACATAACCTAATTGCAACAATTCTTTAATATTTCTGCAAATACATAGTCCAGACTTGTCCATTCTAAATTGGACGCTCCTTCTCCATTTTTCAGTTAAGCAAAGCGGTCTGAACTTTGGAAAGTACAGTAGGAACTCCTGAATCCTTCAGCAATATGTCAGTGTCAAAAAAGGTAAGTACTGTTAAAAGCAATTGAAAGCATCATTTGTCGTCGGAGAAAGTGAGGAATGGTAGGTTTGGTGAATTTGTAGGGCTTTCCTAAAAACTAAACAATATCAATTAATTATTCTTGTTGGTCTGTGTGAAATCTAAATTAAGAGCAATAGTGTTTTCAGTAATTTTTGCATCATTGAACATGAACTCTCTATTTCCCATACAAACAGCTCATTTAATCAAATATATTTGATAGAAAGAAATAGTACAGCTAAGTTTTTAAAGTATTTTAACTTGATGGGTAAAATGGTTCGAAGGTCATCATGTCATCAATCACTTGTATTTGTGTGTATCCAGGGATTACTAATCTCAATCTCCATCTGCACACTTATCTACCGGGATTGCAATTCTACTTTCATGTTAACAATCATGTAATTCTTTCCTAAATTACCAGCAATCTAATGAAAGTTGAGTCTGGAATGGAAGAAGATAAACTATAATATTCTTGGTTCACTGTCAATAATGGATATAGGGCATAGTAATTAATCGAAAACAACGTTGAAACTTGCTTTCTCCCTTGAATCTTTTAGAATTCTGGAAAAGACAAAAACCGAATGAGCAATAATGATTAAGCGCATTGACTTTACAATTTCCCAATCGATTAATTTTCATTTTGATTTGTAATCATTTTCTACTCGTAAATAAACTATCCCACGCCAGGTGTCGATGATGATTTTTGTTAATGGCTAAATTTTTTAATATTGGATTCTTCCAAAATTTCCATTGTCAGTAGAAAATCGCTGACGGATGTCTTAGAAAAAATGGAGTCTATTTCGTCCCTCTCTCCTCTCTCTCAGGCGTTGCTCAGCATAAAAAGAGGAAATTTAAATTAATTTAATAGTTATTCATTCTCACAGCAGCAAAGTGACTCGCTGAAATTGCTCAATCACCACCATAAATTTTAAGCTCATTCAGCTATAACAGCGTCTAGAGTGCGGAAATTTCATTAGGGAATGATAAGATGACACTCATAATTTGTTCTGTAATTAAGATGAAATTATGAGAACCCATGACGGATTCTCATGATACGTTGATGTCGAGTCTGTGGACTATTGAATTTGGTCTCGAAGGAGCTCTAACACTCCTATTCTCCCGACTAACTATGCCAGTATCTATTAAATTATTGTAAATGTGAATTGTCTCCTAAACTAAAACGACGTTTGTTTAACGCTGAGTAATAAAGACTTAATGTGGTGACCCTAATTTTATTCTTTTCTAGGTGACGGACGTCTGTAGTGACCTCATTCTGGATAAAACTCACCTTGAGTTAATTATGAAGAAATTGTTTCATGAGCTCAAACAAGGTTTAGGAAAAGATACAAATTCTGAAGCCACCGTTAAGTGCTTTCCAACCTATGTCAGGGATCTTCCAAATGGAAAAGGTACTTCTCAGCTTTTGGATGCATTTCCATCTTCACATCCGAAATGCATTCGGGTACGGATTCCTTGTTAATAATTTTGATTCTTATTAATAGAAATAGGGAAATTTCTTGCCCTTGACCTCGGAGGGACAAACTTTCGCGTGCTTCTGATTGAACTTGGCGGAGACAATTCCGTGCCATCAAAATTAAAGTCCAGAATTTATGCTGTCCCACAACACGCCATGCTCGGGGAAGGGAGCCACGTACGTTTCACCAGTTTTGTTTTATTCTCGATGAGCTCATTCAAATCTTAATTTCCGCAGGCTGAGTGTGAGTACTGTTGAATTCTTACACTTTCTAGCTTTTTGATCACATTGCGGAATGCCTTGCAAACTTTATGAAGGAGCATAACGTGGGTGAGCAAAAGCTTCCATTGGGATTCACTTTCTCCTTTCCATTGCGACAAGAAGGGCTCACGAAGGCACGTCTCGTAACCTGGACGAAGGGATTCAATTGCGCAGGTGTGGAGGGAGAAGATGTCGTTAGACTCTTACAGGAAGCCATTAGGCGACGAGGGGTAAGGTTTCAGAATTCTATTCAGAATTTTTTCTCAAATTTAAATGATTAGGGTGGGGACTCCCCCGGTGTTAGGACACAGATTTATCTTTAACTTTTCATTGTCGATGTAGATGTTTACTTTAATTCTGTTCGATTTAATAATTATTGAATCTTGAAAACGAATTGAAGGATGTAGAGATTGACGTGTTGGCAGTCCTGAATGACACTACAGGAACACTAATGTCATGTGCTTACTACAACCGAAATTGTCGAGTCGGTCTAATTGTTGGTGAGACTTCTTTTCTAAACAAATTATGTCAAGGCCAAGCATAAATTTGTACTAACTTTGGAAAACTCAACATTAATTTTCAGTTGCAATTGATCCCAAACCATTTTTATTTCCTTTTGAATGCCAATTTATGTTCCCATCAATGAATCCTTGCATCCTTGCAAGTTCAGATTTTTAGAGCCAATCACGGTAAAGGTCGCAGGTCGCCAACCTAATGGGAAATTACTGCACGGCTCAGATCACGCGCCAGCATAATATCTGTGTTATGGTTATGGTGGTAGTAATTTAAGATGGTGTTGGGCGGAATGGTCAAACAACTAATCGCTCATTAACAAATCTCAAATTTGCGTATGAACGGAATCCTGAATTGCTAATAGTCAAGTGACGAATCAAGGTGGATGACTAACGCAGATTAGAACTTGAAATTAATAATGGAAATTAAAATAATATAAACGAGCATCATTCAATTTGACTTTTTGACCCGTGTACAGGATGTCGAGATCGACGTGTGTGCCGTACTGAATGATACGACCGGGACATTAATGTCTTGCGCATGGCTCAATCCCGACTGTCGAATTGGACTTATTGTCGGTACGATCCATAATCTTAAAGGGCCGGTGGCTACTGACTGCCCTGTTCAGCAGTCTGACATTTTCATTACTATTTCCTTCCTTTAAAAAACCAGGCTCTTTTTTCTGTCCTATCAGTTTCAAAAAGACGGGATCTGTCACGTCAATTCTTGTTAACCGTTTTGTTTGTGAACTTTGTCAACCCTTCAACCTGAGAACTCTCTCGCATATCTATCAATTCACACATTAACCTATTCTGGGAACAGTAACAATGACCAGATTCTCACCCTTCTTGTTGTCTATTCTCGGAAGTTTACCAGTTTACGTCATGTCATTTTGTCACTTTACTTGTTATGGTTCATTATTTACTACTAAGTATGTCCCGCTGTGATCTATATGATCTAAATCTGGTAGCATTGTGAAAGCGGGGAGTGATTGAATTGTAATAATGACCGTCAACAAGCTTATTATTTGGCTGAAGCTTTTTTTTTCTTTTTGCTTCTCATGAAAAACGCCTTCGATCCTCCGCAGCTTCATTTTTCCAATTCTTTTCAATGTCCCTTTCATTTTCCTTTCTGAATTATAAAATGCTTTCTCCAGGAATAATCCCCTTCCTGATTACTGAAAATCGTTCTAATTATTTTCCATATCCAAAGGCACTGGCACAAATGCCTGCTACGTGGAGCGCCTGGAGAATGTTGGACTCTGGGACTCGGATTTCAATGAGCCCCAAAAGGTAATATTATTAAATTAATTAAATAAGGAAATTTCTTGACCTTTGCTACAATGTCCAACGCGAATGTGTCAATCCATAACTGAGACTTTTGTGAATTTCAGGTGATTATTAATACGGAATGGGGTGCATTTGGTGACAATGGATGTCTGGAATTCATCATGACGGAGTACGACCATGAAATTGATCAACGATCCATCAATCCTAAGAAACAATTGTGAGATGCACACATTTCCATCCCTAATATTATGTAATGATGACAAAGAAAGTAATAAACTAATAACCTCATTCTCTTTTCCATCTTTTTTTTTTTAGATTTGAGAAGATGATATCCGGAATGTACATGGGAGAATTGGCTCGCCTCGTCATTGTTAAGCTCACGCATGATAAAGTCCTCTTCCGCGGTGAAGGTTCCGACAATTTGTTCAAACCAGGCAACTTCTTTACCAAGTATATTTCCGAAATTGAGAGGTAGGTCATCAATTAAAAGCAATTTCAACCATTCATCTCCGCCCAGTTCTCAAATCGTGAGGGGTCCATAGTGAAACGCGTTAGCTAAAGTTTTAAAACTTTATTTTAGTGACAAGACGGGGGAGTTTACCAACTGTCGTCAAGTCCTTGAAGAACTTTGCCTTGTCGATATCACGGATCAAGACTGTCGAGATGTTCGCTACGTCTGTGAAGTTATTTCACGACGTGCTGCTCAACTGGCTGCTGCAGGAGTCGCTTGCCTTTTGAATAAGGTGAGCCGCATTCCCCCTCTCTTCTCCCGTGGCCCATAAATCCATAATCGCATCTCTACTTTTTGTTTGTTTATTTTTTGTTTTTAAATTGAAATTATGGTTTGCTTCATAAAGATGAATGAAAAGAGCGTGGTTGTGGCCGTGGATGGCTCCGTGTACAGATTCCATCCTCACTTCCATAACATGATGACCGATGCCATTGAGGAACTCGTGTTCCCAGATATCAAAGTATGAAAATAGGAAAAACCAAAATGATCCTGCCAGGAACTGATTGATTGGCTAAATTTTAATTTCATGTTTATATTCCAATTTTCCCTCAACAGTTCGATCTGATGTTATCGGAGGACGGGAGCGGGCGAGGTGCAGCACTCGTGGCGGCCGTCGCTTCCAGATCCAAGCCAGAATCACAGTGTGCGCATTAGCAGTCGTGATAAAATATTTGTTAGGTTCATGCAATGCCCAGGTTTACCTTACCAAAACGTATGGCAACTTTAACCGAAGAGGGGTGAGGACAATGAGCGAGAGAGAGGATGATTAATAATTATTATTCTAATAATAATCTTAATGATGGAGATAAATAGCCTAAAAAGTCTGTTGTTGTTTTCAACTGGAGAAAGTAAGGCTTCAGGCCTGGCACATTGTCCTCATCATCAGTCCAGACAATAGAAGTTTTATATTAAATTAAGCAAAAAATTAATTGAAACAGAAAATAAATCAGTGACCGATCAGTCAGCAGAATAAAAAAAAAACTCCATTCTCCATCATCCGGATCAAATTTTCCTCATTATGGTGCAATCCATTATAATGGTTAGGTTAGGATGCTTGAATTGGTAAATAATGTGAATTGAACAACCACTGAACGCGGTGAAGTAAATTTTGTACTTTTTTCTATTGAGTCAACATTCTTCATTTTACTAACACACAAAATCAGCTTACATTTATTACAACATCCCCCTACGCAAAGGTTTATTGAACAAATTTCCTCTCAAACAACTCCACGCATGCTAAATAGTTAAAATTAATTAATTAGTTAATTCTTAGTAAAAAGTATCTACTAAATAACTCGCGTCGAGCCTTGCAAAAGTTCCAGAGTCCTACTTAACCATTTTGTGGCATTCCGTAAGTACAAGGAACAAATAGACTTGGATTCTACAAACTCACAATCAATCATTTTGTTTTACAATCCTTCGTTAGCCCTTTGGAGAAAAAAATCATGGAAAATGATTCAACATTCAACCACATCAGATTCATCATTTGAATTTAGTGAGGATGCGAACCAATACCTGACAAATTTCATTACGCTCCCCTTTGCTCCCCGAGGGGATTGAACGATTATTTTCAATGCGCATTCTAGTTTACTACTCTGCCTTTCCCACTTTCTCTCCATTGTCAGAGAACGAACTTAAGGCAAAACTTGCAATTGACTTGTCCTCTTTGACCCTTAACCTTTACGAATATGAGTGCATGTTGTTTGGTTGTCTCTGTTAGTCTAATCTTAACCAATCACACGAAAACGACGAGAGGAAACGCTTGAACCTACTAATGACTTTTCTTAATTAAGAACCCTCTTGTTGCCCCTATCATCAACGCTTTAACAAATTGATTTGAGAAATTTCGAAGGAGAATTGGCAATGATTCCAGCAAAGCCATTGAAAAACTGTGTAATTTTGAAGAATACAAAAAAAAAAACTTTTTACGTAATAAGGTGAGTCGTCTGTTTTCTTTTTTTTAAAGTAAGAAAGCGAGAAAAGGACTAGCTGACCCATTATTAAATTCAAAAATCTAAAAGTATCCAAAAAATGTGTGTGTTGTGTAACAAGTTTATTTCTTATGAGAATTCATAACTATTATTACAATAACCCCATTTTGTTTACCAACCATCTAAATTAACTACCACACTACACTTTGGATTCACTAATAATTTTAGCATCTAAAAAGTGAGACTTTCCCTTTTCTCCGATCTCTCCTTTCCCTCTCTCATCGCGTGATTTCCATTTTAATTATAGAAACCTAATTTTATAGAAAAACAAACCTTTTTTGTTAAAAAATTGCCAGCTTTAAAATAGGTATAGGTAAGTATTACAAGAACATAAAAACACACGCTCACACACTCAACAAAGTTAGCACCTGTCGAAAATCACTGGGTTTCCATAAATTAGTTTGACAAAAAACAACACAAAAAAGTAGTCGAGTCGAGGCAGAAGCGTTAATTAATTTAATAAAAATCTAAAAGTTAAGCTATTACCACTAAAATAACATGTCAGGAGTCAGGAGGATTTGAATGTCGTCCCGGAAAACGTATTTTCGACTCGTAAAAATTGCGTAGGTTTGGTGTAGAAGTGCTTTGGTGCAATGATTAAGAACACACGGGACTAACACAGATACTGCTAACCCTAACAACCCCAAATGATTGATTCCGCGCTGATTCCTGAAATCCTTCTCCTAAATTCCTAAAACCTTAACCCCTTAACCTTACAAAAGCTTAGAAGAGCACGCATTAGAATTCCACATCAAAAGGTTTAAAAAATAGGATTAAAGCCCAGGGAATAAGTTGTTTCAATTCACCTCAAATTTGCTAAAAACGAGAAATATTTAGTGATTTCTGTCAAATGGATTCCTGCCTATAGCCGCTGAGCTGTCCAATTCTATATCCACCACTACGTCAAAGGGTCCCTTATGTTCTTCCACGAATTTTACTCAATTAGTAATTGTTTGGATGAAAGGAGAATTTAATTCAAATGAATCATGAATCCTTATTTCTTGTACTTGAAGGAAGTTTTTTTTTAGTCAGTGCATGCAATACGTAGTGAAAAACGTTTTTCCTCTCATGCATGCAGTGTGTTGTTATTTTCATTACCAACTGCGACCTGTCTCAATAGTTTGTAGGAAACCGAATTACTTCATGCCCTAAACGGAAGTGGAAGATTCTGGTTGCTCTGTGTGGTGTGTGGCATCAGTTTACTTAAAATTGATCATTCCGTAACAATTAAACTCGACGAGTAGTTGAGCTACTTTGAATTCGTTTACGTTTTCGACGCAGACGCACACATTCCCAATTACAATTGTTTTGAAATGAAATGAAAAAATGAATTATTAGGCTTAAATTTAAGTTATTGCTTCAATATAATCCTTGCACAATGAAAACTGAATTGTAAAGTAGAATACTGTCTGAGAAACTTTGGATTACTTCAACCAACAGAAAAATAAATTGACCAGAAAATGGCCAAGCCCTAATTCTCGTATTAGCCAATTCAACTTTTTCAAAAAGACTTAGAGGGGGGATCTTACAGCTTATTCCACGAGGAAGTAGAGCTATCATTAACATCAAGAGACATCGAAATTTGTATTTTATGAATTTATGAATTATTATGAAAAGAGATGTGTTTACTAATTAGGAATTAGTAAAAAGTCACATTTTCACAGACCGAAAAGTTACTCTCCTCTTGCGTTTGGGAAATTAGAAAGGAAAACAAAAGACAACTTTCCCTTCCTTCCTCATCATCTTTTTGAAATCAGTTCGATTTGCTTTGTTTTTGTGTACAAATTTTAACAACACCGACGACGACGACGCATTCTTTTAGAAAAGTTTGAACAGGATTTTGGTTTTCTCTAATTAAGTTTAGTCTTAGGAATTAGTCAATAGCCGAGTAGTAGTATTACAAAGATTATTAAAGACGTTAGAAACAATAGCAAAAACATCGAAGAAATGCGCGCACTTGTTTGAAACGGTAAAAAATACGTACTTAAAAGAGACGGCACTTTGTTATTTATTTAATAATAAAAAGCCAACATCAAATTGATTGAGAGTTTCCGGCATAAGTTCCTCTGCCTGCCCCTGTCCTGATTAAACGATTATTAAAATGATGGTTATAATTAAATTTACAACGTTAAAATGTTTAGAAATGTGATTTTAGGTCAAAAGAGTCCTACCACTCTATCAAAGTCAGTCAATGATGGTTCTAGAGGGTTCATGACCTCTAGGTCTCTCTAATAAGTTGTCTCACTTTCCGTATTTTCAGTTTCACTATCATGGATTAATTAATTAATTAATACATTAATTGATTAATCGTATGGCAAGAGGATCGTGTAAACGAAGGAAAAAATTGGAGCAAGTATAAAATCCCTACAAATCTTTTAGTTGGTTAGTAAGTTAGTAAGGAAGGAGCAAGGATAAGGAACGAAGGAAGGATGATGCCTCTGGATCGTAGATTCAATTAGCAATCATCGCACTTTAAGGGTAGTCAGTCGCATTCGCATTGTCATCCTTCAGGCTAAAATTAATAATCCATTAATTCATTATATTGTTGATATAAAATCCAAATTAAAAAATTCAGCTCGAGTGTAAAAAGTATATATGCAAATAGGTAACTTATTATTAACATGACGATCGATCGATTTCTTTTTTGATCCAGTTTACAACAGTAGTAGTGTATACAGAATTCTTTGGTTAGTAGTATAAAATGAAGACTGTGTGTAAAAAGTCTATAAGAATGCCATCAGTGACCACGCCCAGTCCTAACTCGTCCGACTGACGCTTCACCACCACCCTTAGCCTTTGCTTTCGTCAATTCCAGTAAAAATTCCCCTTTCCGTCTTCCAATTTATGATGATGGTGAAGATGAGCAATAAACAAGAACACTTATAATTTTTTTTTGAAGAAATTTATAATTAAACACCACTGACGCTGACGTTCACCTCACGCCTCCCATAAACTCAACAATTATTTCTATAAATCCATAGTCTAGTTAATGATTTGAAAAAGGATTCGTCCAAAAAGTTAACAAAGTCTTATCAATCCTATTTCAAAAAAGGACGATCCATCACATGCAGTAGTTTTTTTTTCTTAAGAAACGTGTGAAAAATTACAAAGATTGAACAAAGCGGGCGCAAAAATTGTGATTTGACATTCTTTGGATTATGATTCCGTTAGTCTACTTGTATAACTACGTACTCGTAACATTTAAAAGTGATGATTATTTCTGAACAAAGTCTATTCGTTAACTGTTATACCCCCTACAAAGACTTTAGCATCTTTCTCCACACTACCACATTTTTGGTATTACTTCCTAGCTTGTAATTTCTTATCCAGTCCCTTTTTTGAAACCCTTACGCGTGACCTGACCTCCAACAACAACATGCTTTTCTATTAGAGATTGGGACATTCCGAGTTCAATCAATTTAAGGACGGAGAAACTCAAATTCAAAATCGAGAATCCTTTGCGCAAACAGTGTAATTTCCCTCTGCCTTCCCTTTCCGAGAATTAAAATTCTTAAATTATAAATATTATAATATATTTAAAAATTAATATTTCTAATAAAGCCCAAAAAATAAATGGAAACAAAATAGGTGAGCACTTACAACACAGTGGAAGGGTTTCTCAAGAACTATCCAATTTTGAAATCTATAAATGTTCGAATCTTACTTAAGTAATCCATTCTGAAGAAATCATTTCCTTGTGTAAAAACACCAATTTAACCACTGATGGCACCACAAATGTGACATATCAATCAAGGATCCAATTATTTGGATTGCTAAACAACTCAAACAACGACAAAATAAAACGTTACAAAAAATTAAAATTTAGTTTTGATGACCAAAAAACATGACTAGCCTGTAGATTGCTTACAGATTATATAAGCAGGATAGGGTGTAAACTTAAAAACTTAACAACAACAAACAATCAAATTAGTGTCGTTCTTCCTAGGATTTAAGTCATAACTGCAAGCAGTGAGGTGATGACATTTGAATTCTGTGATTTCTTTTCTTTCGATTAGTATCAGGCTAAAATCTCTCAGGTGCAAATTGTGAGGTTTAAAATTTCCCTATATCAGCACTAATAATAGTAGTTCTTACTACAAAGGATCCCAGTATGAAAAGTTTTAAAGGATATAAAAAATATTTAAAAATCAATTCCCGTCTTAAGCCATTCGTCTGATGGTGATAATTCAAAAAGGAAGTAAATTTAGAAGAAATAAAGATTATTGATAACCTTAGGAGAAAGGAATCTCTAGTTTGTATACTTTCTTCCTTCCTTATAAACTAACTTGTAATCCTTGAAAGCTGTGCATGTTCTTTTGATTGTCCAAGGAGTTAAACACGAGAAGGATCAAAATCTTGTAGCAAATCGTTACGAATGCCATAGCCCACTTTCCCAAAATCACGAAAGGTTTGACATCTTCTGCGTCGCCGGCATAATAATTACATAAATAATATATTAAAGAACAGGAAAGGATAGAATGGGAGAGGTTTCGTGACGTTAACATGCCAAGATATAAACTTTGAATTTTGAATTGCTAATTACGGACTTAACCAGTGACAGCGAAAGATATTATTTTTAAGAAAGAAAGAAAAGGCAATTTTTTCTACTAAATAAAGAATCCGGATCTATGGACTCCTTTCAGAATCCTGAACAACAGCATTTTCCTACCTTTGACACATTGGATTACAAGCATTCGGGTGTTGGTGCACTGTTTAGACTTGAGAGTTCACCGTAACTAGTCGACGGTAGTAGTTGGGACTATAGAGCAGAAAAAAAATGGAATCAACCTCCAGATTCATAATTGAGCAGTCTGGCTATGACGGTATCAGAAAATGTGAGTGAGTGAGATTTACCGAAACGGCAAAGAGCGAGGGCGATCAGCACCTTCCTTGACCAGCGGCTTGTGATACTCACGTCCCGGACGAGAATGGATTGTAGCCCAACAATGCTCACAGTAATACTGAGAAATATTACAGGAAAATTGTAATCAATTCAAATTATTTATCCCTAAAATGCGGCTGAAAGTTGTGCTTGTGAAAGAAAATACAGACTGTTTAAGTACCTGGAGACATGTCACATTCGCACAAAAGAATGGAGCGAATTTTCCTCCACATCGTCCTCCACCACATTCATCGCAAAGCTGATCATCAAGAACGTAGGGTTTAACCTCAACCTATATTCAGAAAAAAGCTCGAATTAGTGTCACGACTTCATATTGAATACCATCATCATCAAGATTCATCCTGGGTGGACACGATTAAATGTTAATCAATTTTACTCCCTACCCGTTTATCAATATCACCATGCTGAAGCTGAACAAATCGAGCAGAGATGGCCGCAATGTAACTCTGCTGATTTGAAAATGCAACGCGACCAGCACCTTTAGGATACTTTAACTCTGGGTCAGTGTCTATACCGGCATAGCAGACTCCGCCGTAGAGGCGATCCATGATCATAGCGAGTTCAACTACATACATTAAAAATATTGGTTATGTAATGGTTTCATAACACTGGTGGCGACGGAAGTGGTCATGTATTATTGATATACCTGCTTTGAGGGGTCGCGGGACTCCTCCAACGAAGACTGTTTTCCGAGGATCCAATGGCATTGATGCGTCCAACACATAGTCAGCGTCTGAGAGTTTCCACGGCCGAATTTGAACTGGCTTGTCCTTAATCGTAGGGGATGAGACGCAGAGGTACAACTTATCATCATCCTGAATGCATGCATCGATTAACTGCTGGACAGAGCTCTCCTCCTGAAATGTGAAGTCAAGGTTATGATCCAATTGATCTGAATCAATTCTCCGAAAATGAATATTATACCTGAAAGAGAAGAAATGCGTAGCCTTTGGGTGGAAAGTATGACTTGCTTTCAGCCTTATGAGGCCAGTCAACTACCAACGGCCCGAATCGTCGGAAACTTGCAGTAATTTCCTCTGTAATCAAAGGAGTTATGTTAGACTCGTTTTATAGTCTAATATGATTTTCAC
>Ga0194135_10001966_pt1 | contig 12428 bp, 14 predicted proteins | sample LitLau_LLRF_2013_FD_134024 | JGI IMG/M metagenome (GOLD analysis project Ga0194135, IMG submission 134024) | Freshwater sediment microbial communities in response to fracking from North America - Little Laurel Run_MetaG_LLRF_2013 (version 2) | ecosystem: Environmental > Aquatic > Freshwater >... | reverse complement strand
GTCGTCCGGATGCTGCGCAAGCAGGCTGAGTGCGGAACGCTCGTCGGTCGCGAATTCGCCACGGTTCCGCGCCTGCACGGCGACTTGGCGCAAGGATGCGCTCATCGGATCTGCACTCATCCTTCATCGTCATTCCGGCGAATGCCGGAATCCAGAGCATCTCAGAAACCGGCTCCCTGCCGGCGCAGGCCGGAACTGCGCCGGATTGATACGGTGGACGAGCGCTTGCGCCTTGTTGCTCAGAGATCGAAGTCGTAGTCGAACTGCAGGCCGAAGATGCGCGGCGGCAGCACGTTCTTGAAGTAGCGGCGCTCGATGAAGTTGTTCGGGCCGACCGGTCCCTGAATCGGCTGCACACCGGCAAGATCGCTGCGCACACCGGTTTCCGCATACTTGTCGAAGAGGTTGTTGACGTACAGCCGGGCGCGCCAGGGACCGCCGCTGAGGACGACGTCGGCCTTGTGGATCGTGAAGCCGCTGAGGCGCTCGCCGTAGTTGTCACCGCCGACCTTGGTCAGCACGCCATCGAGCGCATTGATGCCATAGCCGGCTTCCACCTTCCAACCGTTGGCGAGGCGATCCGAATAGCTCAGGCGCAGTGAGCCCTGGTTGATCGGCGAGCCCGGCAGGCGATCGCCTTCCTTGGCGTCGGTGCTGCCGAGCGAGCCACCGACGATGCCCGGCGCATCCTTGCTCAGGCGTGCATCGTTGTAGGAATAGTTCGCCGCGATGGACCAGTGGCGGTCGATCTTGCCGAGCACGGCGAATTCGAGACCCTGGCTTGCGGCGCGTGCTCCGTTGACGGTGATCGGCACCGAGCCGTTCTGCGTGACGCCGGCCACCTGCACGTCCTTCCAGTCGATGTAATAGACGTCACCATTTACCGTAAGCCGTCCGCCGAACCAGGAAGTTTTGAGGCCGATCTCGTGATTCAGCGTCTTGTCCGGCTTGATCAGGATTTCGTTCGGCAGCGCGCAGACGTTCTGGCCGGGCGGGATCGGGTTCTGGCAGGGCGTGACCGTGTTCAGGCCGCGGTTGCGGTAGCCCTGGCTGATTGTGGCGTAGCCGAGGAAGCGCTTGTTGAACTGGTAGGACGTATTGAACTTGAAGATGCCGCTGGAACTGCTGATTGAATTGCTCGTGAACACCGGTGCAATCTCGCTCGGTGCAGAGCCATCGACGAGGGGGAGCGCAGTCCCGTTGTTGATCTTGTTGTGATAGCCGAAGTAGCGGCCACCGCCCCTGACCTGCCAGGCCCGTGTGATCTTGTAGCTGAGTTCGCCGAAAGCTGCGGATTCGGCAAAGGTCGGGTCCGTGGCCGAGTAATACTCGAGGTTATCCGGCCGGTCGATGCCGGCGTACTGGGGATAGCCAGGCACGAACTCGCTGCTCTTGAACGTCGACTTGTCGAGGTTGTAGAACAGGCCACCGATCCAGCTGAACGGCCCGGTGCTATTCGACACCAAGCGGATGTCCTGGCTCAGCCGGTCTTCACGTCCGGTCTCGCGGGTAGATGCAGTGAAGCTCGGGAACTCTTCGTAGCCGTATTCGAAGCTCAGCAACAGGTCGGTCTGATCGCGCTGGCCGTTTTCCGTGTAGTGCGAGAAGACGCTGGCCGAGGTCAAGGTGGCGAAGCCGAGATCCGCACTGAGTTCGAGGCTCAGCAACTGGTTCTTGCGGGTGTTCGGTTCCGGCACGCGCTGGCCGGATTCGTATCGGCCGGTGTCGAAGGCCAGTGCGTTGTTGATCGTGCGGCCGCCGACTTCCTGTCGCTGGTAGAAGTAGGTGACGTTCGCAGTCACCGCATCGCCGAACTTGTAAAGGCTGCCGATACGGCCAGTCAGCGTGTTCTCGGAGTCCGCATCCTTGAGGCGATGGACATTGGCTGCGAGGTCCGACGGATGGTTGCGATCGGGCTGTGGATTCGACACGCCGAAGGTGTTCACGGCGTTGGGGATAGTCGATGCAGCCGGGACCATGGAAGAAGCCGATCTAGGCGCGCACGGCGGCGTTGGACGCCAAGGGCACGTTGATGACCGACTCGGTTTCCGAACCGAGGCCGTCGCTGTGGCTTTCGCCGTAGAAGTTCTGGCTGAAGCTCAGGGTCGCGTGCTTTGGATCCGGCCGGTTTGGCAGATAGCGGATCGCGCCACCGAGCGTCGCTGAGCGATACAGCGTGCCCTGCGGGCCCAGCAAGGTTTCGACACGGTCGATGTCCAGCAGCTTGAGATCGGCATAGAGCGGTACATCGCCGAGGCAAGTGCCGACCACGCCGCCGGTCCCATTGCCGACGCCTTCGCTCGCGGTGATCGAACTGACGTTCAGGCCGCGCACCTGCTTGGTGTAGTCGGCCAGATTGGTCAGGCCCTGGTATGCAGTTGTTCGCTGCTCAGCGAGAAAATGTTGATCGGTGCCTTCTGCACCGTATCGGAGCGCCGCGTGCCGGTGACGATGACTTCGGCGAGCGGGATTGCGTCTGAAGCGGACCTTTCGGCGGACGTCTCGGCGGCAGCGGACTGAGTTTGGGTGCAGGCCTGGACCGCGCTCAGCGGAAGGCCACCGAAGGTTGCAGCAATCGCCAGCGGGATGGGGCGAAGTCGGTACAGCGGGGCACGCGCAGCAACGTGTGTCATGACGAATCTTTGAAGGGAAAGGGGGCGGGAGCGCGCTGGTGCGCAGCTTTCTGATGGCTTTCGATCCCGCAACATCCATGCCCCGTGACGGTGCGCCCTGAACGGCCGTCACCTTCCCCCAGGTGCATCGCAGTGATAGCGTTCGGCCACAGGAGAAACGCCATGCATATCCCGTTATCGGTACTCGATCTCGCCCCGGTAGCCAGTGGCACCACGGCTGCGGAAACCCTGCGGCGCACGGTGGATCTGGCGCGGCTTGCCGAGCGCCTGGGCTACGCGCGTTACTGGTTTGCCGAGCATCACAGCATGGCCAGTGTGGCGAGTGCAGCGCCGGAGATCCTGATCAGCCATGTGGCGTCGGCGACGCGGAACATCCGCGTCGGGTCCGGCGGCATGATGCTGCCGAACCACGCGCCGCTCCGTATTGCGGAAGCATTCAAGACGCTGGAAGCGCTGCATCCCGGGCGCATCGATCTCGGTATCGGCCGCGCGCCCGGCTCGGAGCCCGCAGCCAGCCGCGCCCTGCGGGCTCAGGGTGGCGAACAGTTTCCAGCGCTGATGTCGGAGCTGCTGAATCTGTCGCGCGGCCGCTATCAGCAAGGTCACCCGTACGCGCGCGTGAAGGTGACGCCGCAGGACGTCACGCTGCCGCCGATCTGGATTCTCGGTTCGAGCGGCGCCAGTGCCGCCTCTGCCGGCAGCGCCGGCATGGGCTACGGTTTCGCGAGCCATTTCAGTCCGGAGCCTGCGGCGCCGGCGATGGACGCCTATCGCCAGAACTTCAAGCCATCCGAGCAGTTTCCAAGGCCACACGCGATCCTCGTCATAGCCGTGGTCTGTGCCGATACCGACGCTCAGGCCGAAGTGCTGGCTTCGACCATGGAACTGGCCTGGCTTCGTATCTCGCGCGGCGAATTCCTGCCGCTGCCGAGCCCCGAGGAGGCGATGGCCTACCCCTGGTCCGAGGCCGAGCGTTCCGAGCTGCGCTACAGCCGCGGGCCGAGCATCGTCGGCTCGCCGTCCACGGTTCGCGCCAAGCTCGAACGGATGGTCGGCGAGACCGGTGCCGATGAAGTGATGGTGGTCAGCAACATTCACGGCCATGCCGAGCGGCTGCGGTCCTACGAGCTGCTCAGCGCTGCGTTCATGCTTAAGGCAGCCTGAGCGTTCGGCTTTGCGTGGACCGGCAAGAATGCTGGCGCTCTTGCCGATGACGGCGATCGCTGCCGGCGCACCGCGCTATGAAAACATCAGAGATGTCGAAGTCCGCGAGATCCAACTTGCCGTTGCCAAAGTGATGCCCGGCGAGCTCACCAGCATCGGTACCGTGATTGCCGGATGCCGCTGCGAAGAATCCGGGTCCTGCACGGACGAAGTATTGGTCAGTGTCGGCACGGGCGCGACCTTGCAACGGTCGCTGAGCATGGTGAAAGTCGACGAAGTCTGGGCAATCAGCCGGCTGTCTCGCTGGCAGCTCGAGCTGGACAAGCTCACGGCCGGTTTCCGGACTGAAATCAAAGCGGCGGAGCCGTCCGAAAAGCCGGCGCTTCGCGCGGACTACAACCGCCGGCTCGGCGAAGCCCTTCGCGACCGACCGGCCTGCACATCCGCGCTGCTGCCGCTCAGGGATGCGCCACCGGCGGCGACGCCTCGTCCCTGACATAGCGCTCGCTCAGCGTTGCCTTCTTGACCGCGAGCGGCAGCAGCGTGGGATAGAACTGCACGAAAGTCGTATCGACTGCCGCATGGTCGCGATGGCAGGCGTAGCAGCTCGCAGTCGCTGGAAACTTCTGTGCCGGTGCGATGCCATCATCGCTGGCGAAGAAGGCCCAGCCACCGTCGAAGCGGGCCGTGTCCTTCACATGCACTTCGACGCCCATGGTCTCCACGGTCTGATACTTCCCGTGCTTGTTGATCGACCCCTTGCTTGAAGCATTCCGGTTTTCCAGAACGAGCTGGGTGTTGTCAGGCCAGGTTCCGGTTTCGCGAAACGCGCGATAGGCCTCGGGATTGACGAAGACATTGCCGAACATCGACATGCCGGAGATGTCCGCTTTCTCGCTGTAGTTCATGTCGAGACCGGCGCTGAGAAAGATCCACTCGCGATAATCCGCTGGCACGAGTAGCAAGCCATCGGCGGTATAGGCCGGTGCGTGCTCGCTTGGAGCAGGGCTTTGCAAGGGTGACTTGGCGAGAACGGCTGCTGAGGCCGCCGCGGTGGCGCCGCCAAGCATGACGACACGGATCCATGTGGGCGATTTCAATTCAGGACTCCTGATTCCGGGTGGGTGAACGGCTCGACGCAGGCGATGAGGCGCTGCCGAAGCGCTCGCGATAGTTTTGGGGGCTGAGGCCGTAGCGGCGCTCAAAAGCGCGGCGAAAGACATCGGCGCTCTGGAAGCCGACCGAGGTCGCGATGCGTTCGATTGCAGCGCCGCGCAAGGTCAGACGCCGCCGGGCTTCGCTGAGTCGCAGGTCTTCCACATAGGCCGCTGGCGTGCAGCCGAATTCCGCGCGGAAACGGCGTGCGAAGTGACGGGTGCCGAGACAGACTCGCTGTGCAAGCACTTCGACCGAAAGATCGGCATCGAGATGGGCCGCGATCCAGGCCGCGAGTTCGGCGAAGCGATCGCCGGCACGGACCTGGAAGCGCAGCGGTTCCGAATACTGCGCCTGACCGCCGGGACGCATCAGATAGACCACGAGATCGCGCGCGACAGCGAGGGCGGCAGCGGGACCGAGATCCGATTCGATCAGCGCCAGTGCAAGATCGATCCCGGCCGTGATGCCGGCCGAGGTGTAGTAGCGGCCATCCTTGGTGAAGATGGCATTGCCATCGATTTTCAGCTTGGGGAAGCGTGAGGCCACATCCGCGGCAAAGCGCCAGTGCGTCGTGACTTCGCGGCCATCGAGCAGGCCCGTGGGTGCGAGTCCGTAGACGCCCGTGCAGACCGTGGCCACACGGCGAATGCCGTCGGTATTGTTCAGCAACCAGTCGGCAACGCGGGCGTTGACGTCCGGAACCCGCAGCCCGCTGCCACCCGGTACGATCAGCGTATCGAGCTTCGGTGCGTCGACCAGCGTGCAGTGCGGCATCAGCATGAGGCTGGACTCGCTCGTGAATGCACCGCTGTCCAGCCCGATCAGCTGCACGCGATAAGGCGGGTTCTGGCTCTGATCTGCGGCATAGCTGTTCGCACTGGTGAAGGCTTCGATCGGCCCCACCACGTCCTGCGCGTTGACGCCATCGAATCCCAGGACGCCGATGACGCGCGTGGTCGCTTCCGTGGCTGGCACCTTGCTCATACCCGCAGCTTAGACCGGCGGTGCAGAGGTTCAAAGGACTGCGACCCGACGATTCCGGACCTGCACAGGCCCGGATCGGACCGTCAGCCGACCGCTGCGATCAAGGCGCGATTTCGGCCGAGCGCCTTGGCCTGGTACAGCGCGTCATCGGCCCGCTGCATGGCGGATTCCAGCGATTCGGCCCAGGGATTGGTAACGATCGCGAAGCCGATCGACGCGGTGACCTTGCCCAGTGGTGATCCCCGATGCGGAATGTCGAGCGCGGCGATGGACTGCTGGATTCTCGCGGAAAGCATTTCGGCCATTTCCCCGTGTGTGTTCGGCAGCACCAGTACGAATTCCTCGCCACCGAGCCGGGCGAGCACATCGCCAACCAGTCGCGCGCCGGTGCGCAGTGCCTGTGCGATCCGACGCAAGCAGGTATCGCCAGCGGGATGGCCGTAGGTATCGTTATATTTCTTGAAGTAGTCGATGTCGACCATGGCGATTGCGATCGGTGTCTGGGCTGCGAAGCTGCGCGTCCACTCGCGTGACAGTACTTCCTCGAAGTGACGGCGGTTGAACAGGCCGGTCAGGGCATCGACGACTGAGAGGCTGCGGAGGATCAGCGATTCCTCCAGCGCACCCGTGAGATCCATGATGGCGTCGCGCTCGCGCTGGTCGAAATTGCGCGGCTGTTCATCGAGTACGCATAGCGCGCCGAGCGGCAGGCCCGAGGGCGCACGCACCGGCATGCCGGCGTAGAAGCAGTGTCCGTCCGGACCACAGACCAGCGGGCTGTTCGAAAAGCGCCGGTCCAGACGCGCGTCCGGCACAACCAGCAGATCGGTCTGCTCGATCGTATGCGTGCAGAACGAGACATCGCGCTGCGTCTCGCGCACGGCCATGCCCTCGTGCGACTTGTAGAACTGGCGGCCGCCGTCGAGCACCGTGAACGCCGCCGCCGAGGCGCCGGTGATCGTTTTCAGCAGTCGGACGATGCGGTCAAAGCTTTCGTCGTAGCTCGGGTCAGTCAGCATCAGGCGCTCGATCAGCTTCGAGCGCGCAGCCTCGATTTCGGGAGACATGACAAGTGGAAGTTGGAGAAAGGTTTAAAAGGGACTGGACGAATGATGCCCTGATCGACATGACGATGGCGATGATGCAAGCGCAATGCGGATCGCGTCGATCGTTCCGGATCAATTCCGGATTCCCGCGGTCACAAGGACGTCGGTCAATGCTGGGTGGGCGAGGCTCAGCGCGGATCTATTGCGGAGACAGGTGATGGACGAAAAGAAGTGGGCTGCGGTGCTCGTGGCGGTGGGCGTGATCGGTGCGGGTAGCGCGTACTACTTCACGCATCCCGCGCCGGTGCCGCCGCCGGCCGAGACGCCCCCGGTCGCAGCCGCGGAAGCGCCGCCACCCGCGCCGGCACCGCCGCCCGCCGACTATCCGGTACCGGACCAGAAACCTGATCTGCCGGCGCTTCCGGCGCTGGCTGAAAGCGATGCCGGCATTCGCGGTGCTTTGTCCGATCTGGTCGGCAAGGGCTCATTCGAGGCGTTTCTGATTCCGGACATGCTGATCCGGCGCATCGTCGTCACCATCGATAATCTCCCACGCGATCGCCTCGCCTTGCCGCTGCGGCCGTTCAAGCGCACACCGCCGCCGGTGCTGGTGCGACAGGACGGCAGCCGCATCCTGCTGAGCCCTGAAAACTCCGAACGCTATTCGGCAGCTGTCACGGTCTTTACCGCGATCGATGCTGGCAAGCTCGTGGCGCTCTACTTTCGCTGGTATCCCTTGTTCCAGCGGGCGTACGCCGATCTCGGCTATCCGGATCGATCGTTCAACAACCGACTGGTCGAAGTGATCGATCACCTGCTGGCCACGCCAGAGCCGCCCGCGGAGATCGAACTGGTTCAGCCGAAAGTGGCCTATGAATTCGCCGATCCGCAGTTGGAGTCTCTGTCTTCCGGCGAGAAGATGCTGCTGCGCATGAACGAGGCACAGCGCAACGCGGTGAAGACCCAGCTCAAAGCGGTCCGTGCCGCCGTCGTTGCCGGAGCGGCAGCAACCGTGCCGTGATCGGGCCGTAACTCAGACTGCTTCGGACGGCTGCTCGGCGTCGTAATACTCGAAGATTAGGTGAATGCGCGGCGTGCTGCCTTCATTGACGACCGCGTGCGGAACCAGATTGTTGACCTCGTAGGCCTGGTCGGCTTCGAGGTGGTAGTACCGGGGATCCACGAAGAAGCGCACGCCGGGGTTGGTCATCAGCGGCACGTGGATCTTGTGCGGCCAGCTCGCGGCCCGGGCGCCGTCGACATGCGGATGGATCACGCCGCCGGGCGCCATGCGCGCCAGCATCACGCGCGGAAAGATTCCATTTGCATAGCCGTAGTCGGCCGTGGCCTGGTCGAGTACCGGCTGAAGGACCGGGCGCCATTCATCCCACAGCGGTCGATCGTAGGACTCGCGCCAGTCGCGCATGTTGGCAACGAAGCGGAAGACCACGTGCTCGGTCTTGTCCAGCGCTTCGAAGCGGTTCGGCTTGGCCTCGTTCTCGGCAGTCCAGATCGATTCTGGAATCTTCAGCACGGCCTCGCGCAGCGCACCGGTCTCCACCGGCCCGAGCGGGCGGACGGATCGGGTTTTTCGGGGATTAGGCGAGAAGGCTTGCACGGGGATCGAGTGCGTAATTGAACAGTTCGAAGTCACGACGATAGTAGTCTGCAACGCCTTCGAGCAAGGTCTGGTCGTAGTAGTCCAGCCAGGCGCCATGCTTTGACGGATTGACGCGACCCAGCGTCTCGCTGTCGATGGCAAGCCGCGCGCAGACGGCATCGTAGGAGGCCTGCATGGTCTCGTTGCGGCCGACGAAATCGACCGCCAGCGCGCCGTCCTCGCCAATCAGGAATTCATGCTGCGGCCGGAACAGGATGTGGCCATCGGGACGCTCGCGAAACAGGATCCAGTGCATGAATTCGCGCGGGGCCTGCTCGAAGTGTCCGGTTTCCCGGCCCATGAAGGCGCAGTACGACACGAAGCGCGCATAGGGATTGCGTACGAAGCCGAACTTGAAATAGCTGCCGAAGATTTCCGGGCCGATTACCGGCGCAATCTGGCGCACGCTCAGATGTCCGTGCCGCACGTCCTTGAGCTGCTCGAACGGAAAGCGCTTCTGCACGAAAAGGCCGACCTGTTCGAGATCGTCCTCGGCCATGTGCCGGCGCAGCGCTTGCCGCACGGAGTGGGTTCCGGTCTTCGGAATCGCGAAGAAAATGCAGCGCAGGCGGTGCGAGATGATCATGGTGGCCGCTAGGGTAGGGGCTGCCGCGCCGCGGCTCAAATCGGCGCCGGGATTCTGCACGTCGATGTAGGTCGCGAGGCGGTGATCGACATCGCTGACGGCGTGTCGAGCCGTGCGGATTCATGCGAGGATTTGCGCAGCGGCCGCATGCCTGACGTTCCATAACGCAGGTCGCGCAAGGCACTTCCATTGACGGGGACAGCATGGCAATCGAGATGAAGACGGGGATGTTCTCGGCGATGGTGAAGTACGGCATCGCGACGGTCGTGATCGTGCTGGCCGTGATCGTGCTCTGGCCGTTCTACAGCGTTCCGACGGGCACACGCGGCGTGGTGACGACCTTCGGCAAGATCACCGGCATCGAGGATGAGGGCCTGGTGATCCTGCTGCCGTGGAAGAAACTCACCGTGTTCAGCGTGCGTGCCGAGCGTGCGGATATCGAAGACGCCGAAGGCAGCACGGCGGATACGCAGCCGGTCAAGGTCAGCCTGACCGTGCGCTATTCCATCGCGCCGGACCGCGTGTCCGAGGTCTATGAGAAGTATTCGCACAATGGTGACCTCTCGTCCTACGTGCAGACGGCAACCCAGGAAGTGTTCAAGGCAGTGACGGCGAAGTACAGCGCGCCGGATCTCATCGGCCAGCGTGCCGCAGTGTCCAACGACATCGGTACGGCCCTGAAGCAGAAACTCGCGATCTATGGCGCGATCGTCATCAACATCGACATGCGCAGCTTTGCGTTCTCGCCGTCCTACATGGCGGCGATCAACGACAAGGTGACGCAGGAGCAGTTGCGGCTCGCTGCCGAGAACAAGCTGTTGACGGTCGAGGCCGAGCAGAAGCAGAAAGTCGCGATTGCGGAAGCCGAGGCCAGCGCCGCTCGCGCCCAAGCCGATGGCGAGGCCTATTCGAACCTGAAGGTTGCCGAGGCTCAGGCGGAAGCATTGAAGGTCCAGAACCTGGCCTTGTCGCAGAACAAGGATGTGCTGGAGCTGCGACGCATCGAAGTGGAACAGACCAAGGCCTCACGCTGGAACGGCGTGTTGCCCACGGCGGTCTATGCCGGCGCGCCGATCCCCTTCTTCAACGTGCAGAAATAGGCGCGCGATTTCGGACCCTGGAACCATAGCGCGCGTCTTCGCTTGCGAGTCGGCATGGCTCCATGCGAAGTCCGGCAAGCCGCCGCTCAATCCTCGACCGGCTTCTCGCGCCTGAGCTGGTCCATCCTTGCCTTTGCCGCCGCTTCTTCCGCCGCGTCCTCCAGCTTCTGCGCCTTCGTTCGACCGAAGTGCACGCGATTTTCCGACGCGGTCTTCCCGGCGGCTTCCCGGGCTTTCTGCTTGCGTGCCTTGTTGAGATTGACGACCTTGCTCATGCGGCATGTTCCATTTTCAACGCCCCAGCGTCGATGATTTCATGGCGGCGCCCGGCACGGAAGCTGCTGAAGGTTCACCATGCACGGCAAGAAATGATCGCGTCCCGCACGTGCTGTCGGACGGGTGTTCGCGGAAGCCACCACGAAAGCACAATCATCGGCGGTTGACCGGTGTCAGGCGGCAGGGAGGAAATCGATGTCTGTCGAGTCTGGGCCGGAGAAGGCCCGTCATATCCGTTTGACCTCGCATCCTCCAGCCAGCGATGCCGAACTGCTGACCATTCACTGGGGTGCGTCCGATCCGCTCACGCGCGGCCCGCTCGTTGGCACGACCACGAACCGCCTGCAGCGCAACGTGATCGGCTCCCACAGCGGCTCGTATGGCGTCTATCGCGCGCTTGCCGTGGCGGCGAAGACCTTGGTCAAGGGACATCGCGCCGATCTGACCAACACCATGCCGACCGATGTCATCGGTCCGTATGCGCAGTGGTTCGGTACCGAGAAGATCGTATCGCTCGATCCCTTCGGCGCCATCGTCGCCGAGGTCTATCGCGAGCAGATCGAGCAGGGTTTCGATCTTCGCCCGACGATCGCGGTGACCAAGGCACACATCGACATGCCGGAGATTCGCGAGGCCATCGCTGCAGGCCGTCTGAAGCCGGACGGCAAGCTGCTGCTCGATGATGGCTCGGCCGTGGTGACCAAGGTGGCACTCGAACCGGTCTGGTGGCTGCCCGGTGTTGCGAAGCGCTTCAATGTCTCCGAAACCGATCTCCGCCGCGCGCTGTTCGAAGAGACGGGGGGCATGTATCCGGAACTCGTCACGCGCTCCGATCTGGAAGTCTTTCTGCCGCCGATCGGTGGCCAGACCGCCTACATTTTCGGCGAGCCTGGCGCGCTGGCGGACGCCAGTATTTCGCTGACCTGCCGCGTGCATGACGAGTGCAACGGCTCGGATGTCTTCGGTTCCGACATCTGCACCTGCCGGCCGTATCTCACGCACGCGATCGAGGAGTGCATCCTCGGCGCGCAGCCGGTTTCGCATGGCGGGCTCGGTGGTGTGGGTCTGATCGTGTATTCGCGCAAGGAAGGCCGTGCGCTCGGCGAGGTCACGAAGTTCCTCGTCTACAACGCGCGCAAGCGGCAGGAAGGCGGGGATCGCGCAGACAAGTATTTCCTGCGCACCGAATGCGTGGCCGGCGTGCAGGACATGCGCTTCCAGGAACTCATGCCCGATGTGCTGCACTGGCTGGGCATCACCAAGATCCATCGCCTGGTCTCGATGAGCAACATGAAGTACGACGCCATCACCGGCGGCGGCATCGAGGTCGGCGAGCGCGTGAAGCTGCCGGATGAGCTGATTCCTGCCGATGCGAAGGTCGAGATCGAAGCCAAGATGGCTGCCGGTTACTTCAGCGATGGCGCCCTCATCGATGCCGAAAAGCTGCTCGAGGTGAAGGGGCGAGATCTGTGAGCTCGGCGGTATCGACGCTACGCGATCCGGTGACGATTCGGCAGCGGGCCGGCACTATCGCAAAGGCTGTGACGGAGGGTCAGTCGCCCTGGCTCACCGTTGATGAAAGCCGGCTGGATCAGGCCGCAGTGTTGGTCGCAAAGGCCACGCGCAGCCGCTACCCGGATCTGCTGAAGATTCCGTATCACAGCCGCTGGCGGCATTTCGAAGCCTGGTGTATCAATCGCGCCAGCGAACTGGCGCAGTCGATCGTGGCGCTTGATGTGGCCGCGAAGGCGCGTTGCCGAATCGACCTCGCCATCATCAGCGTGCTGCTCGATGCCGGCGCCGGGCCAGACTGGTCGTATC
>Ga0194135_10001965_pt1 | contig 12430 bp, 35 predicted proteins | sample LitLau_LLRF_2013_FD_134024 | JGI IMG/M metagenome (GOLD analysis project Ga0194135, IMG submission 134024) | Freshwater sediment microbial communities in response to fracking from North America - Little Laurel Run_MetaG_LLRF_2013 (version 2) | ecosystem: Environmental > Aquatic > Freshwater >... | reverse complement strand
TGCCGATGACAAAGATAAAGAAAAATTCTTTTATGCAGAAGAATCAACCTTAGAATCAAATAAAATTTCTATCTACGATCAAAATTGGAAATATTTAAGAGATTATCTTAAAGAAAACGTTGAATTTTACTTAGATCAAAAAGTATGGATAATCATTGAAAACGAAAAACAAGAAAAAGAAGTTGATTTCGAGAATAACGATGTTTTTTCGTTGATGGTGGATGTGGCTAAATATACCAATTCAAGAACTGGTTTTTTTGTCGGTGCTGACCATATTATAATTTATCATAATCTCTTAGTCATTCCTGTAAAAATAAACATCGATAAAAAAGAACAATTAAAATATGTTCTTAAATCGCTAGTTATATTAGATCGGATTAGAAATGCAAGATAAAATTGATCTTTATTGTTACACGGCTCTTTTGTTTTTATTTTTATGGATTCTATATAATGGTTATAAAGACTCAAAACAGGAATTAATATCAATTACCATTACCGATTCAGATGACGACGAAGAGGATTAATATGCAGTATTTATATAGATACAATGAAGAACTGGGTGGTAGTTATTATGACCCAGAAATATCAGAAACGTTTTTTCCTTTAGCTAAACTTATCGCAACAGTAAAGCTAAGAAGATATCGTGTAGTGAAAGAAACCCCATGTGGTGCTTGGATAGATGGTTATTATCACAGCGATTGGGTAATCACTTGTAAAAAAAGATTTGTGAATTTAAAAAGTCAAAAGAAATTTGCTACTGTAACCAAAGAAGAAGCGTTAAAACAGTTTATTTATAGAAAATCGAAGCAAGTAAGTATTCTTTCTGGGCAACTTGACCTAGTAAAAGCAGCATTAGAATTAGCAAAAAATGGAGATGTTCAGGACGATGATTATGTCGTTTTAACCTGATTAAATATTAATCAATTTTAGATATTTATTTTTGTTTATTGTTTAACAACTATTATTAAAATATAATTACTATTTAATATCTGTTTTATCGGCATGTTTTATCCTAAAATAGGTAAATATATAGAAAAATATATAGAAAAGTTTAAAATGGATAAAAAGATTGAAGAATTGTTAGGTGAAATACCCCCAATCAAAATAGACTTCGATGAAGAATTAGAGACTGGGGAAAAAGTCAACGTGAATACCACTGTTGATATTAAAAATGGGAAGCCAGAAGTGGCTGTTGAATTAAACTTTAAATTTTAGGATTAAGAATGTTTCCAACTTTGTTTGACCGATTGTTTTCATTTGCAGATTATGTATATGAGCAAATAACCGATTTCTTTTCTTTTTTTGTTTTGAACATTGTGACGTTTATTTTATGGATTATTGCCAAACGCAGATTTAATATGATCGATTATTGGATTTGGATTTATTGGTTTAGTATAAAAGGTCATAATTTTTATGAATTTTTATCTTATATCATATTTATTGGCGGTTTGATCGTTAGTTCTATCTTAATGCATGTATATGATGTTCTATCAAATCTCAGGGAGGGATAATGATTTTATTCTATTTAATGGTATTTTATTCGGTTGTCGCAATTATTTTTATTGCAATTGGTCTGGTTGAGATGGTAAAATCGCATAATAATAAAGAACCAGATTCACTGATAATATCATTTGTTTTTATTGGTGTCTCTTTCGTTTTTATTGTTAGAGCAGTGAAACTTTTTAATATAATCAATTTTTCAACATGACAGAAAAAACTTTTTACGCTAATATCGCGTTTGAGATTAAAGACAAATACAAAAATATAGAACAAGCGAAGAAATACATAACTATGGGTGAATATATAGCTCTTTCACCTCATGATCGCAATTTCTATTCCGAATATACTGGTGTTGGTGTAGTAGCGGTGAATAATGTTTGAACATACTAATGACCATAAAGCAAAGATAACTAGTTCTAAACACGGTTTAAAGTTAAGTGATGTACAATCTGTATTTAGTTATAATCTAGAAGCACGTTCAAATGGAATTATCCCTAAAGAATCATCCGAAGCAATGGTTCAGTGCCTAGAAATACTAAAAACCAAGATTGAAGATGCAATAACCGAGTTAAAATTAGGATATTTGCCACCAAAACCTGAGAGAAAACTCAATGATGGTTCAGGATATAAGCATACTAGAACATTAGCAAAAGAAATTGAAGACTTAAATCAAGAACTAAAGACAACAAAAGAACGAACGAAGCGTCTGGTTTCACTTTTGAAAAGCTACAAGACAAATCAAAAAGAAGATAATTACTGGATTAGATATAATGAGTGATAACACAGTTGATATACACAAAACACCCGCTTTCTTAGCTGCTATGGAGTATTGCGATAATATTAATAAACGTAATTATTGGTCTTTTGGCTGTCCATATCCTTCTGTTTATTTTATGCAACCTTACTACAGAAACTGCTCTAGCGACGAGCAAGATATCAGATGTAGAATTGTAAAAAGAGAAACTGATGAACCTATAATTACAAATATTATTGTAGGTATGATGGATTGGAATTGTGCATTCCTAGTAGCAAATCTATATGATGAAGCCTTAGAAAAAGGAAGAAAAATGGGTATGTTAGCCGCTCGTGACTTATTACTAAAAGAAATAAATAGGACTTTAAATTTATGAAAATCAATTTGAACCAATACAATATTCAAGAAAAAGCTTCGGTGGAAGAAGCATCGACACTTCTCAGAGAACTAGAAAAGGAAGCGGAACAGCGGTTTAAAAATGCTGTTCGAGTTGGTGATATGAATATTGATTGTGTACTACATGTTTATCAGGACTATGCATCACATTTGAGTGCTAATATTCACTATATTTTATTTTATTCTATTAATGAAAAAAAGATAGAAATTAAAAAGTCAGTTAGAGACGATATTGGAATGGAAGATTTTATCAAAGAGTTAATTGAAACATTTTCAACCAGTATTGCTGTTGAATTATTGGGAAATCCTTTTCATAAAGCAATGAAAGAAAATCCTTATATACGAGACAAACTACATAAAAATCAATTATATAGAGATAAATTATGAACTCATACGTGTTGATGTATAACAGTTATGCGAACATGGGGAAGCTGTTTGGAATGCATCCAACTTTTGTTCCTTGTGTTGTTTATCGAGCAAACTTAGACCCAAATGTTAGTCCTAATATTAATTTAAACGGTCTTATATTTGCTGCGGAGATTCCTTTTCAGGAATTAACCGATCATGAAAATAAACGTTTGGAGTCGATTTTAGTATGATGAATAAAATTTGTCCTGATTGTAAAAGAACGACGACAGAATCTCCTGTAATTGATGGATTATTATTTTGTTCAAAAAAACAAAATCCAAATGACTGTGAAGTAATTTCTAAAATGTCAAAGCAAGATTTAGATCGTTTGTATTACGAATACATTTTAAATCCCCTCCAAGGCTCCAATAAAGAGGTTAGGAGACGTTTTGACTTAGATTATAAGGAAAGTGTCACACCTTCAGATAAAACGTCTCCTATGCCCTCTAAACAAGTATTAGACAGAAAAGAATGGAAGAAAGTATTCTTAAACACGCTTACTACTAACTTAGATATCGGTCAGCAATTTGCTGAAGAAATATTTATGGCACATGAAGCTGCTGGTATTGATTATGAAATAGAAGACGACCCAGAAGAATATGCGTGGTCAAATGAAATTTGTTACTGGAGAGAATAATGGGATATCACTATGATTGTATGAGAAATACAATCGAAGTAGAAGTAACAAGAGAAGATTCTGACTGGCAACCTTATAAATACAGATTAGTTAATATAAGACAATCAGTATCGGATAACTATGAAAACGAAGAATGGATTCTTCATATGGTTTATATGTTTTCTGTTATTGGTATGAATACATTTTTTAAGAAAATGAAAGTTGGGGATCGATGGAAATTCAGAACACGTGGGCTATTTGAATATCATGTTGATTATTGGGGTGAGGGTATGGAAGACTATACACCTGAGTTTGTTAAAGTGTTTCAAAAAAGAAAGGTGAAGTATGGAAGATAATTTTTTAGGTGAATGCAAAGAATGGATTGACCCGAACAAATATGAATTAGTAGAGGGATTACCCCATATCTACAAAGTAACTAGACCCGATTCTACTCAATATTATGCGTATGCAGATGAAACAGGTCAATTGAATGGGGAATATGAAACAGAAAAGATTGCAAATGATACGTTACATGCCTATTTCGATTGGCTAGGATAAAAGAAAGCCCCTAAAAATTTTAGGGGCTTTTGTTATTTGAACTTAAAATGAATCAAATACTATCTGGGTCTACGTATTTAAAAACAGAAAAACGAAGAATAGCACCGTCTTTTGTATTACGGATAGAATCATGACTGCCTAGTAGAGCATTTATTTCCCAACCCTCGTCTTTAAAATTTTCTTTAATCCATTTTCTATATTGTTCTTTATTAAGATCGATACGAGGGCAAGTTAAGGTTATTTCTTCAGAAATTTTAATCTTACCTACTGTATCTAGACATTTTACTTCCATATTACATTGAATTTCAGCAAGTCCTGTGACTAGTAAAGCATATTGCTCTAAGGTAAATTCTAATGAAACGAATTGATTCCTTGAATTAAAATCTCTGATTTGTAGTGTAACGATATCATTGCTATTTCTGGAGATAGTAGCTTTAGCTAATAGTTTTTTCATGTTAGTTCTTATGCCTCTGTGAATAAATCAATAAATTTAATTCTGTCTAGATACTGTTTATTATATAGCTCTTGTACTATTTTTTCTAATTCTTCTTCAACTGCATCAGAAATAAATTCAGTACATTGGTGTGCAATAGAAACTGAATCTGTCTCAGTAATCCAATTGACAGGAATATTGCATTCATTACTATTAATCAACAGAAAAATGTATCGGTCATTGGTATCATTTTTATATTGTTCCAGATAAAAGATATTAAAACCACTGTTATGTTTGAATAATCGATAGAATTCTGGCATAAACTTATGATTTTGTTCAGCAATAGTCATCATTGCTATATTCAAATGATACGAAACATCTTCATTAGGATTTATAATCCACTGTCCTGCATGTATATCTAATGAGTCGATTATAACGTCAATAGCCTCATTTGTTGACTTTTTATATTCACGGAAAAGAGATGAAACAGGCAGATTTTCTTTTACTGTCATAAGAAAAGTAACCATTTCTTTATAATATGTCTTCTTCATTATTACTCCTTGTTATTGAACCAAAATTATAACACAAAATAATTAGATGTGGTATAATTAATCTATATTACTAGGAGAATGTATGAATACACAACACGACAATGAAGTGGCAAATAGTGCAGTTTTTCATTGTATTCGGTTATGTCACAACCTAAAGAAACTAGATGAATCTATTTTAGGTGGTAGTTTCGGGGATAAAGATCGTGAGAAGAATAAAGCTATAGATGAAGTAATAGCTTCATTGGAACAGTTTAGAAGTAATTTTGTTAATGAAAACCAATTAATTTCTGATTTAACTTATTTACTATCCAAGGTAGATAAGGCAACTATACTACCGAAAGTAGAAAATGGAAAATCCCAATTTAAATGAATGGAATTGTCTAAAGAACCAAATACTCCTATTAAAACAACTAGGAGAAATTAAACATAGAGTAATTGTAGTTGACACACAGAATCCAACAAATTATTACGTAAAGGAACAACATGGAAAAGCCATTCAATAATTTAAGTCCTGCTCAGGCAGAACGATTAGATTTAGTAACAGAAGAGATGGGCGAGGTACTTCATGCGATTGGTAAGATCAAGCGTCATGGATACAATAGTTTCAATCCTAACGATATTCTATCAAATAGTAATAAACAGAATCTTGAGGAAAAGTTGGGTCATTTATTGTATGCCATTAATTTATTGAGTCTTTATGGTGAAGTATGGCAATCCCGCATCGATGACTATCAATATTGCAGAGAAAACACAATCAAGCAATGGATGCACCACCAATGAAAACCTTAACAAAAGATCAAAAGATATTGATTCAATTGGCATTGGTGTTAGGGAAAAATAGTATAGACAACAAACCAGAGGCAATTGAATTTTTAACTCAATACTATAAAATACCAAATATTTCTCAGTTAATCGATGAAGCTATTGAAATTCTAAAGGAGTTGGAATGAAAGTTAAGTCACGAGAAATATCTGAACGAGATATTGCTATAAACTTAGTAATTGAATTAGCTGAATCTGGATTAAGAAGCTTTTCATTATTAGGTTTTTATGATGACGATTGTGATTTTCTGAGTGATTTAGCTGAACGTCTGAATGTAGTAGAAGACAAATCATGGAAAAATAAACTCACAAAAGTTGTTAGAGTATTGGTAAAATATGGTGTTCTTACTGCTAGAATGAATAATACTCACAAATATTATATTGGTGAACCATCAAAGCAGATGGAATATACACTAAAGGTAGGAAAAGCGCAGTTATTGACGAGAGGAGAGACTGAGTATACAGGCGACCCTGAATGGGAAGCTTCTTTTTTATTAAGACATGCTTATCCAAAGGAACAAATCTGAAAATAGAAAAAGCCTAACTAAATCAACTAGTTAGGCTTTTTATTTTATTGGTTCATATATTTTGTTTGAATCAGGAGTCGGGCATGGTTGATTCCATCCACATCTTCGTAACAGAACTTCCACGCTTCAAACCATTTATCATTGGGGTGAGTTTTCTTTGTTTCTTCTCGTTGTTGCTGAAAGAAATCTTGTTCCTTGATATAGACGGTATTATTCCGAATGAGATAATAGAAGTTCACTATCAATCTCCTGACATGGTATGAAGCTGTTTCATCCATGTATTGATATAGGAGCTATCTTGTTCATGTAGGGTCATGTATTGGGTTGCTCTATCTATAGCATGTTCAATCAATGGTTTATAGGGTTGATGGCATTCAGTGGTTTGTTCTGGCATTATGATTCCTTAGAAAATAGGTCAATGACATGGTGTAATTGTATTGCATAGAGGGTAGGAAGCCTGAATTGATCTTCAAATGAATCACTCACCATATTACACTGTCCATCGCAATCGCATTCCCCTAGAGTATGAGGACAACTATGAGAGGGCGATTCTGGTGGTTGAAGAATATTCATATTAGTTTCCTTATAAGAGAGAGATAGAGAATATAAACCATCTATAGATAGATGTCAAGTATAACATGGACATGGTAACTAACATGGGACAGATAGCCTCAACAAATCATGAATAGAAATAGTCGAAGTGTTCTCTAGGATAGATTCAAGCTTGGTTCTTCCCCATCGACGTATCCTTACTTCCCTATACCAATCAATCCTATTCCTAGATTGCTTAGTATTCACTCGTGCCTGTATCAATCCTTCATTCCATTGTTCCCCATAGATAAATGCTTCCCTAGCTATAGATTGTTCATCCTGTGTCATTGTTTTAAATGACTTACCCTTAAGCGCAATAAGACTTGCTATAAGAGATAAGGCTTCCTCTGACTCAATACCCCTATTACCATAAGCATCAGAGAAATCCTTCCTATCTAGTATAGCATCTCCAATAGCTCTTTGTAATACTGTATCATCAGATAGCTTTGGCATTTCAATTCCTTATTAATATTTACTAGAGTATAGCATAGATGGGGTGGCTTGTAAAATTTTAAAATTGATACCCCCCCCCTTAAAATTTTTTATTTATTTTGAATTGCTTTGAAGAAATAAATAAAAAATAAAAAAATTGCCATCGCTCGTCTGGGTGATTGGAAGCCAATTTCCCTATATACGACTTTTCGCTATTTGTCAAGTTAAATTTATAAATCTATATAATGCCTATCGCTCAATATAGAATCTATACAGTAAAAAACTATATAACGACTTTTCATTCTATATGCTACAATATAGAATATATTCAACGTTAAAGGATTCTATACTATGGATTATGCAGCTAACCTAGCATTGTTTCTATTAGAAAAGAACAATTCTATATTCACAGTCTGGTCTGGTAAAATGTCAGCAATGGAACAAAGAATTTTGTTTGGTCGTTTCATTGGTAAAGGTTTGATTGTTATCAATGGAAACAATGAAACAATTTGCAATCGTGTTAAAGTTTGCTTTGGTTTGGATTATGACGATAGAAACATAATCGAATGGAAAAATTTAAAATAGAGCTTGACATATAGAATCATACTCTATAATATAGAAGCTATTAGATAAACGACTATTTACGAATAGTCGAATATAGTTTAGTTAGTACATGCAGCAATCAGTCAGTGATCAAGACGTTAAAACAGCATAGAAAACTAAACTATATTATTCTAATGTATGAAAAGCCTAGGGAAAACTGTATAAATAATGGTTTTCTAGTATAGAATTATCGTTTTATAGTAATAATTAGTAGATTTTGCCTTGCTTGGTCGTTTTTAATGGTATAAATCGACCTAAACAGAATATTGTTCGATATAAAATAGGGTTAAACTTAAATTTATATTGAATAAACCCAGTTAAACCAAAATATTATTAATCAGAAAGCCTTATATGACTAACATTGTAAAATTGAAAAATATTGCCCTTGCTTCCATTCTGGAAGATATCAATCAAAAGGCTTTTGTTATTGGTTTAAAGCATGAAGTAGAAACAAGCTTGGATATAGATACGCCTAGTGTAAAGCTTCAAGATTATTTACGCGGTTATGACATCCAAGAAAAAAACCAATGGATTGCTAACTATCTGCATAAATACGCTAGTGCTATTTCCCATGAATTAATTCTAGATATTCTAGAAGGCAAGGATACACTAATACAGAAAGCTATAGAAAGGCTTGTATTGAGTTTTTGTACTGCATACAATAGTGACCATACAATGACGTATTTAAACAGTGCCAAGATTGATTTAAACAATTCTGGCAATGCTTTCTATTTGTTTGCTTTGCCGTGGTCTAATTCTTGTGCAAATTATTATCTGATTAGAGCTAATAATGAGAACCAAGCATTAGGATATTTACTAGATAGCTTTCCTAGTGATTTTTCTATAAGCGGTGAAGACTTGGAAGAGATGAATTATATCTATAACAGTGAAGGCATTCCATGCAATATAGATAATTTATCATTGTTATCTATAGTGGAATTGTATAACTAAAAAGGATTTAACTTTTCTATATTTTAATTGGTAAAGTTACAAATATAGAAAAGTTTAAACGTTAGTTTAAATCAATTTTTATTTTCTTTTCACAATTACAACATATTTACAACAATTTTTTGATCAGAAAATCATATAAATTTAAACCTTTTAAACGAGAAAAATTATCATGAAGCTTTACCATTTATATCTAATAAATTCAAAAAATAAAAAGATTTATCTTACCGCTTACCCTATGAGTGAAAAGGAATGTAAAACATTAAAAGGCAAGCTATCAGACGTTACATTAAAAAAAGTAATTTTTGAAGAAGTGAATTAATTTAAATTTTTCTATATTTCCTATTGACTTCTATAATTGCATGGTTTATTATTCTCTTTATGGAATAACTTAATAGGGAATTTAAAATCATGCGATTAGTCAAGGATAACTCTTTCAAGTATGGGAAAAATGATTTTTCTGTTGAATGCAAAACGGAAAGCCTTTTAAATTCCTTGACAAAGAAAATTGATTCTATGGGCTGGAAGTATGCAAATACTGATTGCGTTCTAGAATCAGATTATGGTTTTTGCTTATCTTATTGTGTCGATAGCAAAGACGCTGAAGACTTTAAACAAGCTTTTAAAACAGCCAAGGCAACAATTAAGAAAGGATTTTAATCATGTTTTCAACTATCAATTACAAATCTGGTTGGATTCAAATCGCAAATTTTAACGGAATAGAAACATTCCAAGCGCGGGCGCCCGGTGTTTGTTTGGGCGATTTTAAATCTTTGCAAGCTTGCAAGTTAGCTATTACACGTTATGACAGCGAAGTGAAAAAAGAAAGAGCGACCGATGATCAACGTCATCACGCTTTGATTCAATCTATTGTGAAAGGATTTTAATCATGATTATTATAAACGGTTTAAAATTCGCTAAAAACAATAATGAATTTGTTGAAACATTGTTTCAACGTGAAGGCACAGCAAGCGGATTCTATAAAAAGAAAAAGAACGGTATTTTGTTTTTAGATATGCAAAACAATCCTATTTTCTTTTTATGTTGTAACAATCCGTCTTTGCCTTTCTTTGTTACTTGTGGCACTGATACAATTATCAGTAGTGGGAAAAAAGTCATTCGGTATATGCATACAACAATCGCAGCACATGAAAAAATGTTAGGCTTGGATAAATTGAGCTATAGGCAACAATTTGAATTTTGCCAAACTATTAAGGAAATATAAAATCATGAAAAACAATGAATTATATTTGAAATTGTGTGAAATAGCTCAGGGAATAACATATAGTGAAAATGCGCTAAAAACGGCATTGAATGAAGTTAAGACGCAAGAAGAAAAAGAAATTATTAATCATTTTCTCTTAGGCAATAACGAACCGAAAAAGAATTATTCGCTTGCTTTACAACATATCGCCTTTTTAAATTTCTATTCGGGTAAAACATAGAAAAAGCTTGCTTTATAGTTTTAAATGGTATATGATACGTTTATCGAATCAACTAACGGAATAAGAACCATGAAAAAATTAATTAAACCTTTTATTTTTAATCAATGGCATGTTTGGGATAATTTAAACAATGCCTTTTTGTTATCCAATGAAGAAACAAAAGATTTAAAACAGTTTAAAACATTAGACGATTGCGTCAATTATCTTTATTTGATTGCTAACGATAAAATGGCAGCGCGTGAACTCAACAAAGCAATGAGAGAATATAATGTCTGAGCGAAAATACATTGTTATCTTAAAAGATTTTTATTTAAGAAAACGGATCATTATAAAATGTAACGGAAAAAAGCTAGATTCTAGGCATTGCTTCCTAATGTCAAATTCACAAATCGATAAATTGAACGGATATTTTAATGCTGTCCATCCAGATACATTAAAAGAACGTGAAAGACAAACAAAAATCGGCCAATCTGATAATTACACAATGCAATTTTTTGACATTCTAGAATCAGACAATATCACATATGAAATTGGCTAAAATGGAAAATCAAGGCAAAAAGCAATTGATTGATTTTTATTTAAAGTTTAGAAACGATTTTTTAAGCTTGGCTGATTTTGCGCGTATTAATAACATATCAGAAACAGATTGTAAAATGTTGCTTGACTTAGGGAAGAAAGAACACAAAAAACAACAAAATAAAAATTTTTAAATTTTTCTATATTTCCTATTGACTTCTATAATAAAAAAGCTTATTATACGTTATCGAATCAATTTTAATTTAACTTTAAAGGTTACATCATGCCATTAACAGATAAACAGCAAAGCGCGTTAAATGCAGCAATTGCAAAAAAACAGCAACAGAATTATATTAATTCTGAATTCTCAGGTTTTAGCGAAGAAAAGCAAGAAGGCTTTAAATATACAATTCAATTGTCAGGAATAGGACATAAGACAAAACATATATCTGTCAGCGAAAAGCAATTGCAAGCAATTAAACAAATTTTACTTGAAAGTGAATAAAATCATGAAAAAATCAATTTTTTTGCTTTCCTTGCTTTCTGTATTGTCTTGCTGTGCTATTGGTCAAGAATTAGACAATACAGAACAGCAAAAAATTATCGACGCGATAAACAATAAAACCGTTTTAAACATTCCTGAGACTGAGCAAGAAGAGAAAAAAGACGGTAAGCAATGGAATACCACACAAAAGACACTTGAAGGCTTAAACCTAGCTTTATTGAGCTTGGATTATATACAATCAAGAAACATGCAAAAATGTATTATTTCTTTTGTCAATGATCCTAGATATGACACAATAAACAAAACAAAAGAATGCATTGTGTACAATGAAGCTAATAAGATTTTAGGAAGACATCCAAGTGAGAAAAAAATAAAAATATATTTTTCTACTGTTATTATTTCACAGTACTTTGTTGCTGACTCTCTGCCTAGTAAATATAGAACCATGTTTTTATCAGGTTTGCTTACTGTTGAGGTTATAGCAGTAGGCCACAATAAAAGTATAGGCGTTTCAGGAAAATTTTAAATTATGAAAAAATCAGAAATTATTTTTAATTGTCTTGTGGTATTTGTTTGGATTGCCGTTTTTTATCTAACTTATAAACATTATTAAATCATGAAAAAAATTTTTAAAATAAAGACTTTTGACGGTTTAGAATTCGATAGCAAAAAAGACGCTGAAAGGCATTTAACCGCTATACACGGCAATTTACTAGCTAAACTCAGTCATAATATAGTAAATCTAAAATTCGCCCAGATAGGCGATTATATAGACGAAAATGTCGATTTATTCGTAAAGCTTCAAACAATCAAAAATGATATGTTG
>Ga0194135_10001964_pt1 | contig 12431 bp, 11 predicted proteins | sample LitLau_LLRF_2013_FD_134024 | JGI IMG/M metagenome (GOLD analysis project Ga0194135, IMG submission 134024) | Freshwater sediment microbial communities in response to fracking from North America - Little Laurel Run_MetaG_LLRF_2013 (version 2) | ecosystem: Environmental > Aquatic > Freshwater >... | reverse complement strand
GTGCGAAGGCACGCACGCAGCAACTTGAGAACATGCATTTGATAACTTTCTGACATTTTTCGCAGAAAAACGATTAACAGGAAGTGAGGATCTACAATATATTTCAGTTTTTTTTTTATTAGCAAAGTTGTAAAGAATTTCTAGGGGCAGTGGTGAAGATCATGAAATCTTTTGCACTTTGCGAATTTCCTTGTTCAATTCTTTTCTGCAACAATTAAGTGTCAACTCCTTTGGTTTGATTTCATTTTGCGTGAGAACTTTTCTGGGCTCATCCGCACTCTCTCCTTGTCTTGTCTTCCCTGAGAACTACCAAGTTATCAATGCAGAGGAGCCAAGGAGCGTGCGTGTTCCTCCGACCAATTAAAAATGCAAATGAGACAACAATGCCTCCCCCATCAATCCACCTTGATTTCTGCCGTTTGGAATGTATGGACATTTTTTTGGAAATTGTTGGGATTTGGAAAAGTTAAGTCGGGGTCGGATGAATTCCACAATTTGAGTTGCAATTAATTCAAATCCGGTCCGCTTGTCTACATTTTTATTCTTCCATTGTTGTAAATTCTCCTGTTGAGTGCGAGTCCTTAATTAGTAGTTTAGCATTAAAATTAGCAAGGGAGATTGTAGAGAATAATGTTAGTTCCCCAGGGGGTCAACTCCAAGCCCGACTTCAATTCCAAACCCAAGTTGACATCCACGTGCCAATTGTTTTTCCCCAAAACGGGATTTCTTTTTGGGGCTATGAGGATGGGGATGGGATTGTTGGGAACAATGGACCCGCACGAGAAGTCACTACTTTTTGCCTTATTTACATTGTTGTCAATTCAAATCCTCCCAATTGTCATTTGTGGAGTTTAAGCAGAATACACAAAGAGTTTTACGGTTTGATGAGAGGGTAGATCAAGGAAAGGAGACGCAAAGGACCAACAATGAGAACAACAATGCCGAGGCGGAGATTGATGGAGGAGGAATGGAATAAAAGGGGAAGGTCCGCCTAGGCCCAAGACCCGCACCACCACCAGTGAGACTGACCGGATGTGCCCGTGGGAAATTCTCACCACCGGCTCCTCGTACACAAAAACAAGGTTGGCCGGATCGGGATTCCAAGGAAGAACCAAGCGGAACGCCAACGAGATCCACATCGAGGATTCTCAACTGAAATGCTTAAAAAACACAGACTGAAGGATTTTTATACCTTAATTAAACGGGGGAGGCTCAATTTACAATTCCCAAAGGTCAATTCACCCTCTCAGTCCTCAATCCTTTCCCACGCCATCACTTGTGTTCCTGTGTTAAGGAAAACTATAATAGGAAACGTGTCAACTTCGAAGGTGTTCCACGGAGACATATAAACGACGCCTCCCTCTCGTTGCTCACTTTTCAAAAGCTCACATTTTTACACTCTCATTGTTGGACTGACCAATTTGAATTTTTGAATAATTTGAATTTTGAAGAGTTCCCTCCGGTTTTTTAAACAATGAAAGGAAGAGGATTTCATGGTGCGCGACTTCCCGTTGACATTTCGCTCTGTTAGCCTTCCGTGTCCCTTTTCTTTGAATTAAATCTAACACTCACTTCAACACTTTAATTTAGAATTGGAAAAGTAATAAATTGAAACAAAGACATCGAAATCCGTACTCTCCCAACTTATTTATTGGCACACTCAACCAATCAGACCAAAGTTAATAAGCAAAGAATTGAAATAGAATTAAATAATTGATAGGTGTTGGGAGATAAAGTTGATTAGGTCGAGAAATGACGAATTGGTGAGGTGAAATGATGTGTGGATGAAGTTAGGAAATTAGGAGTCACGCCTGCTGGAGTCAGCTGGAATCTGATCCTGGCGCATGCGCTGGCGCTGACGCTTGGACTCCTTGGTGCGTTTGGATCTCGGTCGTGACCAGGCGACGTGGACAGGAATTCCGGAGATTCCGAACCCAGGAGTAAGACAGGTCCGAAGGGCCATTCCCGCTGCCCTGAAATCAACAATCAATGAAATGAATCAATTTCAAAATGAAAAGTCAGCTGACTGAAGCCAGTTTTGCTGGAAGGAAGTGCTTACTCATGGGATTCGTAGATGACGGTAAGCGTCCTGGCTCCATTTGGATCGTAACCCCCCAGATGAACTCGAGTGACGCCGTGGGTAGTCCCGATCAATTCAGCCCCAATCTCAGCCTCACTCAACCCGCCGAGAAGCCCAGTCATGCGGAGAGTCCGGTTGTCCAGGGATCGACGGACGATGATCCGGTGCCCTAAAATGGAAATTCCAGAACCACGCGAGACAAAATTAGATTCTCCATTGGAATCTTCATGAATTGGAGAAGAGAAAGGATGTCTTGAAAGTCTTACGATGACGAATTTCAAATCCGCGGAAGGACTCAATGACTGCCGTTGCTTCTGCTGGGGTAAAGAATTGGACGAAACAGAACCCACGGTTGGACCCACTGAAGTTCATCATGAGACGGAGCTTGTAAATCCGACCCACGCCTTCAAAGAGAGACATGAGCTCAGGCTCCAGGACGGTCCGGGGGAGATTTTTAACGAAAACTTCCGACCCTGCGGGTAGAATTGGAAATGATAAGTGCATAAGCAGTGGGTGCTTGGGTGGGTGAAGGTCAAAGGTCAGAAAGGTAGAGTTAGAAAGTACCTTGAACTGGCCCAGGTCCCATATAACCATATGGTGGTCCCGTAATTCGCTGCCCGTTGACTTGCACAATTGGCATCTGCTTGACTTGGCCCAAGTTCCGGAGGATGGGATACATTGTCTGGTGCAAAACCGATCTGTAGCTTTGGAATCCTCCTGCCTTTGACCCCTCCTCGCCTTCTGGTTGCCATTGGCTTTGGATGCTCAACTCCTGGCATTACGCGCATGGTTCCAGTTATACTAATTTACTCAATCGGGTGTTTTGTCCTCAATCGTTTTAAGCGATTATTGCGAAATGAGAAAGTTATTACCTGAATTCCTCCATATGGATTCTGCGGGAAGCACATCGGGGGATTGGCATAAAGTACTGGCTGGTGCTGGGACTCAAAACATCCGAAGCCAGGAGCCATTTCCATATTTTGCGCTACAGCTGAACGAGGGATCTGGGGGAAGCACATCGGGAGATTGACATAATTGACAAGACATGCTGACTGCTGCTGGTACTGAAAACATCCGAAAGAAGAAGCCATTTCCATTTTTTCACCGTTTCCCACCAAATCTACTGAAAAATTGTCCTAAGTTTCCAACGTTAAAAGAAAATGGACGTCCACTCTGGTCAGCCACCAAACGATCAATGACCGGAGAACAAAGGAACTTGCTCCACCAAAATGGCCTTTCTCTTTTAGAATCTTCTAGAAGAGACAGCGACAGTTCTGTTCTAGCCAATAAGAGTAGGCGACGTGGGGAAAAGAACAAAGAAAGGAACTCCCATTGGCTGCTTGGTGGAACTCGGATCCTTTGTTCTCTGGGTCTGGAGGTAGGGGATAAAGTTCAACCAATGGGCGAAGAGAAAGGAGACTTTGGCCTTGTCCTTGGGCAGAAGGTCCCTGATTGGCCGACACTGACAAAGAAAATGAAGGAAATGACCTTGGCCAAACCTTATGCAGAAAATTCTTATTTGAACGAATTTATTTTTATTTGTTTTCATTTTGAAAAAAAAAGAGACAAGTTTTTAAATCAAACGAATTGAACCTAAAATTAATTTGTTTCTAAAATTTTAACATTCCTGTTAATGCCTATCCAAGAATTGGTGAAGAGCTGAACCGAATTTCCGTCCCCGGCTCCAATTCCTCGAAAACGGTAATCTGAGAAAATCAAATCAAATCAAAATTTTTTATACAACGATTAAAATAATTACAATGAATTTAATTTGAATTTACGGTATTTTCTCCTTCATTGAGGAAAGGTGCCGGAAGGTACAGAGTTTGTTGAGGACCCACTTTAAAGTATCTCCCCAGGTTGAATCCATTGATGAAGAGAATCCCTTTGTGCCAATTCCGCATATCCACGAAAGTGTCCGCTGGAGTTCCGGTCACTGTCAAGCTCGCCTGGAAAATCCCTGGAGCCTTTACCTCCAATGGATTTAGGATCACAGTTGCCCTTGTCCCTTTGGTCAAACTAAAAATCGGCAGACGTGAAACGCGTTTTTCTTCAAGAAAAACTGACTTAGCCGTCGCAGTCTCGCAGTGACTCACCCTTGGATCCACTCTTGCTTAAACTCGGCAGCGTAAATCCGGAAGTCCTCCACTGGTTGGGAATTGAATTGAAGCGTTCCAGTGAGTCCTTTGTGTTGGATGAAATCAGCGGCAACTCCGAAATTGACTCGCCCCATGTTCTCAACAAACAGGGTGAGGCGATGAGGTCCGAGTGTGGCCACGTTAAGCTCAATTGTCTTGACCCTAAAAAAATGTCATCAGAAGAGTGCCTCAAAGTCTCAAAGAACACTTTGGGAAGGTTACACTTTTGGGAAGGTTACAATTTTGAGACGGTTACAATTTTGGGACAGTTTTGGGACGGTTACAATTTTGGGAAGGTTGCGCTTTGGGAATGTTACACTTTTGGGAAGGTTACACTTTTGGGAAGGTTACAGTTTTGTGACGGTTACACTTTTGGGAAGGTTGCGCTTTGGGACGGTTACACTTTTGGGAAGGTTACACTTTGGGAAGGTTACACTTTTGGGAATGTTACACTTTTAGGAAGGTTAGAGGAAGGACCCACACTCAAGTCTCAACTTTCTCCATAGCGTCGGGCTACGCTAAAAGGTTTGCTTACGTATTAATCCAGTAATCAGAGACGTTGCCCACGATTTCCTCATCCAATAAAATGAGCCCGAAATCCCGAACGGGCGTATCAATCTGCAACAAAGTTTAAAAGAGTCACATTTTGGACAAGAGTATCTTGGAAACCGGGCACCGTGTGGAGAAGCGTGGCTTACGTTGAGCGTAGCCGTGAGTTCCGTAAATTCCAGTGTTGTTTCGTACATAATGTACCCGTAGCTCTGTCCACTCCCGTTATTCATGTCCAGGGATTCCATTGACTGGAGTTTGTCGGAAGAGAAGATTGCAGATGGGGGGAGCAGTGCCGTCCAGTCCTGGAAACTCCAGAATAGATCCACAGAGATTGGGCCATAGGCCGTTTTGAGACTCTCTGCTGGAAGTGGCGGGTGGAGTAGCTTGGGTTCCTCATACTGTCGAATCAGTTCCATCGCTTTATAGTATTTGTCCGTATAATCTCCGGATTCTGAGAGTGGGGCATTGTAATCTGAAAAGGAATCAAAATTTGAGCCGAGGGGTTAAGAGGTCATTCAAATCGGGAAACCGAAGCTCGTTTTATTGTCTCAGTCCCAACTCACCGTAACTGGTGACATCTGGAGCATAACCGGGTGCAGCGTCAATCCGATTGGCTCCAGCCATGAAACCAAGGTTGGTCCCACCGTGGAACATGTAGAAATTTACTGAAGTTTGACTGTGATTGAATATCCCTTCCAACCAAGCGGCAAAATCTGGAATCAAAGAAAAATGGGATCGGGATTTCTGGATCGGATGAGACAATCAACTAATTGAGGGTGAAAATGGGTGGAGCCCGAGTCTGGGCGTGATTGGGTAAATCGGGCAACATACCTTGGAGGGGAATTTCATGATGCTGCTCGAACCAGTGGTCAAACCACCCACTCCAATACTCCATGACCATGGTTGGCCTTCCGGGTTGATGTTGAATGAGGAGATCCAAGTTGTATTTGGGGTCAGACTGGAAATTGGCAGTCATGAGGACTCCGCTCTCGGGCAAGGCTCCGATTGGTCCATTGTAAGCTCCATCGGATGTGAACTGGAGGACAGTGAGGCCATGACGATCGTAGAGTCCCTTGATGTGCTCCAGGTACGACTTGTGAATGGGTGCAAAGGAACCATACTCGTTTTCAATCTAAAAAAAAGTGAAGAAAGTCCAGAAAACCAGCGGGTCCCCATGCTCAACTGTTTGGATGAATCCATGACGGGTCGGCGCCGCACGTACCTGAATTCCAATGATGGGTCCGCCATTTGTAAATTGCAAATCAACAATTTGCGGAAGGAGCTGGTCAAAGTAGGCCGTCACGCGTTGTAGGAAGGGTTCATACGAAGTCCGAACTTTCATGTCAGGGTCACGGAGGAGCCAACTGTAAACATTGAGAGGCACAAATGAATCTACAGAAGTATTATTCATTATTAAAGAGGCGATTTCCAGTAAATTGTGAACGGAATTGGAATCATACCTTGGCAAACCACCAAAGTCCCACTCAGAGCAAATGTAAGGGCCTGGACGGAAAAGGACGAGTAGATCCTCCTCTTGAGCCATCGCAATGAATCTGCGCATGTCCAAAAATGGCGAGAACTGATCAGTTCCGGAACCAAAATCAAAGTACCCAATTTGAGGTTCATGCAGATTCCAGGGGATGTACGTCTCAACGGTATTGAGTCCGGCGGCACGGAGTTTCTTAAGACGATCCCTCCAGAGAGACGGGTGGACCCGGAAGTAGTGGAGCGCTCCACTGATGATCCGGAGGTCAAGTCCATTAAGCCTGTAAAGCCATGATAGAAAGAAACTCAAAAATAGTTGAGGATTTTCAACATTTCCTTAAGAACGGATTCCGAAATGCGTTACTTAAAGAATCCAGGTGTGTTGGCTTCCAGGCCTGATTGGATCCCACCACCAGTAAAATACTGGTACACCGTTCGCGGTTCCTGAGCATGCGCAGAAGCAGCCATTAGTCCCAGGAGTGCAGGAATCTAGGGACCAAGACCAAGGCAGAATGGGGATTAATTATTGCCCTTGATTAATTGAATTAAAACCCAACAGACCAGGAGGAGGATCTAGTAAACCTACCGTGAATAATAATAAATTTAAAAGTTTCATGTTAAGAATTGTGCAACTTTTGGAATTGGACGTTAAAATTTTATAATTTCTACTTCGTTTTCCTTTCTACCCCCTTCGAATTTAAATCAATTTGTGGGGATCGTAGTCTTTTTCAACCAAAACTGACTAGACTACTGAAGTAAAGTCCTAAATTTTTTTGGACATAAAAACTAAAACCTGCTGAACAAGAATTGGTGAAACTGCATTACCTTTTGATTGTAAACTTTATCAACTCATTATGCATTACCTACAAAAAAACAAGCCCAGATTCCCTTATCTTGACTCTTGACAGGGGACTGATTTTGATTTTGAAGTTAAGTTACAATTCAGATTTGGAAGAATATGAAGTGTTTACTTACCCTCGTTAGATCTCCAGAACGTCACCACTGGACTTGACGAAATAATGAGAATTGGTGGAACCCAAACCTAAATTGAAGATCTATTATCCAGTTAACCTTCTAATCTTATTCATGCAGAACCCAACTGTGAACGAAGACTCTTATTCCCGTTAAACTCATTCAAATGCAAACGGAGACGAAACTACAAATGAACAGAATTTTAAGCTCAAGCTGCGTGAAATCGTCACATTTAATTATAAAGAACACAATCATGGTTAAAAATGGTTCCGATTAATATTCAAAGGAGCGTGTGCGGTTTCCCTGCCCGCTTTGGAGTCTCCCTGATTTGACGGGGAAGAGGTTAAAGGTCACCCGCAGATTCTCGGCATAAGATTAATTTTCCGTAAGTGTGCCTCCCGTAAGAAAGCACATTATTGTAAACATATTGGGGGTTCATAAATAATTGAACATCCTTTTATTAATTTCCGTTTATTTTGACTATCATCTTCTAAATTTCCAAAATTGACAAAACTGAACTTGTCTTGTCTTTGCTAAACTAACTTCCCCCGTGGAAAGTGAAGTGAACCTCAATTAACGCGAGTTCTACAAAAACTGTACAAAATCTTACTAAGAGTAGTTAAATTAAATTAATCTGATTTATCAGTTGCGTGAATAATCTCATTTTCTTCGAGGATTTGCGAGGATAAATGAGGCTTCTGAACTGACAGTATTATAGTTATTTTAAATTAAACTTTAGTCCAGTCTTGTTTTAGTTTTATGTATTTTTGGCAGACCTCATTTTCAACATTTTCCAAAATTATTCATCCCGCCATATCAAGCTATAATTAATTTCTGCCAGATTATCACAATTCACAAAGGTTCTCCCCTCGCCTTCCTTTCTTTAAGCATCACAAATTACTAACAATGCAGTATAATTAAGCATTTTAGACGAAAAGACATGAAAGGAGAAAGGGAATATCAAAAACAAACGAAAAAATAGTAACAAATAAAAAATCTTGAGAGCAAAGAAGAAATGCGGGGACGACATGAAGTGCAGACACTAAACCAACCAATACAATTTGTGAAATGACCCAAAGTTGAACTCTTCATCTTCATCCGAAATTTTCAAAATGGTGAATAAAGTAAGGAAGTTTCCGTCCCTTGTTCACTTCCTCACAACTGGACATGATTCCTTTGGTGAGTGGCCTTGGTCCACAACTGAAAACTCCAATCTTGCTCACGTGACTGTGCTTCTTCTGGACGAATTTGAGGAACGAGGTCATGTCCGGCCGTCCGAAATGATTCACTGCCTTGAGGCCTGTAAACATGCTCTTCTTTGACAGCCGCTGGAAGTGGTTCTCACAAATGTACTGGAAATTCAAAGTCATTAGTTTCCAAAAGAGTTGCGTAAAAATTAATTTCCAACGTTCTGAGAAGCTGCATCTTACCAGCATCGTTGTTCTCAAATCAAACTTGTGAAAGAACTGAGTAATGAAGATATGGATTTCCAGCACATTCGTCTTGGCATCCTTCTTTTCCACATCCCTCAAGACATCAATGAACCACTCGAAATGACGATGAGAGGGGCAGATCCAGAGAAAGTAAACCTGCAAGTACAGATCAAAATCAACCAATCAGAGCTCACCGTTTCTTAATCACCCCAACCACACTCGGCGCTTACTTTTTTACAGGCAACTCCCGAGTAGCGATTGGTCGAAGTTCCAAAAACTAAATCATTGAGGATGGACGCATACGGCGTGACCCCGATCCCGCCACCCACCATCACTGCCACCTCAAACTTGTACCAATCCTGGTTACCCCCGCCAAAAGGTCCTTCCAGTCTTATCTGCGTAACAAAAAAAAACGATCAAATCAACACCAAACATCAAATTAGTTTCAGGTTTTTAATTAAAATGTCTTCAATTTTGGTTACTTTTGGACTCTCTTCTTCCGGATTGTAGTTGCACGGATCAAAATAATTCCGTAGTTTCCACGTCCAAGGTCCCTGAGCCTTGATGTGACAGCTGAGAAAGTTCTCATGCGGGGCACTCGTCAGGGTAAAGGAATGGAATTCATGGGGCCGGAAGGAAGTGCAGGCGAGGCGGACCCATTGCCCGGACAAATACTTGAAATTCGGAGGTCGATAGTACTTGATTTTAATCACGTCCGACGGGAGGAGCTCCGTTTCAATAATGTCCAGTTCCATATATTTCGTTCGGAGGGACACAACCTTGTCCAGCGTATAGATTATTCCTGGACCAATGAAAAACATCCAAAAACGGGGCGTGCCGGTGAGTCGAGCCAGGCCATGGATGAGGCAGAGTATGTACAGGACAATGTAGAGTTTATGTGCCGAGAAGAAGAACTTGTAGGCTTCTTTCCGGATGGTGGGATGAGCAAATACGAAGATGATGGACATGACGGCAAAGAGGAGGATACCCGTGACGCCGGTGACGGTTTGGAAGAGCCAGTAGAAGATGGTGGGTCGTTGGTCAGATTGGAAGAGCATTTCCTTGGTAAGGCATCTCAAGTGATCCACGGGCTGGGTCGAGACGTGGTAGAAATTGACAATGTGACCCACGGTGTGGAGGATGGAGAAGAAGAGGGCCGTGCAGGCCACAATCTTGTGAAACTGGATATGAGAGTCGAGCGGAATGTACTGCTGGATGGGGAAATCCTTTAATTTCGTCAGCAAGTTCCTGGACATTGTCAGAAGGAGGAGGGAGTAGCAGAAGGAGAGGGAGGCCGCAGAGCCACGGGTGATGGCGATCCCCACGCCCATGATGTGTCGGAGATCCGTATGCTCCGCCATAAACGAATAATCTGAAATTATACAAAAGGATATCAATCTCACCGTTCGTACGACCGTTCCCGGGCGCTTATTCAGGGAACCTAGCATCTGTACGCAATGTGATGTAAGTAGCACTTTCAAACTAGAAGGAACGGCAATGCCGATTACAGGAGTTTTTACAGACACCTCTCACTGGCATTTCCCTCTGACACGTTTCCCTCACGCGCATTAATTTATTCGGTAGGATTTGAGTGTTGCATCATTTTAATTGATCCCAATCATTGCCAATTAATCGATTATGCTCTCTCAGTCAGCTCACCTCCTAACGCATGTGACCTGGACTTGAATGAGTTTGACCTTTCACGAAAGACCCAAGCAGCGCCAACCTTCTTTACTTGCCATGAATTGTTGAATTACTGAACTGGAGCAAGTCAGAGCGAAGTTGAACTTGTTTCTCGGCATCGCATCAATTCATCTTGGTCTCATTAATTTACAACTTTACATGTTTACTTGTTCCTCATTTACATAATTCATCCAAATATTTACCAATCACAAATCACAAGTCACAAAATCTTTCAAGGGAACTCACCAATCACCTCCATCCCTCAACGAATGGAAATCATCCCTCAAAACTTATTTCCCATCATCCAACTCCACTACTACATTACCACTTCAGATACTTTTAATCTACAAAAATCCCCAACTCGTCATTCCTTTTGAGTGGGAAAAGGTTAATTGATTGAAATTGAAGCTTGAGCGGTCAAACGGACGGAACTGAGATCATATCCTACAGTTCCCAAGTATCTGCTAAGCAGTGCGCGCTCCCAACAACCAATCAAGATGAGAATGAAAATTAGGTTAAGTGAATCGAATTGACCTAATGAGGACTTACGAATGAATCTCTCAACAAAGAGAGCAATGGTGAGGACATAGAAGACAAAGAGGTAGAAAATGTGCTGACGATTCTCTTCTAAAAATGTTGTGAACGAGTCCCACTGTTTCCTTATTTTGGAACGATACTTTTCACTCACGGTGTCAATGTGGAAGCTCGTCATTCTGCCAAAAAAAAAAAACAAAAAAGATTGAAATTAGACGCCACTTGCAGGAAATGGTAAAAAACGGGAAATGGCTACTAAATGTGCCAGTTGGAAGTTGGAGTCTATCAATGCTTACCTGGCGACATTCGTCGAAGTGTCCAAGAAATTCTGCTTGGCTCCCTTGCAGTCCAACCCAATGGCCACAAAGTCCCCTTTGTACTCTCTCATCATGAGCTTGAAATCATCATAAGTTAGGAACTCCTTGTTGTCAAATCCCGACGTCTTGAACATTCCATCGATCAGCTCCGTCACTTCCCCGTCGGAGAGACTATTGGTCTTGGCAATGTCCACCAGGGACCGGAGCATCTCAGACAATTCCACCTTGTCAATGACCCCGTTCCGGTCATGGTCACACATGTCAAAGATGATTCGGAGCTTATCCTCAGTTTTCCCTTTGGAGAAGAGCACGACCGTGTCGAGGAACTCTTGGAACGAGATCCGCCCATCCCCATCCTTGTCCACAATGTTAAACATCCTCTTCACAAAGACGGCATCCCCTTTCATGCCCAAGGCTCCGGCAAATTCGGATTGACTAAGGCTCGTGCGCATGACCATGATGACGTCTGGGGAAACATCCTCCAGTTTCCGCTTCTCTCCTGGTTTGAGTCCAAACGTGAGGGCGTAGGCCTCTCGAAAGAAATGTTCCAACCGTTTCTGTCTCCTTTCCTTCGTTTCCGCATTGTTCAGCATAACGTCCTTGAGGGTTGTGACAATTTCCAGCGTTTTTGAAATACTACGGAGGAATGATTCCAATTTGTTGATAAATTTGGCTCGGGATGGGACACTATCGAATTCCAGTACGAGGTCATGATCCCTTGGGACGCGGATGAGGAGCATGGGCTTCGTATTGGAATCCTGCGTGATTTCAATTATCATCCCTTCAACATTTCGCATTTGGACGGCTCGTAATTTCTCTCCTTTCCGATTCGTCGTGTAAATGGCTTCCTCGGGGCCAAACTTGACTTTGACCAGTCGCTTGTGATTCTGATGGAGCCATTCCCGGACCATGATTTTATCCACGGATTTCCCGTTGTTATTTTCTTCTTGTTGGATTTTGAAACGGAGACGACGATTATTTTGCATGCGGACCACGAACCAACCGGCTCCGGCACAGAGGATTGGGATCAGGCAAAGGAGGAGACAAGCATTGATGTACGTTATTTCATTTCCCTAAAAATTTTACAACAACATCAGCTCAGTTTCAAAATTTTGTAAATCTGTTCACAAAACGCCCTTTCGTAAACTATCTTCAAAAAACGCGAAATTCCTTTAGAAAACGCTCAAATCCATAAAATACCTTCAGAAAACTCTCCATTTCATACAATGTCTTATCC
>Ga0194135_10001963_pt1 | contig 12432 bp, 13 predicted proteins | sample LitLau_LLRF_2013_FD_134024 | JGI IMG/M metagenome (GOLD analysis project Ga0194135, IMG submission 134024) | Freshwater sediment microbial communities in response to fracking from North America - Little Laurel Run_MetaG_LLRF_2013 (version 2) | ecosystem: Environmental > Aquatic > Freshwater >... | reverse complement strand
TTTTTTTCCCCCGCCCCCCCCCCCCTATGTGGAGCAAAATTACGTTTCTAAAACCAAACTTTCTCTTCTAATCTTACTACCAGTCATATCATCCTTTAATTAATCACACACAACACGAAGGCCTTTTTATTGTATTGAGATAACACGAAAAGAGATAAGATTACACTGAATTCTGAATATCATGGAAGTGACATAATTAACACGCACACAACATAGCTAGAACTTACGGCCGATTGACGCATTTTACCATTGATTGTTGAATTATTTCTTTTACAGGTTTCACTTCACTGGAAACTTACCTATTACGAAACAATCGTTAAAAATTAGTCGGAAATTCCACTTTCAGACGAATTCTCATTGAAAATGGATTCACGTAGACCTGTCGTACTAAGTATTATCAATAGTAGAAATCTTACTCTAATTACAAGAATAGTTCTCTCCTTAATAACCTTCACAGTATTTTTCGAAGCGTCGACATTAGCTCAAGACCCTAGTTGTCCAGCAGCTCTACTCAAGTTAATTCCAGATGGAAATGTGTGTGATAAGATTAAGTGCAAAGTAAATGTAACAGAAGAAATGTGCCCTAGAGGAACTTTCTTTACAGAGAAATTAACTTTCTGTGGATGCTGTCCAGGTTGTGCCAAGTATGTTGGGATTAAAGGGTATCCTCTTCCAGGTAGAGTATCTTACTCTGAAAGTATTTTCAATTATTATAGGTTAATTTCCTACTTTAACTTTGTGTACATATAAAGGACCGGATGAACCAACAGAAGACAACTTCATTTGCACTCCTCCAGGTGAACCTTCCACGAAGAAATGGACAGACTGTGAAGAAGAAGGACCCTCTTGTCCTTTCGAATCATCCGAATGTATGCCACAACTAATCTGCAATGCAGAGACGAAGGAATGTTCCCTTCCAACTGGAGTTCTGGACAGATTAACTCAAGAATGTATGTATAAGAAGTCTCTTTTCCGTCTGGGACTGTTCCATTGGGATCCCCAATGTAATCCAGATGGGTCGTACGCTCCTAAGCAGTGTAAGGGGGAGTACGGGGTTGATGGAATTTGTTTCTGTGTCGATACTGAAGGAAGGAGAATTTTTGGAAGGGAATGGAGAGCTTTGGCAGAAAACCAGACATGTGGTCAGCTCTTCATTAAGCTTAATTTCAGTATTAAAAGTTCATTAATGCTCACTTGGAAATCTTATTTGCAGCATGCAGTAGACAAACAAGTCTCCTTAGAACTTCAGGTCAATTGTCCACTCTCCATTGTTCCTACGACGGGAACTACGAGCCCCTCCAATGTGACACCGACTCTGGGGTATGCTACTGTGTAGACGAACAAACTGGAAAGCTATCCGGTGGAACAGTTCCTCAAGGAGAATGGAAGAATCTCCCGTGTTTCTCAGAAAACATAACAAACTTCATGGACAACGGTAGATACCTTCGAATGTGTGAAAGCTATCATGCAGGAGTCCAAAGTCTTCTGAAAGAAGGAGCTGCCCACCAGACAACAATTAAAATGGCTACACCCGCTTGTGACTTTGATGGAAGTTACGCCCCCGTTCAATCTGTTGGATCAACGTAAGACTTCAATGTTATCAAAAATACCTTTTAAATATTGGGAATATTCAAACATCCTGAAAAAATCACTTAGGACAAAGTGTGTATTCAAAAATGGAACGACTATACGAGACTACTTTACTTCGGTCAATGGAGATGCCATAACTTGCAGTGAGTTTTTAATTTTACAGTAGAAGCGCCTTATCTGCCAGATAAGCCATCGTTAATGAAATGTATGCAATAATTTGAGCATTATTTGACCCAGGATGTGCACGAGATGAATGGCTGTACAAAGTGGAAGGTCTTCCCTTCAGCTATCAATGTGGAGGAGACTCCCTTGCAGGAAGTTACAAGTCTTATTACAACTTTGGAACTGTTGCGTCGTGTGTAGACACCGATGGAGTTTTGTACGGAGACAAGGTCGAGTCAAAGTATGCTTGTTGTTTGGATCGTTCATGCAGTCCAGCACAGTGTTATAATTCAGAAACTAATCCAACTGGATACCGAGCGTGTTGTGACTGGCCTTTTGGAGGAGTTTGTACGACAACTGAAGGAACAAGCAATAGAATATCCCCAAATAATACTTCAAATAAAGTTGACTGATTTATTTTAATTAATTTGCTCTTAATTTACTACGGAAGATTAAGGATCGTAAATAGACCGAAGTCCCGTAATAGTGGATTGTGAAAGAAGTGAAAGTCGACTAGAATTATTTCCTAACGCATGATGTCTCACTTCTAACTTTGTATAAGGTTCATCAGGATAATACAACATGGTCATGGGAGTAAATCCTCCATCATAGAAAGCTTCAATAGCCACAACATCAATGTAAGCTTCTAGTGAAAGAACTCCTGCATCTTGGTTTGCCCCAAGTGTCCTTGTCCCTGAAAGTCTTCTGGAGAAGTTTGGATTGAATGTAGTTAGGCCACTTCTCTCTCTGTCTAGAAAAATCGGACGCTCTCGTCCGTCATTGTCGAATCCTGTTCATAATCAAAATTGGTGTCAACTCTTATTTTATGGAATTTTCAATTATCTTTACCTGTGCAAACTTCCTGTCCCAATTCATTGACCAAGCAAATGCTCAAACTACTTCTCTCTCCGAGCCCTCCAATGTTAAACGACAAATTCAAATGCAACAAAGCATTAGTCCAATTGAATCTCTCGCTCAAAACTAAAACCCCTTCAGGTTCAATCGTCACTTCTTCTTGATTAACGTAGACCTGGTCACTCCTATGTAATTCAGCAGCGAGTTCTTCTACAAAATGAGAAGTCAGCTTGGGCATTCCAAATTCGTCTGGAGATAACTTAAGTTCTCTCGGTAGAGTCATGTGACCTCTCCAGTCTCCAGTGGGCAAGTCATTTGCATACATAAGGTTTGTCATCCACCCAATGATAACTCTCCGTCCCTTTGGTTCGTTAAAGAAAGAAATGGACGCATAATTATCCACTCCAGTTTCCATCCACAAGACATCCATTTGGGGTGAAGTAAAGTGAGTTCCGTTAAAGTTTCCAATGAAGTATTGCGTATTTGAACCTCCGTTAGGACCTCCCCCTCCATTACTCACGAGAACTACCCAAAGTCTCTGGCCAGTTGGGGAATATTCTAAAGGGAAGAAGTCGGGACATTCCCAAACTCCCTTGAGTCCTTGGTCGGGATCGGTTCCAAAAGAACTTTGTAATGTCCACGAGGTCAAATCTGGGGATGTGTAAAACTCTAGCCTATCTCCAGCAGACATTACAAGGACCCAGGAAGATGTTTCATTGTGAAAAATCACCTTTGGATCCCTGAAATCTGGTTTTCCTGGAACATAAAAGTGGAAAATGAGGTAAAGTGGGATGCATTTTCAAGGCATTAAGAACAACTCGTAATACCTGGATTAGGAATAACAGGATTGCCAGCATACTTTGTAAAGTTCCTCCCAAAGTCATTAGAATAAGCAATAGACTGAGTTTGTGCTTGTCCTGATTGCGTAAATACAGCCACAATCGGAGGAATCTCATCGCTGAATTGAAATCCGGAAGAATTAGAAAAGTCAACGACAGCACTTCCACTCCAAATATCTCCCAAGGCTTCATCCGGTCCAATAGCTACAGGAAGATCCTCCCAGCGTACAAGATTTGATGAGACAGAATGAGCCCAAGACTTCAACCCTGGAAGACTTGAGCCCGGAGTGTATTGGTAGTACAAATGGTACTCTCCATTTAAGTAGACAAGTCCATTAGGGTCATTCAGCCAGTCTCTCTTAACGCTGAAATGAAGTTGGGGACGGAAAAGGTCGTTAGATTGAAGGGAAGTGACCCATAAGGGACACAAGATTAAAAAAGAAAGCAGAGTAGTGTTAATAATCCGAGCCATAGTGAATCGATGAATCTCTGTCAGTGTAAGTGAACTTAATAATAATTAACCTGAATATTTCCAGATATATATCTTTTGCACACGGTTTAGATAACGTTTAATTGTTATCTTGATTTATTGTACTTTTTCAATTACAAACACCCGTTAAATTAATTTTCTCATTTGGATTTAGGGACAGAACATTGATTGTTACTGTTGCTGCTCCAATTATGTATCCGAAATTCCAAAAGGTTTTTACAATCCCATGACACGCTTCATCATTTTGTGAACTGCAACTGGTTGATTTCCAAGTTTGTTGGCTGAAATCAAACGCAATGAAGTTTGTATGTATTATAAACTGTTTAGAATTATTCATGAGATGTACAATAATCATTTAATTCACTTACCAAATGTTGTAAGTCCTGTGTAACCAAACCAATCCTGGTTTGAATAATACAAAATGATCATCATTATTAGTCGTATTGTCAAGTTGCTCCTTTATAAATCTAAATTATGTATATAATTTACCCAACAAGCAGTTGGGCTTATCAAAGTTGAAGTTGTTTGGGGGAAGAGGACAATTATGTCATTCAATTCAGCGACTTCCATGTATTGAGTCTTGGTTGCGAAATCATTTCCAACAATATGTCTGGAAATAAAATACACGACAACTGTCTAAACTGTCTTTTCTTTACGAGTACTATAAGTGTATTGGTTTGCGTACTCGTTAGCCATGCATCCGTGGAAAGCAATGTGGAATCGACAAGTCTTTGTCTTATCCTTGCAATTCTTTGGGACGTAGATAAGACCAGACCTAGCCATTGAACCTACTAAAGGATCTACGATGAAAAACTCGTTCTGGTCGTATTTGAGCAGTTCGCCGTCGGCTTTGTAGCCACCATCAGGCTCAACAATATCATTTCCATAAAACCACTTGAACATTTCGTATGCTCCGTTATAACCACATTCGTTTATGAAGTTGTAATTCAAGTTGAGTTTTTCACAGGGTCCTCCATGTCCATTTCCTTTCACTGGCTAGTTCAAACAATAGTTCACAAAGTTAAAGCATCTTTACTTCCTAGCCTTTCAATTTCAAAAGTATTACCTGTCCATGTCCCGAAGCTATGCTAAATTCCGCATGAATATTAGCCCCATAATGTTCGTACATTTGCTTCAAGTTCTTTCCAGCTCCTGGATGTACAACAGAGTCTTCTGATCCATGGAAGATGTAAACTTTTGATCCATTGACATTTCCCACTTTGTCTATTTGATTCGTAGAGGACAGAATATTCGCCTCTCCTATGAACCATGGAACGCTTTGAAGTCCAGGAGTAGCCATACACACTGCAGCGTCTGCAGGTCCTCCATATCCGCACAAGTAGGGTCCTTAAATTACCCCAAGACTAGTCAACCAATATCCCTTACATTCACCTCATATAATCATATTTCATTCTCCACTCACCTGCAGCGAATATTCCGGCTCCTTTAACTTCAGAAGAATAAATGAAATGGAATTGAGTGCTCATTGCCCCACCGGAAGAAATTCCGGAGACTGTTAAAGAATTCGGGTCTACATTGTAGCTGCCTGCAATAAAACCCTGATTAGTATAAATGTATTTGTATGCATTAACTTCAGAGTTCCATATTAATTCCAACCTAATCTGGGCTCAGCCTTTGGAGCTGTAAACCAGCTTGAGAAAATCGACGACCCCACAGCTCCCTGAAGAAGCAGAGAAGCGCAAGCCAAAACCAAAATCGCTTTTGACCCCATCATCCTAGTAATAATGAAATCGATCGACTAATCGCTTGATCTGCAAGTGTATTAATAAACCACAAGCTAAACCCATGCACTTCATTAAATAGAGATTCATTGACAGGTGTGAAGTTCAATTTATCTATGAAGTATGAAGCATATGTCAAAATCATTGTGATATATGTGTTTGACGAAGTCCTGTTCATAATTATAGAAATAACTACACGTACATTAATATGATAATTATAATCAAGTTTACAATCCTGCGTTGCTTAATTTTGAATTTATTGTATTGTGTCTCCCGATTAAACGTTACGTCAATATCTAAAAAAAATTCAAACCCCTGCTCTGCAGTCGATGATTGACAACTGATGACAATTATGACAGATACATCAAGTATTATTATTATTATTATAGATCGCGATATGAATAATATCTATATTAGTTACCATTTATAATTTGTTGAATACTTAACCTTCACATTGACTCCCTGGTATATGGAATTTCAAAACTGATAATTATAAATCCACCTCCTGCCACACCTGCTGCATATTATCCATGATAATCACAAATATTATTGTTACTTATTCACTTGCAATTGAAACTCTACAAATATTTAACAACGATGTTTATTTGTATACCAATTAGTACATGTACTTATTTATTCATCCTCTTTACATCCAATCAAAAGTACATTTTACACACACAGATTTTAATGCCTACAGTTTTAGTTATTTCCGATGTATACATATCCAATAATACTTCCAATCAAAATTTCCATCTCTAAATTATTTTTGATCATACTTAACAGACTTAAAAGACTACTTACAAGCTTGAATTTTTTTTACATGAGGCAGACTAAGACTAGAACCCAAGTCAAACCAAGGCAAAAGAAGCACTCAATATCCTGTTTTGGAGAATTTCCATTGTTTGCAGCTCCAGTAGTCTTGTTTCCAACCATTCCCCCTGCTCCATCTTTTCCAGACCTCATCATGCCTCCGAATCCCCTTTGCTTCTCACACTCCTCCTTCGTCAAAGGTTTAACTGTAGGACACACCGGTTTCGTAGGACACTCTTTAGTTCTCTCCAACTCGAACAACACTCCATTGATACTGGAACAAGCTTCGAACAACGGTCCATATTCATATCTCCAAGTTTGTTGAGTTATGTGAACCCCCCCTTCTCCATCTCGTCTTGGGGGATTGTCCCTACATCCTTTGCAACTTTCCCCCCCACACATCAAACTGTCTTCGCCAACCTTCCTCACTCCACCTTTGAAAGTAGGGTCGCAGTAAACCTCATCATCAATATCTGCGTCTGTAAACGACTCATACAAATCTTTATATTTCTGTAGATCCTCCTCAACTTTCTTTATTCCTGTCCATTCCAATTCCAATTCGGCTTTTGTCGTCGATTCCCTTCCGGTATGAGTTCCTACCAAGTTCCACATTTGAATGAAGGCTCCAGTCTGCTCTTCTGTGGCTTTGCACTGCTCTCCATATTCTTTGGCTAGTCCTTTCTCGTGAACCTTTTGCAGTTTTTCTTTAATCTGCTCGTACAATTGCTGACCTTCGCTTGTTTGTGGAAGGGTGTCTTTGTTATCCTATACGGAGTTAAATTCACCTCTCTTAGTAATTCATTCATATGTTTTTTATAGTGCTGCATGGTTAAATATATCTTATGCATACCAGAAGGTTACAAGCTTCATGAAGACTTCGTTGTTGATTTTCATCGATATCTCTACATCTCGCACATTTCTTTGTAGCTTCATTGCACACGAGCAGGGGAGGATTTGTCGGCCAGAGGAAACCATACTTGTCAGGAGTTACGTCGAATTTCGTTCCTACTTCGAATCCACAAAAGTCTTCGTTCTTTCTTGAAGGGACAGTTGCGAACTGCGTGTAAAAATAGTCGAACAGAACCACCGTTAATATAAAATTGAGTTTTTCCTATATTCATTGATTGCGACAGGTAGGTCACACGAACCCCAAAAAGCACTACTAATGTTCATGCATTTTTCTGTACCTGTTTTTCATAGAAGCTCAATCCATTAGCAATCACAACCGCCCATTTGAAAAGCGACTCTTCCCTGGCAGCCCCGGACTTGATACTATGCGCAATTCTCAAGTAATAAGCCCTCTGAACAGTTTCTGTCGCAGGTTCTTCACATGGAGCTCCAACATCGCTGGTTTTCAACTGTTTCTTCCAGTCCAATTCATCCTTGAAGTCGGTAACACCAAACCAAGTGTTCCATTTGTCCAGCAGTTCAAAAGCTTTCGTAACTTTGTCCAGAGGGGGTGTAGGATTTTCTGTGCTGCAGTTTACAGCCACAACGCAGAATGAAACGAGCAAGAAGCTTAGAGCTGAATTTCCTGGGAATTTCGTCATTTTGACCAGAAAGAGGTAAGCTGTGAGACTTGAAATTAATATTTTGTTTCAGCAGCAGCAGAACTTGCAGAAAGAATCTTTCCAGGTCCATGCAAAAGTAAAAATTGCAGGAGTTTTCTTCGATCAATCACCAAGCAAAAGAAGTTTCAAAAAAATCGTCCATGGCAATAATGTCATTTTAGAAATCAAATATGCAACTTCAAATATTCAATATCGCTGTTGTAAAGATGAATATCTCGTGTCCACTTTTACCCTTTATGAATTTTAATGGGAATTGCGGTCACATAGTCTTTTGCAAGAACGTCCCCTCGAGACATTCAATTTGTATTTGCGAATTGCAAATCTCTCAAAGAGAGAGAAGCTTGTGCGATCATATCCCGCATGTGGCCTTCTTGACAGCGAAAGTTCCTGCCCAATCGATTATCATTCCTTCTTACGATTATGATGATGATGATACATATCTGTCACTCTGATTAATTACTCACCCTCTGGTTAGTCTCACCACACACGACATGTATGCATGAAGCTATGCTTCAGCTTAAGACCCAAGCAATTACAATTTCACACACACACACTTTCCTTTTCATCCTTTTAGTTTTATACGGTTCTCTCTGCTCATCAGCATTTAAAAGCTTAAAACAGTTCATTGAAATTCAGATCTTCCAGAGAAGCAATAGCTCGTGTATTTTCATACGCTCCAAATAAACTCATGCGTTGCATATGTGTAGACAGACGCTCTCCCAATATTTGCTGTCTCTCATCTTACACACGTTACCACATTTTCGTTGCATCAAATTACATATAATTTAAACGCTGAGAGATCAGCTGAGCAGTTGGTCACCCTACACCACAAAAAGTGTCTTTCGTCAATATGCAGTAGTGCGAGTGTAAAGCCTAAGCAAGCAATAACTTGGAAGTTGGAACCCTCGTGCCAAATATGAGGCCCAAATGAAAAAAGCTGCACTTAAAAAGCAACTCTGCCTTCAGTACACACATACATAGTAGAATATTGCATTGGATCTGTCTTTAGGGTGGCTTTGCACAAAAGGGAGAGAGAGCATGACTGCTTTTTGTGTATGTAGACACAGCAGAACAACATCTTCGTATTCGTCCCTCGCCGTCAGTTCATCTTCAACTGCCATCAAATCCACATCGACTCCCAGTCATCCGTACATCTGCTTCGAATTCCTTCCAGTTACCGGCTAAAAACAATACCCAAAGACTACAGTGTCATTAAGGTAATTAATCTTGGGATAAATAGCTTTCTACGAGAAATCCACATCCCTGGGGTATCCCGAGATCCCTAAAAATAACTCTTTTGTACTCTTAACCTTAACTCTCAAGTAGAAAGCCTTAAAGGTTAAGTCTTAAGGTGCTCCTCTATTGTTATTCACACAACGGAGAGAACAACTATATGTGTGTATTTATTTGAGGAAGTCTTGTTATTAAATGTCATAAAAGTTTGAGTGGAAAATTCCCGTGCCTTATTCATCTTTGGGGACTTGGGAAGTGTGAAGGGCATGCTTAGGGTGTGAATTGGGTTAAGGGCAAAATATTATCCAAGAAAATACAACCGTTGTCCCTTAATAATTATTGTCTTACAAATGAAGGGTCATCATGTATAACATAACAGTATATGACCAAACACTGTGTAATCTTTTGTCTGGAAAAGAACAACGCAGCAGTCACTTTCTCTCTCTGGAACCCAACTAACACTAACTGGACTGTATACACTACTACTTCATCATAGAACAAAAGGACTTTCTTCAGGTGAACTCAAGGACCCAAGTGTAATCTTAGGTGTGAAACAAATGCAGATTTGTCTTATGGCTCCATTCAACCTTAAAGGATTTCAAATGAGAGATACATCCCAAGAATAGACTGCTCAAAAAGCCTCCTCATTTAACTCTTGGCTTGTGCTTAAGAAACACACTAACTCTAAAAGTGTCTTCTTCACCCGTTACACAGTTACAGTGAACAGTCAAACCTGTTTATAATTAAGTTCCTCAGACTTACTTATATTTCAACAGAGAGCGACAAAGAGACTTAAAAAATTAAATAAGGAGAGAAATTGACTTTTTATTGTTAAGTGAGTCTAAAACACTCCCACAACCAAATATAACACAACATAACTTGTAATACTTTTAAGTCAGTTATGGTTGAGTTGATAAAGAACATGATAATTAACTAAGGAGAGTGAATGAGTGTGAGTAAAAAAAAGTTAAGGACTTTGGGGGAGGAGATGGACGACGGAGGGGGAGGAGCAGATTCCGATGGGTCCCTCACTTGGGATGACTTCTATGGTAAGTCTCAATTCACATTCATTTCCAGATGGACCAAAACCTTAAGTCATAAATGGAAAAAGACGGGTCTTTTTACGAGCCGATTTCCGGGTTGTTATTTTATGACTTGGGTCTTTGTACACATTATCACACAAGTAAACCTCGATATGCTTATTATTACTCTTATTCCCCGAAGAGCGGAAAGACTTCCCTACACAACAAACTTATTACAAGAGCGTGGGTGGGTACTTTTTTGCCTTAAGAATCAGATAAACTCAGAATCTGACTCAACCAGGTGGACTTTCTGTTACTCTCGTCTCTCTCTCTCTCGTGTACGGTGTACCTTAAAGTTTTAAAGAATTTTGTCGCTCTGAGGAAAGTATATATATGATATGCAGGCGGAAGCCGGGTTAGATTTATATCCCTATCCACCCACACGTGGGTACCTTCATCTCTTTCTCTCTGTCTATACAACACACTACCTACCTTACAACTACTGCAGTGAGCATTCCTCTCTCTGGTACTACTAATACCCGGGTAACTTTCTTCCCCTTTCGGTGCAAAAACGCCCTTCTTTCTCTCCCTTTCTTCGTTCAAGTTCAGCTGCACCGTTGTTGCACTTCCATCCGTCGCCTGACACGTACCAATGTCTGAGACTAGAGTTACCATTCACCCTACACAATCTCGGATTTCTTCCTTGCAGCTAGTCTTGTAGTACCCTTGTATTAGTTGCACCCGGGTATATATTATACACACCCGATCATCATCATATCGTATGGTCTCTTTGTATATTCACTCTCCTTATCCATCAGAACTCATCGATCTCCCTGTGGTAATATGTCTATGGCTCAGTTGTTATTGTGTTGTGTCGATTACTCCGACCTCGGGTAACTTCCCTTCAAAAACAAATGTGACTTTCCTAAAGTTTCCTTCATCTCCGAGTTCCCTGGAGAGAACTTATTTCTCCATAAACCGAATACGCCGTGCATGGTCGTATGACAAACCACCCTCTCATTTCTTCCCTTTACTTCACATTACGCACTCTGTCTTTAGACCTCAGAGGGAATTTGTACAAAAATAATTCATCTCGTCCTCTCCTTCCACAAAATAATATATACACGTGAAATGTGAATGAGCTTTTATTTACTTCTCATGTTTCCCAGAAACTTGTTCTGTGAAGCCTTAAATCTTTTCTACAAAGCTCCTGCTTCTGAACAAAGTATTATTATTATTTTTATCACTACTCTCTCCGTCTTCAGGCTCCTTTTTTGTATCCCAGATGACTTTTCATTTACCAAAATAATTCCTCACTGGACAAAGGGGCGTGCCTTCATTTCATTCATCTCTCTCACTCTTGCAACCCACAATCATCCTTCATCATAACTTCTTCTTCTTCATCATCATCACTGCATCATTCATCATAATCATTTCATCTTCTCGTGATGAGAAAATTCTTCCTAGTTTTATATTTTACATATTCACACGAAATTCAAGATCCTCTTTATTGTTTGCTTTTGATATACGAGCTGGAAATCCAAACTATACCACCTACCTAAAACACATTATACAGACATAGTTCTCAGGCACATTTTGGCAAACACAATTCCTCCAAGTGGGATAATATATTATGTATCGCTCTACTTTTATTTTTTTAACGTTCTTAGTCATATCCTTCATCATCGTTTCGTGTAGGTAAAATGCAAGCAAAGATAAGCCACACAGACGCAGTAAAAGTAGCGTTAAGTCAACTCAACTCCCCGTTATGTGTTATGCAAACTTGAGACCAAGAGAAGAAGAAATACGATAAGCCTTTACAAACTATTAAACACTCTCCGGTCAACCTTTTTCCCTACCCGAAAAGTCGTTATCAACTCTCTATCAAGTCTTTCGACACGCCATAAACTTGTGAACTTCTTTCGAGTCACGTTTAAAACTTTAAAAGATTAAAAGTTTGCATGCTATTTTACATAACACAAAACGTTACACATTTATTTATTTAATATTAAAGTTGTAATAAAATCCCTTGAGACTAACAAACATAAGAAGAGATCATATTAAATATTGCACACACAAAGAAATAAGAATTTAATATCTTTACAGTATAACAATCCA
>Ga0194135_10001962_pt1 | contig 12436 bp, 7 predicted proteins | sample LitLau_LLRF_2013_FD_134024 | JGI IMG/M metagenome (GOLD analysis project Ga0194135, IMG submission 134024) | Freshwater sediment microbial communities in response to fracking from North America - Little Laurel Run_MetaG_LLRF_2013 (version 2) | ecosystem: Environmental > Aquatic > Freshwater >... | reverse complement strand
GTTTAAGAAAGTGCAAGTGGAAAAGGGGAAGGATGAAGGAGGAGTCAAGTGAGAGAGAAAATTAATTATTAGAAGTTTGCCTGCGATCAACTCAACCCGATGAGTTCATTGACCCCGTCTCGTCTGTTTGACTTGTGAGAAACAAAATTGAAAGTGGAAAAACGTGGCGAGGAAGAGTTGTCGAGTGAGTGCGTGGGAGGAAATCCCCCTGAAAGGAGACGGCGTCTCTGCCCTCTTCCGCCCCTAACAAAGAAACCGCAGAGGTCATCGACCCTGCACATGTCTCGTCTGTCTAGACTCAGGGTGAATGAACTTGAATTGAAGGATTTTCAAGTCACAATGATTTATTTGAGAATTTGGATGGATTTATTTTATACGCAAAATTTAAAGCTGTCCAAGTCAATTACTTGAAAATGTTGAGACGTCGAAGGCTTATTCCAACGCGACGAACATATTTTGTAGCCACTGCGAATAGGAATTCGAATGATCAATAATTAATCTTACTGATTGAGTTAGGTTTTGTAATGCCTAGGGTTAACTTATAGTAGAGCTTACCCCATTTGTTTCCAGATACAATTGGACAATTGGTCCAAAACAAGTCTGGATGTCCAATCCCGTTAATTTTGAACTCTGACCAAATGAGAGCCGAGTTTTGGATTGGTTTGACCCCAAATCCAAGTCGAGGGAATACAGTTTGACCTCCCTCATCCACATTGTTTAACTAAGAATTCAGAATAACCAGCCCTTCATTCAGGGTTCATTTTCATTATCGACGGTTAAACGTATTTTAAGAATCATTCAGTTTGAAAGAACATTACGAATAAATGAAAGTTGAGCGTTTCCTGCTCTTGCATTTGATCTCCTTGAAAAACAGGGTCAGGGAACTACAGAAATCGAGAATAATAATTGTAAACTAAGTCAATTATGTAAGTCTTTTCCTATTCAGAATCTCACATTGTCTAGGGTTTTGTCAAAATTTGTAAATGAGTAAACCCCAACGTGTAATCGTTCGGATGTGGATGTAACATGTTCGTCTGATAACCGCCCACTGATGCTCATCAAGAACTGTATTTTGAATTCAAATTGTTTCAGGGACTCCAATTCGTGACTGTTTAGAATGGCTGGGACTGGAAGGCGATTGTTCTGCTCTTCATCCGTCGAGCCCTCCTGGATTCCATTCAGAGTCACAAGTTGAGGCATTCCCTCCGAAATCAAAGCGATGCTCATGGATTGACTGTTGAACTCATGGATTTGAGCCACCAGCGGAAACCGATTAAACACTTCCACTTTAAATGGATTCAGGGCCAAGTAGGAATGGAATTTTCTTTGATAAAAACAGTAACCCGCATATCGCTCCTGTTCTCTTTGATAGTTTCTGCCATTACAAATACCCCAGAAACGGACCATAGGATTCAATTCGTCTTTGCCTCCGTGCACAAGGTCATGGAGGTGACGGAGACTATTCCCTTCAAATGCTTGGAGACTGGTTATATTTTCAATGAACAAATCGTAGTCCCAGAAGTGGCTCATTCGGTGTGGACCCTCGGATGCACTCAACTCGGCAAGTACCTCGTCGTGCTAAAGACCAAAGATAAACTTAGCTATTTTGGCATCCGTGTGTTGTTATTCAGCGGAACCTTTTCAACGGCTTCCTTGAAATTAGCATCTAGGATTTCCTCTGGAATCGTTTGGGGATATTCATCACGGAATCGCCTCCAGCCAGCGTCGAACCACTGCACCGCTGATGCGTATCGATTCAAATCATAAGCCACCACGGCAATCTCATTGCATTCGGCAGCGTCCAATTTAGTCCCAACGTCACCGCCACCATGGAGTTTCCCCTCCGCAATCTACAATTAGGGAAAAGAATGTAACAAATGTACGGTTCCAGAAACGTCTTGCCGGCTGAAATCTTTTGGAACGTACATATGTGACAGTAATGTCGTCGAAGACTATGGGAATGTCCAGTACACTCTGTGTAATTATCGCCAGGTCACCCTTTGTCGGCCAGTCCAGTCCTTCCTGGGCCACGCCAACGGTGTGCATCAGATCTAATTAATTCAAGCTTGTATGTTTATATGTTTTATGGGCTAAAACCACCTCCTCATATTTTCATGTCTTGCCCGCTTCCGTCCCAATTCCAATGCTTTTGAGAACCCTTGGCAACTCTGATGTCATCCGACGAATAAAGCGACGAGCGCTGATTGGTTCGGAACTTGTCTGAGTGGCCCAAATCCAATCCTCTGGGTCATCCAAGGGCTGTCTAGTAAGATCGAGTGAGTACTGCTCAAAGTCGTCTGTGTACCTGTGGAAAGTTACACGAATTTATGGTTTAAACTTTTTTGATGTTTTAAAAAATTTTAAATTAATTTTGGAAACGTTCTTACGCCTTCAGAAGTCTGAGCCTTTCCTGTAGTGTCTCTGTATACTCTTTCAATTTCGTATAAACCAATCGTTCAAATTTCGCCAATTTCATTAAGTGCAATGGGGATTTTGAGCCTAGAAATCCTGAGTTTGAATTAATTTTTGTCCATGGAAGGTCAATGGTTGTGCCTTGTGGCACAGCCCACGCCGAATACTCAGCCAAGCAGAAAAGTATACAAACTGTCAAGGAAAACTGTTGAGCCATGTTGGTAGGATTCCAAAACTAAAATGGACCTCCGACAAGAGCGACCCCAAAATCAAGTTAACCCAAAACTTGTTACCAACCAGGAGAATCATTTACACTACTTTTAGTTAGTTTATTTCCAAAGAAGTTACATTTTATTGGTTCATAAAATAAGGTTCTAATAAGAAAGCCGACACCCGTGCCGTGATTGGAAGGGCTTCATACAAAGGTGAACGGATTCATCACCCCGTCCATGGAATGCACCAATACTAATAAAGGAAACAATTAAAATGAATAATTGGAAATGCACTTTTTGAACCCGGAAAATGGTAGTTAAACGGTGATTAAATTCTGACAGTCCTTACGATAATTTTGTCCAGAAACAATGGGGCACGGCCGTGGGTTTTGGGCTGGTGCATTTGAATCTGCATACATGACTACGACAGAGGCGAAGGTAGGGAATGTGGCGACGCCAATTTGAGGGAATGCTGTAAAAGCTCCAGCTTGGACATAGTTCACCTAAAATCAACATACGTCAAGCTCAAATTATTAGTCGACTGAGGGCATCAGTATTCCGGGCTTACATAAGCCAAAATGGTCGCTCGCTGTCCGGCATTTGACGTGGGAGGGGATTTCCGTCGTTTTGATTCGAGAAGGGAATCAATGGGAGGTTCCATGAAACCGCCCAGGGCGTACATTGAAACATAAAATGCATGCGGAGACTTGATTCGATCGTAGTTTCCAACGATGCGTTCAATTTTCTTTATAAATGGTTCAAAGATACTCATTTCATAGTCACTGAACTCAGCATGGAATTGAGACGGATTGGCCTCGGGCTGGGACTGGGAAAAAGAGGATGAGGCAGCAGCAGGCGTTACTTGGAGACGAGCTAGTTTGGGAATCCCAAGCTCCACTAAATCATTCCGGGTAGACATGGGTAAGAAGTTATAAATTTGGATCGTAAAGGGTTTCCGCTTTAGCAGCTCAATTTTGAGTGGATTCAGAATCAAGTAAGGATAAAGGCTTCTCTCGTACCAGCAAAATACATCTGCAGCAGGGCCCTAAGAATTACATAAAATTCCAAAGCTCAAAGGTTAATTTCCTGTCGGGCCTACCAGTACCAGCTTCCATTCTCTCCTGCTTTGTGTAAGTATTGTGTAGGAATATATTGTTGACCTTGTTTAATTTCTGGGAGCAGATTTGTTGGAATTTGATTTCCTGTGAGACGCCTCGAAGTAATTTGGTGCCGTTGGTTTTGGCGTGACGATGACGGATTTTACGCCGTTCGAACGAGGTGAGCTGGGCAATTTCTTTAACAAAGAGGTCAGTCGTCCATACTTGCTCGGTTGAAAGGGATGAGGAGACTTTTAAATGTTCCGTCAACAACCGGTTGTGCTGGAAGGAAGAACAAAAGTAAATTGTTGGCAGAAGTTGACTTTTCGTTAACTTTATTTTCCGTTTAAAAGGGGGCCAGGAATTGACTGACCTAAACGGGCGGGAACGTTGACCTTACAGTATTGATAGCCGACGTGATCACTCCCACATAGATCATCATCGCCTCCATTTGTTTAGGAAGGAGGTTAATCATGCCCCCGAGTCCCGTATTCATCCATTCACATGCCGAGCCGAACTGCTTCTGTGTCACTGCATACTTCCCAATCTCAAAGCACTGATGAGCATCAAGCGTCACTCCGAGGTAAGAACCGTGAAACGTTCCGAGCGCAAGCTAAAACTCGTGGAAGGAAATTCATGGAGCATGGCTTTTGTGGAAGAATGCATTACAAGTCACTGATGCACTTACGTCTCCCGCAGTGAGGTCGTACGTGTTGTAAATGTTAAGGACTTGGGCCGTGACCTTTCCGACATCATCCTCTTGTGGCCACTCGGAGCTTTTAGACTCCTCCTCCAAATCTAAATGAGAAGAATAGGACTGAGTAAAACTGGGAATGAAGGTCTTCCATAGTTATCGTATGGGTTTTCTTCAAGCGGTGCGGTGTTAAACGTTTTGAAATGAGGCTTTCTAGCAGAATTATTAAACTAAGTGAATTTAATTGATTACAGTCACTGAAGCTGTTGAGGCTCTTCATGTTCTTCAGAATGTTGACAATCTCGACAGTCAGTCGCTTCATTGTGAGATACGTAAAAATGGGACTTGACCTCCTTCTCCCGTCAGGCTTCCTCGCCTCGTAAGCTTCCAAGTACCTAAAACAAATGAATAATATCAAGGTCAGAGCTCATTCTGTTCTCGGGAAAGCTAGACACTACTGAAATCCTTCCTTTTACCATTCGATCAGAGTTTGTTGCTCCTTCAATTTCTTCAAATAGTTTTTCATTTGCTCATGGACCCGCCGTTCCAAATTATTCAAGGCAACGACCTGGACTTGAGAGAAGCTCCCGCCGTTGACCTCTTCCAGAGCACTTTCAGTCCTAACCCCGGAGGAGAACAGCAATACCGCGGCCGTGAGCACGACGCCCAACCAAATCCGATCAATCGGCATCCTCCTTTGTGTCAAAAGCTCAACTGAGATGACTGTGAATCAAACCTCCAGCAAGACGGAATTTATGGAGGATTTAGAGTTACAGTTGGAATAAGATACTGCAAAACCAATGAATGCCTGAAAACTAATTGTTGGATGAATAACAATGGGTTGACGTTGAAGGTTTCCGTTGATGTTCCAGCGGCGTGGAGTCGAACAAATAAGTAGTGAAAGTGGAAATTTTATTTGTTCAAGGACATCAATAATTAATTAATTACTTTAAAACGTTTAATTTCTATTGAGTTCTATCTATAGCGGCAGCATTTCAGTTTGGCTCAATAAATAAAAAAGAATATAAAAATGAAATTCTACGGTGAAAATTGACTATTTGATTGATTGATTTACACTAAAAAAAGGAAAGGATTCAATTTGTACTCTAAACAGCGATGGAGGAGAGTCAGAAGAAGGAAGGAAGGAAATTCTACACGATTAAATTCCCGAACCAACCCGCTACACCACCCACCACACCCAAGGCCATCAATTTAGGTAGGTTGAGATTAAGTTGAGAAGCAGGAGGGTTAGGGATAGTAGTAAATGGTATCAGGTTCTGGGGTCAACCTATAAATTAATCAGAAACCTTAATGTTAGAACCAGCATTTCAAGACCGCTTCTCATCAAAATAGGAATCAAGGAAAAAGAATGAGCGTTAGCCACCACCTCTTCAACACAAGGAATTAAAAATGACTAGATTAAAACGGCTAGGAATGTTGGATCCTGATCCATGGTCTCTGCGCACGCGCTGCTAATTGAGTTGATTAAGTAATTAAAGCATCGTTATCTGAAGGCCTCGTAGTAATCGTAGGCATGAAGAGGTGGTTGCATAACTAAATTCTGCCAAAACCTGCCGAGAAAAACATTTGTCAAACAATTTAAGAATGGATGGATACAATGAACGTAGAAGCGAGAACATGAATTGGAAAATGGAAGTTACCTCCATGGGGACGTCACGCACATGGCTCTTGACTGTGGGCAAGGGTACTTCCGGAGACACTCTGCAAATTGTCGGTCACACTCACACAAGTGCGTACCGCAAATCCCTTTCCACCCACGGTAATCCGCGACTATCAACACAAAATTGAAATTAATTCATCAAAACTCAGTGACACCCACAGAGTTTATCCCCGACTTGGAAGACCTTACCACACTGTGGGCGTCCTTCGTGGCTACATGTCCAGTAGTATGGCACAAAATAAGTGAGCAATGGTGGACACTTGACATGGTTGTAGCAGTAGTCGTGCTTTGCGCAACATCTAATCAAAACCAGATTAATCAAGCCCCATCTCAGTACTGGTCAGTTTCTTTCTTTCCTTGACGCGTTTTGTTTTGTAAGGAATAGATTACCTGTCAATTCCATCGACGCTGAGTCCAGATCCTAGGAATCCACAGTAGCATCCGTAACCTTTGAATTTTAGAAATTAGTCGACGTAAGCTATTGTATTCTGCAACTAATGGAAAAATCGTCGTCAACATTAAATTGAAATGTTATGAACCTTTGTAGGCAAGGGGGTTGCAGCCGGTGGCACAGACAACCATGTCGTACAAATGTACCACGCTCCGCCGTGACCTTCGGCTGCTCTTCATGAGGACACTATTAGTGGCGTTGTGGGCAATGCCGAGCATTCGCTCAGTTTGAAGCGCACTGGAAATCTCGAGTTCCAATGGTCTCCCATTCTCCGCTGCTGCCTGATGATGGGGTTGAGCTGTGGACCATGGAAAGAAAGGAAGTTAATGAGTTGAGTTGGTTGTTGGCCTTTGGCTGTTTATTTAAGATTTGAGAGAGGGTTCACAATAAGTAATTAATAATTATACTCAAAACTTTGTCGGATTCCTTCCTTCCCTGGAGGAAGATCTCCAAAGACTGCCGGAGCGTTTCCTTTGATGGGCTGGAGGGCATCATATAATTAATTATTGACCCAACCTCGTAATAACCTTATAACGTTAATGATATTCCATAAACTAAAGTATTTGCCCCTCATAAAGTTCTTGATTAAAAACAAAAGGAAAGGAAAAGTGTTAGAATGAAAGTACAAGCATGGGCATAACAAGGTAAACTCTTCCCAAGTGCGTGGTTACGCGTACCAGTCCCAATTGGGACGGTCATCGTTAGCTTAGTTTACAATTGACAGAGCAATCCTGAAACACTTGACAGAAGATGCAGAGCGAGCGGCGGTGGGTAATCAAGGCAGGAATTTTCGAAAGTTTTATTATTATTATTAACATTTCTTTTCAATAAAGGGAAGGGGAGGAGGGAAGGACGCGCTCGTATTGTCATCGAATGTCACGTCCACGTCCCTCTTCACTTACTTTCCCGGTGTCAAATTGTTCTAAAAAATGGAGCAATCCAATTACCAACGTTATGAATCCCAAAATCTAAAAATAGATTTATGAGTTAAGGGAAGGTTTCCCACTCGCATTCAGTTTCCGTTGGCGTCACGACTCGACCATGCGTCTGTGTACCTCAGAATTTTCTCTAAAACCACTGGAATGGATGAATGGCCGGCGGATAATTGATTTTTGGTACAAACTTACCTTGTCCAGCCGTTCCGAATAATCCCAATAGGAATGTGATGAGAAGACAAGTGAAAATTGATGAGTCCCTTGGAGATCCCAGAATCACTTTTAACTTTAGCAAGGTCCCTCCATTGCAAAATCCCATTGTGCTAATTTCACTTGTAATTAATCGATTCCCAGAGCAGTCGATCCCTTCCTTCCTGGGGTTTCTTTACTTACTACTACCACGACTACCACCGTTCCACAGACACTATTTGCTAGCACATTCAGGGACTCCACAAATGTCTTTTCAAAAAAAAATCCCACAGGAAGCACAGTCACATTATTGGGTCTCTCCTCCTTTTCCAAAAGATTTTGTCCACGGAGACCTGCTGGGGCTGAGACTGAAGATGCGTTCGGGGGTGATAGGGAATTTTGTCCATGACTGGGAATGCTGGTTAAAGTATTGGATGCTGGCAAGTATAGAGGTGAGCTACTGTCACTACTCTCTCGACTCTGCCTACCTGCTAATCAAGGATGTGGATTAAGACCCCAACCGCAACTGTAGTAGTGGACTGAGAGCTTCATCATTCTCCATTCCGCACTGCAAACAAATTAAGCTTGGGTTGGTAAAAATCTGCACTCTGTTATTATTAACTATTACAGACAGAGCGGACAACAACAAAACGGTGGGACAGATGACGAAGGCACCTTTGCAAAATCCCTTCTGCACAATATTCTTACTAAATCTGCTGATTCTAAAACTAACCACAGAATCATCACTACCACCACCACCACCACCAACCACGTCCAAAGTTAAAAGAAAGCTCTCTTGCCTCATTTTGTGCTGAAGATGAAAGGATGCTAAAAGGATCTTTACAATTTTGTCAAAAAAATGACTGTAATCATTTAATACATAATTTGTGTTTGATTTTAATTTCTCACTGATCTGGAACGGAATGTGATGAAAAAGGAAAAAAGCGCAAGTTAAAGTTAGTAAAAGTTTCTAAAAATCAAGTCCTCAATTGCATGCTCCCTCGACCATGAAAACAATTGTCAACTAACCTCATCCAATTGGAACAATACGCTCAACAATATCACTTACAAATTACGCTCACAGTCCACCACCAACACTTAACTAACTAGGCATCAACAAAGTTTCAAACTCATTATTGTAAGTCACTTGAATGATGTGTTTCTTAATGAAAACTGAAACTTCCTTTCTGCTCCACTTATCACGCTTCTGGAATCAGACTTTGGAAATGGACAACTTTAACTTTCTCCAGAGGGAATGTTAAGACCGGAGTGGAACGGGTTCGGGTTATGTTACGACCGCTGCAATGTAACTGGACATCACATTGTCACGGAGAAGAGGCCAGTAATGGATCAATTGTTGTTCTTCATCTCCATTTCCTTCTTGTCACCTCCTCACCTCTCCATTTCTATTGTTGACTAAAAATAGTGAGTCAAGGTTGACCTTGGGTCAGATCACCTTCTTAATATGCCTACCCTCCGGTATTCAAACTCGAGTTATTTGAAATGGAAAGTTAGAAACTCTTTGAGAGTCTCCATGACCTTGGTAGACGCATAAAGCGTTCCCTTTCTGTTACGGTGCCTCATCTACTACTCCCGAGGTTCTGTCAACAACACTTCCAAGTCTTCCGCAATTGACAGTACTGAATCCACAGTTGACTCGAGGTTTCTTCCTAAAAAGAGTCGAGTTGGACATCCTGACGGAAATCAATTAGTGACGTAATTGGAGTATAATAGAAAATTATAAGGCTCTTCCTTGAGTTGGGACAATAATGAAGTAGGCACGCTCCGTTGGAAGTGGAGAGTGTCGCTGTCGCCAAATGTCGTAATCCTCTGCATGAGGTCTCCTCTCTCTCTCCATAAATAAAATTTTTAAATTTGTTGATTTATGATGTTTTAACACGGTGATTAACGCACGTAATCATCCAACAATACAATCCTCAATTACACCTTTACAAAACTCGAAACTCTCACTTTCAGGATGACAAATTTTGAGTCCAAATCCCTGTCGCTATATTCTCATTTTCAAACTTTAAATTTCAATTTAAAAAATTTTGTGCGGATCTGCTCAGCCCAATCAGTTCAATTTTTATGTCAACTTTTTTTTATTCCTGTTTGCAGGTATGAATTAAAATTGTCGATAAATTTTTATGTTAATTTGCCAGCTTCAACAAGATGCTTCTACCCGAATTCACTACTACGTGACTTGACTTGGCTCCTTCATTCTTGACTCGACATAATGTAGCATTTAATTTAACAAAATGATGATTTTAAATTCATAAGAGATCAATTACTCCTAAATTGTCATGGGTTTTCTAAGGGTCAATCCCGGTCACTGCCGGACTGTTTCCATTTTCATTGTTGTTGCTGCTGGTTTGAGTTCCACCACCAACGGAGCCTTGCTCATCCTCATTGATGTAGAATGGAGACTCCTCCCCGGGTTTTGTGCAGCGTACCCCTACGAATGGAATGTAGACGCAGTCATAGGGGATACTTGACAGTGGAAGTGCCCCACCCACGACAAGGTCGCCAACACCCAATTCACCCCCATCTGATGGCCCGTGGAATTGTGTTGGTTGCCAATATGGACGTTTCCCACTGTATCTCGTCCCTGTGTAGAAGCGTCGTTCTCCGGCAGATCTTGCTTGAATATTTCGTACTCCGCTGTTCCTTTGCAATACTCGACTTACAGTTTCTATTAAAAGAGGGTTAAAGGTCATAACCAATGCACTTTTGTCTCAACTTAATTTACTGCTAAGGATTGCCTTACCTCCAGAATCCCGTTTCCCATATCGAGGCCCAGTGTAGACACCGTTGACGACTGTTGCGACGATTGCGCAGACTAATGTTGCCACCAGCAGGAGTTTGACGGGGGTCAGTTTCATTGTTGCCCAAACCATTTCCAAATCTGGATTTAAAAAAAAAACGTACGAATTGTAACAAAGCTCAATTTCATGAATTTAGTGTAAAACGTGCAAAAAGATAATTAGGATTTTGTAACTTTTTGTTTGAGAGAATTTAAATTTGTTCGAGACGGGCCAATTAAAATCTGTGCTGATTGAGTATTTTAGTATGTCAAGGGTAGGAAGGGTCCTTTGAAATGGAGGGACAACAGAATAAGAATCATGAGACTCTTGAGATAATGATGATGGGCATAATTTTCATGATGCCAAAATTAGCAACAGAGACAGAAAGGAGATTTATTGGGCGAAGAAGAAAAGGGTAAGAGTAGTGAGTGACTCATTAGAATGAGTACCTGCGAGAATGGGAGATGAAGGGAAGATGATGATGAGATGAGGATTTGCAAGGATGAAGAATGAAACATGAAGAAGGCAATGTCAATATTTGCCGTTTTTCTAAACTGCAATTCTTGCAATGCACTCTTAATTATAATTGCATCTCTTCTGGGAACAAGTTCTTTATTTAGAAACAACAACAATTGAAATGGAAGGGGCCTATTGTTGTTACTTTCAGTTTCGGCGATTAACTAGAAGGTCCTTCCGAAACAATTAGCTCTACACAGACCTCAATTACTTCATAAATGATTTTGCATCATTACACCTTTACAACAACTCAGCACACACTCTCGTTGACTCGTTGAATAAAAGCAAGCCCACCCGAGAAATTAGCACACACGCAATGCTTAACAAGGAAGAGATTATTGGCATGATAAGGCTTGACACTTTTACTCTCTTCCCAACTTGCCAGCAAGAGCCTTATCGCAAATGTGTGCAAATTAATTGGAGGTTCCCTAATTGAGGAAAATTGGACTGAACGGGCCTTGAAACGCTTATTGGTTAGGAAGGTGGAAGAGTTAGAATTTAAATGTTAATTAAATAATTACACTATTATTAAAATACTAAAACTAAAATTAGACTAATTCCAATTTTATATGCTCAGAATCCCAGGCAGGGATTCTCATTTTCCCAAAGATGAAAAGACAAGACAAGACGTCGTTTACATTGATTGTTCTTCATATTTCCATTTTCAAAGCAAGCTTGTATTTCAGTTGACCACATTTTCTAACTCTCCTACAAATTTTTTTCCATAAGGAGTAGGATTTTCAGAAAAAATCCGTAATACCATAGCTTCTCGAAAACTTCGAGAAGCTATGGTAATACATATAAGAATAGGAAATCTTTTTTTTTGTAATTAAAAGATTGATGTGAGAATAGCATGTTAAAAAAATTAAACCCAAAAAGGCAAAAACACATTTTTAAGAATATTTTTTCTTATTCTGATTTTTTGAATAATAAACAAAGGTTACTGATCCATTTTTTCACTTCATAACCATTTTCTAAAGACTAGAAAAACTATTCCGGAAAAAATACAATACAGGCAGGCAAAATGTGGATTTAGAGGGGAATTAAATTTAATTGACCAAAATAATTATTTCCGTCTTGACGCCAACCGTTCCCGGGTTTTAAATTAGTGAATTAATAGATCAGAACCCATGAAAAGAATTTTATTATTAGTGAAGCATTTACTAATTTCCTGTCATAGTTATTTTGATTCAACAATTTCCCGTTCCAATTGGACTAACCATTGTTTATCCAACAATAACGAACAAGACAATTCTGCAAATCTAACGCCTCTAATGCAATTTTAGAAGAAGAATCAAGAGAATTTGTTTAAGATGAAAGTCTACGAAATTACATTACGAGTACGACGGTAGAAGATTAGTGCGTAACGTTAAGGATAGGAATGAAGAAACTTGATTTTTTGTTTTAAATCCCAGTATTCGAACAACGACTCTTACTTTCAAACG
>Ga0194135_10001961_pt1 | contig 12437 bp, 10 predicted proteins | sample LitLau_LLRF_2013_FD_134024 | JGI IMG/M metagenome (GOLD analysis project Ga0194135, IMG submission 134024) | Freshwater sediment microbial communities in response to fracking from North America - Little Laurel Run_MetaG_LLRF_2013 (version 2) | ecosystem: Environmental > Aquatic > Freshwater >... | reverse complement strand
TAACTATACTACGTAATATAGTAAATATAGTTCTTCAAAGGTCATAGGTCAGATATAGAACGGAAGATGTGGTTCAAAATAGCCAATTCATTCAAAAATTCACATAAATATTTAAAGGTCATGGTGGTGAGCTAACACGTTTATAAGCATTTGGTAGTTTCTATCTGTTTGTAGTTCTTTCCGTTTTCTCTGTTCCTTTTTAATATTGGATGAGTACGCATCCAAATAACAAGTCTAAATTAAGTCTCTCTTTCCCCGAATATTTTTTCTTTGCTCCTTTCCTTTCCTCTTATATAATCAATCCTACCCAGGTAATAATGCATGAGACTGCATCAGTGTTCATTACTGCAGTGGGATTGTGATTTTTCTCAACATCAACTACTATTTCGCCTTTCATGCAAAACGAGGCTTTTAGTTCCAGTCAAGGAGGTATTTCAGTTCCTGTGAGCAAAGTTGCCCTGTGCAATGTAAGATGTTGAGATAAGTTGGTGGTGAATGAGCATCACACTTCTTAATATGAGAGAACGAAAAAAGTAAGTTGATTAGGTAAATACATTCAATAATAAATGAAACGGTTATGAACGGTTGGAGTAAGAAAATGGCCTCAGATCAGAAATTAAAAGAATCAGGTTTGGTTTTGAAATCTGTTGGCTTTTTAAGGCAAAGGAGTTCATAATAATATTCTGTGGTGTGATGGCTCAAAAAACCTGTTTTCATTAGAGAGAGAGAGCACTATTTCATTTTACTTCAATATAATATACCGGTAAATTCCACCGTGGAGTTCTTCTTATATCTATTTACTTGATACTCGTCTACACACAAATAACATATACATAACCACCACCACCACCACCACCAAGTCGAGATAAATGCATTCCAAACTTAAGAAAAGACGATGACGACGGCGATACATTATTATTACTACATACAACGACCCGTCCATATGAAATGACTTGCTGATGTGATGATGAAATTAAACATTACAACAAAGTTTCTATAAGTCAATTGGACTCTCTCATCCCTAACTTACTAAGGTGGCCAATATGTACACCTTCTTCCATACTATAATGTACACTTTACTATATATAAGATAATCGCCACTTCACTCTCTCGCTCTCTCTCATCTGTACTTGTCTATTAATCTCCCTCTCTGGATTCTTCCCTCGCTTCGATATAAACTGGAATCGACTCTTCATTTTTTACTACGAAAATCAGTCTGAAAGATTATCTCACAGGTAGTTTACTCGTCCCGCAATACCCAAGTAACTTTCCGTATACTACGATGACTCTCATCTCTACAAGAGTCACTTTAACAATTGAACTCAAATTAGACATTTTAAGCACTCACTCGAATCATCCCAATCAAATATTGTTTCCTCTTGATAAAGAGATTTATTAATAATTCCTCCTTCGGTTTGAGTCAGTGTGTAGTATACTTACCTGATTACAATCATAGTATATTAATTGTCTCTATGAATTTTATGCCAATGAACTTATCATTAATTACATATCATACAGAATTCCATAGAATACATATTTCGTTTGAAAATCCTTTCAACCGGCTACTCCGGAGTTAGGTGCGAAGTTCTGAGGAAAAGCTTTTTGTACTTTTAATATCTACATTATTGTGTCTCACGGCTCAGCAGAATTATAAGAAGAGTGTGGTTCAAGTTATTCAAGCAATTATTATAGCATGACCTTACCCGTATGCAAGTATAAATATTAACACAACCATCCCGTTCCCAGTATTTAATCCCTCCTCACTTTGACTTTTGCTAATTGGAAGGTCACTGTTTTTTATCCTGTCAATCTTTTATGCATACTCGCTTTGTTAAATCATAGTCAGTTCTACGCTTAAAGCTGTATAACACATTAACACACACTGTCAAGTTGGGATGCCTGATTCTGAGGAACAAAAGGCCGGTTCTGCCTGCAACTTACAACTTTGCAACAGAACGAATATATATCGCTGATAACTTGATTTGATTGAGCGAGATCATAACTTCATATATGCATGCGAAAGTGACTCGTCGTCTTGTTCGCCAATTTGTATCTTGTCTCTTTTTGTCCGGTCGTCGTCTTGGTGGTCATTAAGTTCTACATATATACTTTCTTTTTACAAGAGGACAAGTATATCATATAAGTAATATACTACGCAACCACTGCGACTTCTAATGAATTTTATTTGTGACAATATTTCTTAGCGCTGCAGGTCTGGTAATCTTATCTGTGCGAGTATTTTAGAAAATAAGCAAAGAATTTATGGACAGTTATACCAGTCGCATTATCGTTTTGTCATTATTTATCTATGTGTGTGTGAGAGAGAGAGTTGGTATATATACACTTAAAGAGTTTAGAAATGATGACAACGAGTAAGATTTTAAAAAGCGAAGGACAAATGAACCCGATGAACAATTCTGAAGGTTTAGATCCCCAAAAAGGTTATACCTTTACACACACCTTCTACTACAGCCAAGGTTCAAAACAAGCAACTCTGTTCAGGTCACACACTATCGTCAGTAGTTGAGATATCACCCTTTATCTGGGGAACATTATCATTGCTCAAGGATCCCCTGTGAAAGCTTTTTAGGGTGGTGGTGTTCCTTCTTGTTAATGCTACTAACTCCTCTCTCATTATTTACTTGCCTATTCATCCAACCAGGCAACCCTACAGTCGCTCCTTTTTCATCCTACCCATCACAGCTTTACTCTCTCAGAGAGTTGTAATAATAATAATACGCACTAGGTTTTTGAAAGGTAGCTGTGAGTTTTGTGTCTGCGTCAATTCTCATAGGCAAACAAAGAGAGCACAGGGAAGAAGACGAGTAGGAAGAATGGATTTGAATCCATGCATCTTCCTTCACGAAGAAGAAGAAGATGATGATGATGATGAATGCTCCAAAGAGACCTCATCTTTCCACGAAGGAAGAAAAAACTCTTGTTGTGATGTTTTGTTGTACTATTTGCTTTTGGCTGGATGCATCGACTTGTGTGTATCATCTGCCTCGGATAACTTCTTGGGAGAAAAAATAAGTCCCTTGAATTTCATGTGATCTCGTATTGGCGTGGATAATGATGAGAGTTCTCCTTAAAGATGATCTCTGCTCACCGTATGCCTCGCATTTCTTCTCTGTTATGTTTGGCCAGTAAGCCGTAATACATTACAGGCTTCCTGTATCTGCTCCACTTTAGCATAATGAGCAGTTCTTAGAAACCATCTCTTCAATTTTAAACACACATAAGCCTCGATCCCACATAGATCGTCTAATTGGGGGGACAGAAACGGTGAAAGGACATTTAATATTTTGTTCTTGGTAACTATTCACCATCTTTGCGAACCTCTAAGAAATTATACCGAGCAATATAATTCTCAGTCTTTTCCCGAAATGACTTGTAAAATTCTCAATAAGCCTACACTCAAGACCTTAACTCCTTAATCATCGCAATATCATCAGCCACATCCACTACACATCATCCATAAGGAACGACGGTACACATCTGTCGAAAAAATGGGTTTGATTAATCCGAAGATTTATACGAGTATTTATTCGTCTCACATGTTAAGATAGGGAGAGAGAGAGTGGGTCGATGCACAAATGAGATTCATGAGAAATGCTGCATTAAAGTGAAAGGAGAAAGCGGAAGAAAGGCTATTTGGGTCAGTATACATAAGTATACGTTTGGTGGGCAGTGTATATGTGTGTATGCTAATGAGATTCAGTAGTAATAGTATGGAGTGCTTTACGAGGATTATTACATTTTTGGAGGAAATGACAGTGCGTGAAGAGAAAGAGAGTTAGAAGAGCAAGTCAGCAAGTGGAGAGAGCACTTGCTACACACATACTGAAACATATATGTACACACACGTATATATAAATGTATAAATGTATATATATATATATATAGATATATAGTTAGTTAATATGGAGTGTGTGGAGGGTGACTTGGTTTGGGTGGAGGAGAGATGACGATCGATCGATCCCTTTTTGCCCTACCAGTGTGCCAAGGAAGGGAGAAAGAACACTGACGACGACGATGTGGCCGTGAGCATGTGAACCTTATTTCGCCTGTTTAGTATATGAGAAAGGGCCTGCACGAGAAGAGTGTGAATTAGACTTCATACTTTTTAAGCCTAAAGAGGCTTTTGCTGTTATGTTTTGTGCTCCACCAACTCCCGAAACATTTTTATGAGCCGAGGGTGGCGTGAAAACCGAGATTAAATTAATATTTCTCTCCCCCACACACTCCAGAAATTCAGTTTCTTAACTGGAGAAACGCTATGACTCCTCATGTGCATGAAAAGCTATGCTACACATAATGCTGTCTCAATATTTAACATATTAAGATACATTACGAGAAGGAAAGTTTTTCAATAGTTCTAATATATACCTGATTTCTCTGCAGGGTGATTTGTGCAGTACAATAATGTTATGACTCAACTAGCGCATAACCTTATCTGGTGGACTTTGGCAAGGCATTACTGACGAGTTCATATTATTAAGAATGCAATAAATGCATATTATGACTTTTTGGAACTCAGAATTAATGACAAGAAGGGACTAACGTTTATATCAATCACCCAAAACTGACCAGCTTCGTAGATTTAACTTTCGCTTTTCCTCTGAGTCCTATATTACTTCTGTTCTATGTGTCAAGCTACTTATGCGAAGTATATCTCTTTGGTTCTATTTTGACGGCATTTATCTGAATGAAACCAATAACTGTCTGATAGTACTTCCAGATGTGTTTAAAAATTGATTTCAATAAAAACATGCGATTAAATTCGAAACAAAATAAAAAAATATGTACTGGCAAGGTCCAAGTCGAAAGTTCTCTTTGATAGATACATTTATGCATAGATATATATTTCTTATCTTCATCAGGCGTCAAATCTTTTCCGTCTTGTCACTCAGACTTGTAAAGTACGAATGTTTTCGTTATTTTTCTACTGCTAAAAATAGTCTATTTGCAAGTCTAAACTGCACCCTCCAGTGAAAGATTGCAATTGTTAAGTTTGTAGACTGTAAAGAAGTCGCTTCACTTCAGAAGTACTGCAACTTGTTAAGAAGTTGTTATGAAGTGACTTTCATGGTTAACTTAATGTGGTACAATACACTATACATACATGCATTCATACTCTGCATCTGTTCTAAAGCGATATTTTCAGGCCTCCTGAAATACGGATTGATTATACATGTATGTATAGATCTGTTTTCTACGTTTCAAACACTTCCAAATTTGTATTTCAGTTAGCAGGTACTTTTGTACTATCGCTTTATCGTTCAACAATATTAGATTGCCATCATTCTCTCTGTCGATCTTCACACCATCTCACCTCGATCTTTCATGCGATGAGTTGTCATTTTTTGTCTTGTCAATCACAAATATTTGGCCCGATTGTGATTTCAGATTATTCACGCTAATTGAGTCACACCAGAGTAGATCTCTATACATGAAATCCAAAGCCATCAATATCATCTTTTAATGCTATTCCTGAAAATGATTTGCAATGCACCATGGCATTCTCATTGCATTGCAAAATTGTTTAGTTAACAAGTAAAACTAATTTTACTTGTATTACTATCAATTTTCCAACTGATTGCATTGATTTTGCTGTAAAAAATGTTTGGGAGAAAGGTATTCAGCCAAGGCATTTCCTATCAATACTAAATAAAAACGCATTCACCTCGTATCATATTCGGAGCAAACCATTATGAAAGGTCATGAAGACAGGCATTTTCCAGACAGCAGATATCTCAGCTTAAATCTCTCCAAGTTTAGGATGAGTAAAAGTAAAAAAAATACTTCCGTTCTATTGCCTCATTCACAGTACAACAATCGTTTGTTAGTGAGACTACGCGACCATAGAAAGTCATTTATTCTGTGAAGTTGGAAATAATTCTCACGGATTTATTTGGGAATAATGTATGTGTGTTCATGTTCATATGAAATTCGAAAACAGGATCGTTTTGTTGATATCAAAAAGCTCATGTTCGTATAACAACTTGCGCTCTTTACACATGCTCTCACAACAATTATTAGTGTTAGTCATTCTTTTTATGGTGTTTTGCTTTTGTGATGTCGTATCAACCGTTTCATGACTTCTTACATCAAATGAATTTTTCATATACGCTCCTTCAAAATATAAGATTGCCGATGAGATGCTACACGAGAGTAAAATATACTCCAAAAAGTTATGGAAGGTAACAAAAAGTTGTTGTGTGTTCGATGTGACTGAGGATGTGGTTTATATTCTCGGGATGCTGCAATGCAATCAGAACAACGTGAGTTAAACGGCGGAAATCCTCTTTTTATTCTGATTCTATCTTAAATGTAATAACCGGATAATTGCTCAAGTTTGTTTTTCCCTTGCACCTTTAAAAACTCCCAAGAAAATATATGTAACTTATATCCTAATCAACTTTTCTCAATCTCTGTATCATAATTATCTTCTTACCACTCTCTCGATATACACACACACACGATGAAGCACTTATATGGTGAAGAATTGAGAAGATGTGATCACATTTATTTTTTATGACTGAACCTTACTCCTCAGCTTATCTGTTCGTTATGTTCATATAGCAAGGGAAAGAACCCTCAGCTGAGATGGTTCTGAGAAAGAATTTATGTGTAGGCACTCTATTTTTATGATCTAAATTATCAAATCATGGAGGAAATAATTTACCTCTAATTGAGAATAAAGCTACTGGTATTTTATTCAGGTTGCTGTATCGTGAAGTGAGTATATGAATCTGCGAATTTTTATTAAATTTACAAGTTTGACTTGCGAATGTGGCGTTTAATATTTATCTGTGGAATTTCTTCATCCTACAACGGTCTCGTTTTCAACTACACAAAAATTTTTATGGACACGACTTTTTTATAAATTAAAGATTAATCAACTGGATTTTAATGCAACATAATTAATCGCTTGCAACTTGAATGTGTCCAGTGTTGATGACTAGTAGTTGCGATCGCTATATTTGCGCGATCTACTTGTTTATATAATAATAATAAAATTATTATCATTATTAAGTGAAGCAACAAAATTACAGAGAAACATTGTTTGAGAAAGTAAGACACACTTGTTGAAACTGTGCGTAGTAGTTGAACAGGAGTAAATAGACGCGTTTTAATGTTTTAATGTTTACAACGTACAAATAGAAGTTGTAGTCAACTAATATAAGATAGCTGTGTAAAGGTGAATGAATGAAACGAGGAATAAAAGGCATTCCATTGAGATATTAGAATGGAGGAAATTTAATAAGCTCCATGAATACATGCCGCTTTTGTAGGCTTCGGTAAACTTTTGATAAGTATGATAAATAAACAGTTTTGGTTTCAATTGAAATCTTGCACTACACGAGGAAAAAAAATCATTGAATAATTGCAGTGTGGTATATTTTATCCAGTAACCACTCATTTTTATCGCACTGGTTAAGTGATATCTGAGTGCTATTGTGCTCGGAAGTACTACGGGTCATTTGCTTCTAAACCGTCAATAGCTATGATGTATGAAAGCATTGAAAGCTGGAATTAAGGAAACATGATATCAGAAAGTATACATTTCTTCAGTTCACTGATACTTAACTCATTCAGGTTACAAGAATACAGAATACAGTTCTTTAAACAATCTATAGAGATGATTGAAGCGTTTACTCATTGTTAGTTGAGCATGCATATATGTTGTTGGTGCGAATAATACGATCAACGATTCCTCCCTTCAGAGACTCTTGTGAGCAATACAAACACTTCGTTTTCTTACGATTAGTACAGACTATGCTCCGAAATTGAGCTGTGAAAAGTGTGTTGGACTTGATGATAGTAATCACAGAGATGTGACAAGAGCAAAGTTAGCCCACAAAGCGTCTTTTATTATAGGTTGTCCTAAAATTGCATTTAATATAATGTTTGACTTTGTCATCCCTTATTATAATATGTCACTCAAACTGTGCAGAAGCTGCGAAGTACAGCAACGTGGTTCCAGGATAGAGGAACTTTATGGTCAAACAGGGGCTTTATTGTGATTTCAAGTTTATTCGAGAGAGCGTAGGAAAAAGTTTGCATTGCAGTGAAAATTTCAGATAGTTTCCATTTGCAGAACGAACGGGGAAAATAAAAATTCCTATAAAATTAAGTTAATCTTATTAAGCTAAATATTTCTCACTCTCAACGAAGTGATCGTGAGCAAGTTTGGAGATTTATCCTCAGGTATGAAAACTCCAGAAGGATTTTCGACTTATCCAACAGATTTGATACGAATTTGTTGGTACCTATAAAGCCATATGATAACACCTTAACGGTTGCACCCTATTAAGAGCAGGAATACAAAAATGCCTGATTGCTGAACTGTTCTGCAGGAAATACATTTGGTACTCTTCGACATTGGTGTATAGTCACTGTATGAACCGGCATCACACCTACACAACTCTCCTGGAGTGTGGTAAGTGGGTGGTTTCACATGGCATTCAGGCGAAGCTACTGAAACTGAAGCAGTTTTAACTCACCACTAATAATTTCAAAGACTGTCAAGTAGCAAGTGGATAATCGAGAGGGTAGGCAAAGTGGTCCTGGATCTCGACAGGTAATGGTAATGGCTACATGCAAACATGATAATTTCATTCTCTTGTACAAGCTTTTGTGTCCTCTGGTGTTACTTCGTTTGTTGATGGACACGCATCACCATTAGGGTCATGTATTATTTATTTTTAGGCTATTCGAACAATGAAACCGTCCTACTAGGTCACAAAAGGTAAACCATTTCAAAGGTTAATATATATCTCTGCATGAGATTCCTGTTCTCATTATTATTTCTAATGGAAGAGTGCAGGCAAATAGACATAATTAAGTTACAACTTAAAGGGTTCAAATACACGATAAGGGTGTGTGCTGAGTTGGCGAAAATTTCGTTGACAAAATCGATTGGAATAATTAAACCACTCTGGAGACTATAAAAACAACTACAAATTAACTATTTATTTAAGGGCTCCTCTCCTTTGTTACTACCAAACTAAAGAGATTTCAAGAGTTTAGAAACTCAATTTGTGAACAGACACAACAGGTTTTTACTTAATAAATAATTCTTGTGGGCATTAGGTCCTCCATCAAGGGCTCTTTCTCGAGTCTGAAATAATTCACACGTGTTTCTATTTCATCCATCCAACCCTCAGAATGACATTGTTGATTCCGAACTGATGAAGTTATCTCATCGTGGATAGCACACAATATATAGTGAGTGTAAAAAGAAGTTCAAACTCCAAACCATTCTTTTAGAATGGATGAGTGAACTCACATAAAGTAAAAGGACCACGAAAAGGATCCTTATATAAAGTTGTTGATTGATTCAAGAGGAGAGAGAGATGATCTTAATACCACTTGAGATTCGTGATTCTTCATTCGAAACTATTTGCTCTAATATATACGACTTGTGTAGTAACTCTATTTTGTTCTCCTCTGTAAGTGAGCTAGTGAACAAGCAATCACGATGAAGTAAGCACTGCTCTCCAGAGCATACGCAAAACCTTTCTGAATGCTACGGGTCAATTAACATTACTTTATAGACTTAATTACTCAATATTCCGTCACAATAAGAATAGTTACAATTAACAACAACTACAGCAAACACCTTATTTCTATTTATTTCTAGATATTATTAGTCCAGAATCTGAATTTTGATTTGTTTGACAATTCTCGCAAAAAAATCTAGGCCTAATTATTTCAACTTATAAAAAATACACATTTGACATTAAAACTGGACTGAGTGAGTATGAACAGCGTTGAATTATTCATTTTGCATGACACGAAATACCATAAATTACCACGTGAGGTTTAGTGTCTAGGATAATTTTCCAGGGGCTACGTAAATAGCAGGCAGGGACAACGTGTCCCAATGTTTTACCATATTACATCTGTAAGGTGACCAGCAGAGCAAACAGGATTTTGGAATCAATCAAATCTTCCTCCATGAAACATATCATGGGGGAAGATTCTTAACACGCATCACCAATTCACAATTACAATTATTCATTCACCAACTCTGAATTCACAACTGAAATGAAATGCGGATTGCATGTTTCACGTTGTGGAATAAAAATTCCTCTCTCTGAAACTCTCAGTTATTAGATGATGATGTGGATTAAAATAAGTAGAGAGAAACACACAATGATAAGTGTAGAGAATGAAGAGGAAAGTATTTTTAGAGTTTGGCAGCCCTTCCAGCTAAAATTAAGTTACGTGTATTTTTAGTTTTTCACTTTTAAAGAGACAATCCCCGTTTCCTCTTTCACACTTCATTCCTATTGAGTCTTTTCAACGAACTGTCTCACTGACTCCGCGTTCACTCTACATAATTCAATGAATGATTCGCCTGTGTCAAATGTTGAAGTATTCAAATACAAGAAAATTTATGCATCATATTATTTAACAGCAAAAAGAACCTCCATGTAAACTTTGCATATAAGCTGCTTTGGACACCCATTATCCAGATATATGCAAAATACCATCTCTTATAGATATAGGTTTTGAGTTTAAGGTATTAAATGTTTCTAAATCCATTTTCCCTGCTATTATGACAATTCTGAATTTCTGATGAGTGACAAATTAATGAAAGAACTAAGCAAACACATATTGAACAATAAAAAACCTTCGAATGCTCATGTTCATTAATAAGCTTTCGATAGCTCCGAATAGAATATATTGGACAACCTTAAATGTGTGTATGAGCAGGATGATTAATTTGCGATACTTGTTTTTCAGGAATCCTCTGGACAGCGGAAAGATGACTGGAAACCATTGGAGGAAAGTACTAGAGAGTTAACGTGCTGCTGTGATGGAGCGAAAGAATCCCCGGAAGAGCCCTGTAGCTGGGGGTCCTCCGGCGAAGGTCTCTCGAAAGAGAACGAAAAATGGTCTGAGTAAGATCAAAGAAGAGAAGCACCCTGTGGGAGGACCTGACCCAGGGGGTGGAAATTCTGGAAACGGTCCTGGTTCTGTTGGAGGAGGGCCCTTAGGTCCTCCAGGGAGTCAATATGATGCTCAGTCGATGGACGGTTCCGGCCTTCCCCCTCCCTCCGGTAGTAAAGGAGGTGGAGGCCTTCCAGACGACCTTCTTATGAACGGAGGCGACATCAAACTCGAAAATCCATCCACACCTCACCAACAAAACGAATGTCCACCTGACATCCCCCCACTCTCCGAACTGGGACACGACTTTCCACCCGACTGTAAGAGCTTTTACGTTTTAACTCCCTTTTAAATTACTTTTAATGAGCCAATTTTGTGTACTTCATTCCTCTTTACACTTAAAACTCCAATTATCTTACTAAATATGTTTACAAGTACACGCAATTACTACTGAACATTGTATAGAGACTTTTAACTATACATGCTCGACTACGTACATTGGCAGTTAATCGGTAACCCTCACTCCCATGACCACGATATAGACTCGACAATTATGCATATTGCGTTTCAAATCTCAGCCAGATAGTATAATGTAGTAGATCTCAACTGTATCTTACAGAAGACCAGTGAGCATTCAAAACAGTAGAATTAGTAAATTACTCAGATATATGACATTTTGCATGAGAAGCTACCTGATGTATACATGAAAATCCATTTATGATCTTAAAGTTACTGTACAGCATTATCAGAGCCATCAGAGGAACCACAGGTTTATATTTTTGAGCAATTACACCCTAAAATAATTAAAATCAACGTAGTATAATCTTGAGATAGCTTTTCCCTGTTGTGAAGAAACAAATTCAAATCACTCTATTCTGCTCTATTCTCTATTCTATTCTGATATCCAGAAAGACTCGCGATTAAGACTTGTAAACCTGAAAACACTTTCTGTCAGTATACGTACTTGATACGATTGATTAAACTTACTTTTCACGGCAGACATTAATTAATCACTACTAACAAACGAAGCATTAATTTGAATAGATTAGCAAGTTAAAATTGAAATGCACAAGTCAATGCAAAAGTGCAGAGAAGAATAATGTTAAAAAAGTGAATTATATAATAACTGTTAATTACAAGGACTCGCATTTTCGGCAACAAAGACCTCTTTTGTGCAACATAATTAAAAGATCCTTCAAAGTCAGAGCAGTGAAAGTTTCCACACTTTACTTCTTGTCCCATTGTATTGCTACAAGTGTTACGATCAGTTTTGAAGCTTTACTCGTTTGCTCGTTAGTAAGCCAAAAACCGTTGTGATACCGAGTAATTTTCGACTAACAGAAGATTTTCGTAAGTTTCCTAACCAGACTAATCACAACCCTTTCGGTTCTATCTCCTTCTTACAGGCAAACCTCAGATGAACTACAACTGTTACCCACCTCATTACAACAACAACATGCCTCCAAATAACAACATGTCAATGGGAGACTTCGGAGGACCTCCCCCTCCCCACCCAGGCCACCACCACCATC
>Ga0194135_10001960_pt1 | contig 12440 bp, 5 predicted proteins | sample LitLau_LLRF_2013_FD_134024 | JGI IMG/M metagenome (GOLD analysis project Ga0194135, IMG submission 134024) | Freshwater sediment microbial communities in response to fracking from North America - Little Laurel Run_MetaG_LLRF_2013 (version 2) | ecosystem: Environmental > Aquatic > Freshwater >... | reverse complement strand
TGTGTGTTCTTTCACCGCTTTTTGTCTTCTTTTGTGTCTTGTGTGTGTGTTGCTAGCTCAAATCGTAATGAAGTGAAGACAAAAATGTCTACGGATGTACCAGTAATCTCTGTCGAGCTTTTGATTATTAGATAGACAAGTTGAGTAGTTCCCTTGTGCATTATCAAGAAATCATGGCTAATAGGGAGCGAATGTACAGCAAATAAAAATCTTCCACAAATCGACTTTTTATGCACAAAAGAGTTTTGTTTTCATCTCATTCCATCCAGCAAACTGGTAAATTGGATAAAAAGTTTTTATAGCTTTTGGGTGTGTAGATATTTTTAACTGATACTTGCAAGGAAATTTCAGCACCTGTCTCTAAACCTGAAAATACGACCCTGGGGAAAACTTAGACTTATGTTATTACTCAAAAATGAGTTTGGAAATTGTTAGGCAATGAGATAAAATGTATTCCCCACTTATAGGTCGTCGTCTCAAGTCCCTCCACTATATATATATATAGGTAGATATGTAACCCAACCCAATGTACCGTTCAAAATTGCTGTATATTTCTGTACACTTAAATCTTTTGGCCTATAAAATGAAAGCACTTATTGTGTAACATACAAAACCATCCTAGAAAAAAAGAGACTCGTGTTCTGCCGTATAGCTATCTGCTAAATTGAGCATCTAAAAAATGGCACAGCACTCACACACAGTGGACTAGATGTAGTCTCGGGGCAGTACCTACACACACGCGGAACAAACTGACATATATATATATACTACCGTTATAATATGACTCCCACACACGATAATACTCCTTCGCAATATGTGTCTTGTACGGTAACAGGACCAAGATAAAGTGGAGATAAAGGAGAGAAGGACAAAATGCTCACAAGTATCAAATGGACACTATGCTAGACATTTTCCACTTGGTTTTCATTCTGCGAATAATTTTGTGTTCGTTGCCTCCTTCCGTCGTTGTTTCTTTCACTCAACACACACAAATATATATACCTTCATTCGTCTGGTCATACTGCTGTCTCTCTATACAGTATTTTGGGCTGTATGACTGAAGAACTGTGTGGCTAGCACTAAAAGATGCAAATCTTTTATGCAAAAAAGACATTTTCTAATCTCGGTTTACTGCCCATAAAAGTCCTTCCTCTCTGATTCTCTCCAACTAGTCGTAGTAGTTCTGCCACCATCTGTACTCGGCCAGAATAAAACTGCGGTCGTAAATTTTTCGATATTTTTATGACTTCGTTAGGGAAATTCAGGTAAAATTTTCCAAATTGGTTTGAAATATTGACTCAATCTGTCGAGTGAAGGGACTTCCTCAGCGTAAGCGTTAGAGCTACACTTACATACAAGCTCACGCTTTCTTGCTCATCGCGCAAATGAAATAATAGTTATATGGAACTTCCAAGGAAGCATGGGCAGAATAGGAGGACTCCGTACGTTTAGATTCTTATTGAGCTAAGTCAGTCCACACACACAGAGTTATAGTATAACTACTCCCGAACACTAACTAGTTTTAGTCTTGACTCTAATGGAAAGTAAAAGTTGAACCACAAATTCTTCCATCATACTTCTTTTCGGAGTATCACCCTCCTAAATTCTTTCTGCCTCAGAAGATGAGGCAATCTTAACTAAATTGCTTCTTTTCTACTCGCAACCATACCGTATGGTTTCCGTTAGGTCTTCATTCTTCAGAACATTATCAAGTACAATAACACTCACTCCACCAACTCTCCATCCATGTCATTACTATTAGCATAAAAACAACTTTCTTCCGAATACTTCTCCACGAAGGAGTTTAGAAACTATGCGTAGGCAAATGTGATAAATTCATGCGAATTCCTTAGACGAATAACTACTACGTACATATATATAAAGAAACTTTTTTTTATACGTCTCTCCTGCAGAAAGAAATGTGTAAAGGCACATTTGTCCAAGATTGATTCTCTAAGTTCGGTGGTTGTTAATTTAGTCCCAGAGAGTATTTTTGACATGCAATTACATAATCTCCCGTACAGAAAACCACGGCCATAGTTTTTTATATCAGAAATCCCCTTATCATAACGAAAAAGCTCGTGGTGGTGTGTACGGCGATTTCTATATATACATTCAGCTTCACTGTTTAAAGTGTCACTAGAGTCAATCTACTGGTCGAAAGTATGAAACATTTTACCCTGGTGGATAGTTAAATTCCGTTCCAGTTGTTTCTTACTATACACAAGCCTCGTTCAAATGTAACTACCCGTGGGAAATTGACAAACTTTAACCACTTAATGTCCAAATTACGATGCCTTTAAGTAGGGAATATGCCAAGGGAAAACTTCATAAATGAGTGAAAGTCTGGAAATAGTTCCAAGTACGCGGCGTGTACGTGAACTCCGTGGACTACCAAAACGCAGCATTATTATGAGAAGTCTGTAACATGCATTATAACTTCGTTGTAGATTTGGTGGTTCCCTTGCAATGCTGCGGTTTTTATACATTCATGATCGCGTCCATATACATACACTCGTGTAATTCAAGTTCTTCTGGGCCCACCACCCCAGTTTTAAGAACGACAACTAAAGAGTTTCCATTGTGAAAAGGAAATCTCGTCCTTATTATCAGTTCATGGACTAATGGGGGAAGAAATGTTTGAGTGAAATAGGTGATAGTGTATTTTTTGTTATGAATTGCTCTCCCACTTATCTTGGTCAACAAAAACGAGAAAAAGAAAACATTGTGAGCACTACTGTGACAAACCATAACAAGTTTCAAGTGATTTGAGGGTTACGCAACAATTTCCGACTCACATTACGACCAGAAAGATAAAATATTGGGGTTCATGAACACTCCAGGAAGGCTCGAGCGCTATACTTCGCTCTAGTGCCCTTACACTCCCATATCTACCCTCTCGTAATTTCCCTCAGTCATAAATTATTTTCGCACTTAAAAACAAACATAAAGAACTTTTTGCGAACCCTCTGAAGGACTCTGAGGTGTTTTTCACGAGCCTTCTCTTATAAAGAAGGAGGCACGGAAAGTGTTCCCTTAAAACATTCCTCGATAATAATTCTTTACAAAGTACACACACACACAGAGTTGCAAGTGTCGCGAATTCTTTTCTCTTGTAACTCGTACAGATAGAGTCACCTGCTACCCAAACACTAGGGCAGTATGGTTTTATGTCCAAGAGCGCATATAAGGCCAAGTACACATATATAAATACATATATACACGTGGCTGCACCTGATCTTGAACATGTAAAGCATATATAAGCACAAAAGACACAGCCAATAGTAACATGCAAGCACTGGACGAGTATACACGCCAAGTCACAACAAGAGATTTCAGATACAATGATGACTTACCTCAATGATTTCAGACTCGATCGTGTACTCATGCTGAAATAGAGAAAAGTGAAAGATTAAGTGAGCATTAAAGATAGGAAGAGATTAAAAATACTTTTCGGAAGAAAACTATAAGTATACTCGAATGAAAGAATTCCGCTGTCTCTCTGATCATAAGCTTGGCTGCATTTAATTCTACAGGACATTTGCGTTGCGAAGATTCGTAAAAACGAAAGCAAGTGATATGCAGAACTTCCGGTTATAGAAAGGAAAAAGGTTCTATTTTATGAGCAAAGTATGAGAATTCCATAATGCACGAGTTCCATTATGATATTCAGGGAAGTATTTTACTCGAGACTGAGAGGCAACGTGGAAGAAGCTGAAGTAAAGTGGCATCGCTATTTGCAGTCTTTACTACCTACCTTTCTCCTAATTGGGAAGTATTCGTCAGCCGAGAAACCTAAAACCAAGCAACTCTGCCTCTCTCTTTCCTGGCGTCTTGGAACTTGGAAGCATCAGCATTCCTCCAAAAGACTTTAGTACAAATGAGACTTACAACTACTCAAAGACAAACTCTAAACTCAATCAGTCTAAAAGACTCAATCACATTCACTCTCTCAATTCATCAAACAAAAGCCTTCGTTTCCCGTACTTTCATACTTGGATACTTCTTCTAAAAGACAAACATTTTGAGAATACACCACCACCACCCCCACCACCATTACACACTATGCTCATATGCTGCTTTCACTTTCTCGTAGTTTACCACTGGTTACCTCTCCATCCACAAGTTCTTGTTTCTAGGGTCAGACATCTTGTAAAAAGATTACTCCTGATTAAATAAACTGGAACGGTTGAAAAGTGTTCTTCTATTTCATTTCCAAATCGGTCTGAAAAAAACTTTCTCTCTCCCTCTACTCATCGGATTGTCCGCAGTTCGTGCCATTCTTCAGTTTTGCTTTCTCCTAGCGTAAAGATTCGACTACTTCTCTGCTGCTCCTAACTTAAGAGGGATGGATGCAGAGAGGCTGCAAATTTGGCCGTAAATTTCTCCTTGATAAATGGCTCTTCTCTCGCTCCACTTCTTTCTATAACTAACATCACACCATGACTAACCAACGACTACCACTAACCAGCACACACAACCACACAACCAATGCTCCTCATAGCTTAACGAATCCAAAACTGGGCTTCTTCCCTTTCTCTATTTTTTCTTCCTTTCGCCGTCTTTCTATCCATTTCAAGTTACCAAATACCCTGCTGCCTCCGTTTCTCCAAATCCTCCGATCTCCTTTACTGTGTGAGTGTGTGTGTGTGTGTGTGTGTGCATTATATCGGAATATAATCGGAGAAAGTAAAGCTCAAAGTGAAATGGGAAATGGTTGGGACACGCCGGCCAGGAAATTCTCTACTTCCTTCTCAGCTCTCAATTTTCTTTGGTGTAAAAAATCTCAAAAAGAATGGAGAGTTATCGTTTTATAGGCATCTCTGACTCAAAGTGTGTGCATATATATAAGTACACATGGATATAAGTTGCATACACAAACTCCGTGCATAGCTCTGTAGCTTTTTCCTTACCTACCGCATGCACTTATACACACATGAATCATAGATAAAATATCAAATGCTTTCCACCACCAAAGAAAACTCACCACAACCCTTCGTGACTCTCTCTCTGCTGCTTAGTTGGAGACTCGAATGGAAAGTGAGTCTTGTATATAAATACAAAGCTCCATATATATTATACACAGGCAGACACACACACTCTCACTTTCCTTCCACATTTTCTCGTCATTATTATCGATGCCTACTTTATTATGCAAATGCTTTGATTTATACCCTTGATCGATAACACCGACATCAAGACTCTCGTTTGTAGTCTATTTTTGGGTGCAAATTGGTCTGTGGACCGAGACCCCTTTTTATCTCAAAGCAGAGAAGGCGAATAAACCTATCCCAGACGCTTTCAGAGAAGTTTTCCTTCTTTTTTATTAAAAACCTCTAAGGAGCTTATTTAACTGGTTATTTATGTGTGTGTGTGTGTGTGTGTGGTTCGAATATCTTCCCACAACTACTCTCTGCTATTTCATTTTGTATTTAGAAATTCGTTTTGAGAGATGAAAACTCTCTTTGAAGATTTTACTACACTACTACTACTACTTATGCTCAGCCACCACTTCATTTCTACTCTCCATTCAAAGGAGGAAGATGAAGGAGGAAACTACAGAACAAAATATATATATATATATGCATAATGCATAGTGAAATGTAGAAGTAATCTAGGAGCAGGAGAAGAATAGATCGTATTTTAATCAAAAAGCGAACCGCAAGTACAGAAGACCCCATAACATTTCACCCAGTTCCAAATAACCCATAAACCAATCAAGGATTTACGACCATTCCAGCACCAAGATTCATGCCGTATCAATAAAAATGGGAGAAAGTAAAGAGAAGAGTTAAAAGCTATTCTTTCTCCATGTCAAGATGAAGTAAATAGCCGCCTAGTCGCATTCCATATGTACGTGTGTGTGTCTTATTCGAGTAGTAGTAGTAGTAGTAGCCAGGTTGCTCTCTCTAATAAAAGCTTGTTCTCTTCTATATGAGATACATAAACCCAATAAGATTGAATTTCGATGATCCCATATACTTAACTGGTATTATTTTGTCTATAGAGCATAGAAAGCAGTTTAATTTTTGCCGTCCTGCTTTCTCTCTCTCTCTCTCTCGAGGAGTATCACTGACTCTTCAGGGAGGAGTGGAACTGGCAAGTTTTGGAAATTTAACTCGATTTCTCTGCGCTACATGTTAACTTAGATTCATTCACTTTCTTCCTGAGGATGAATCGTAGTTGAGACCATTGCACTTGGATTTTGAATCCGGCATTAAATCCCTTATATACCATCTCTCCTGCTTCGCTCCTTAGTTTGGCACTGGCAAAATACCAGAGAGAAGAACCCAAGTGGAGTGTTCTTTCATAAAACAACCCATAAGCACATGACTTAAGCGAAGGGATCCACCCTGTGCGTGCGTGATCTTGGATTCATTGTGGTTTATTGCTTTTCATACAACCAAAGAGATGTTATATGAACGTGTTACGACGAGATGCAATAAAGCGTCCGTTTGATGTGGTCGTACCTTTCTAGAAGTTAAGGTTGGGTTTCAAGACCCACACCACACTCGAATCTTTGCTTGCACGCGTGTAGTTATATTATAGCTGTATATTATTGTCATAAGAATGTCACATAAGGATTATTACCTGGACAGCCAAGTTGGACGGAGGCTGGGGAGAAACTGCAGTCGTTCCATTGTACCAAGTGATACTTGCAGCAGGTCTAGCTCCTTTAACTCTGCAAAGAAGATTTACCACAGTTCCCTCAAGAACTGGAGCGTCATATCCTGTGAGTTCCCACGAGGCTGGCCGAACTGAAATAAGACAAATATTCAAGAATGAATTCTTAGTTATTTCAATCAAGAGTATATCTATAAGCATTAACTATACAGTATATGCAGTTAAAAGTTCCATTCAAAATGAGAACAAGACGACATATATATTTGTGAAGAGACACATCGAAACATTTCTTGACCCATCCCTCGTGCAACTTTTAAGTAGTATTAAATCCCCCTCATCGTGGAGCGGCGTGTGCCGTGACTAATTCAGATGAGAGATGCTACATTTGTAGAGATGATAATCGCAATGATGGAGATGCAATTAGTCAAGATAAAAGGAAGGCTAGTACCGTAAATACCCTTCTATAGTGCATTTGCATACGTTCATTAATAAAACTTCTCAGCATTTGTTCCCCGTTCGCTTCACTTTTGGCTGTGTCACTTTTCCTAAGAGATTTCCCTCTCGCTAATAACTTAAGATAAATAGTTCTCAAAGACATTTATAAATCCCAAGCCAATTCTGCTTACTTCGAGCAATAGAAATTATATATATATATATATGTGTGTATATACATTTCCTCTGCTCCTGCCGCCGCAGAAAGCAACTCTTTAGGCTAATTTTAAATAGGGAAACAGAAAGTGCCAGTATATACATTGTCCCTTGAAGTTTTGAGTCTCCTAGTTTGTCTCAATTTGATGCTTTTACTTGCTGTATCTTTGATTATTAGAAAGGATTGTTAAAACAGTTCCAACTTTTGGTTTATTATCTTCATGGCATCATGCCAAGTGCAAGTATTAACGTGTATTAAGATGTGACAGAAAATTCTCAAGCTACATTCTCAGGAGCATTCTCCCGTACTTATTATTAATATCGTTGTGGAGGGGCTAATTAGGCACAAGAGTTCTCTTGTCTAAGTAATTACGTAACAACTCAAGACTAAAGAAACATTTACATAAAAATGATTAATGAGCGACGACGAGTGAAGAAACGCGTAGTGTGTGTGTAGTAAGAACAAGCTGGTCACGTGAAAAAAACCAAGAAGACTCGCAAGAAAAGAGTCGACAAGAGACCACTAAACCAATTTAAATTACTTCTTCCCCTTTGGCTATATCAGAAGAGGTAGCAGTGTAGCTGTTACGATTCATTTATTGCTTTTCAAGGTTTCCACTGAAGAGAAGACTATGCGACACATTTCTCCCTTCTTTCTTTACGTGAATACAAATAAATCCTCTTTGACACATAGGAACGCTAATTTCATCCAATTACTCTGCAATTATTGTAGTCGTTGAGCCATAAAATTGTTTCTGAGTTGAGTGCAACACTTAAACTTCCGCTGCAATTGAATACATATTGAGCTTTCTATCCTATCAACTATACAGTGTGCTACAAATCTCTTCAGAGTGTGTTAGCTTCAGCAGTTTACACAGATTCACGGCCCATTCTTTAAAATAGGTCTACTGTGAGTCTGTGGGGATTCGTGAATAGAGAAATACAAGTCCTGTCTGCCTGTTTGCTTCGTTCTGCTCAATCTTCAATTCATTTAATTTTCAGACAATCTCCTCGTGCCTAGAAAGTTTAACTTTCTCTATACAATCCACCACCACCGTGGAATGCTGTAGACACGAGCCAACAAGTTTCATTTTTATGTTACATGTGTTGACTGATCATTCCCAAGGCCCCAAGGTTGGTGTAGTTGTATCTTGTGCTTAAACTATATACATATGCAGACTATTCGTTTTGTAAAAAGAAATGTAATGGAATGCTAACGAATTCTTTGAGCATTATTCTATTCCAAGGCTTTGGATCATTCGAGGATTTTCTTTAATTCCATAGATGGTTTGAATTACAATTAGAATTTTAGTGTGCATAGGAATTAGCCCTAAAGCTAAAACCTTTCACAACCCTTGTCTGAATAAAACAAACTTTCACACTGCTGAGAGGATAAGCAGCAGAAGAGGAGACAGAAAGAGAAATAAATAATCCGGTGGATTAATCAAACTGACTTTACAATTATCTTCCCTGGCTAGCCAGTCACGACTAGTTCCAGTGAGCAGATAGATAGATCGAGATGGATGAGCTAATAAAACAAGACACCCTCTCATTTCACTTTAACGAGGAGATGGAGATTGTCCAAGCTCAAAGGAGGAACGCTGCTGGATCAGGATAGAATGAATTGAGGAAACATTATTGAACACTGGAGGAAGTACGCAAAGAGAGAGAGAGAGTTTGTCGCAAGGAAAAGGTCGCACTGAAGGGTCGTCGGATGCCAAATCGACGTGTGTGGAGTGCGTTTAAGGATTTCACAGCAGATAGATAGATTGCAGTGTTTTGAGGCAATTAATTAGAATGAAATGGGAAGGGGGAGAAACTTCAAAGTCTGACTAATTTACGAGGTTTAATTGTGATCCTTCTTACTTTGTCAGAGCTGCTCCCTTTGGATGAGAAACCACTTTCGCTTTAGTTTAAAGGGGAAATTATAAATTATCAATGAAAAAATTCTTTTCCAGCTTTACCAATCAAGGACGACAGGGAGATGAGCAATGGGATACATGCAAGTGGAGCAGCTGCTTCTACGTCGATACTATTTGTGTGACAGAGTGTAATTTTCGATCTGTCAATTTAAGATGGCTTGTGTTGCATAATTACACCGACCATATTTGCTTTGCTACACTCACGTAACATAATAATATATCGTCCAATATGAGTCTGGAAGAAGAATCGTATCAAGTACTCGAGTGCAAACACATTATCATACGTCAGGTGTCTATGTTTAGCATTTAGCTAGAGAAGCGATCTTCGAAGTCTGGGAATTGTGGGTGGGTTTCAAACATTGAGAGTAAATAGAACTATCGAAATTTTCCATGTTATACTTGGAATTCTTGAGCTCACAGCACTTGGCTCAATGATTATATCTGTTTCCTTCTTTCTCAGTACACACGGAGATTTGTACAGTCAGGAGGATAATAAATTAGTGAGGTAAACTAATTAAGGAAAAAGGATGCTAATGAAACGAAGGAGCGAGGCCAGGACTTGAACTCATACTGTCAGCATTCGGCCATGTAAACCTAAAAGAGTAGTACTCTCATCTGACTTGTAATAAGGAGTAAGGCAGTGCGGATTACCACCCACCCAAGTCCAAGTCTCATGCTGAGTTGCTCTCACCAGACTAGAAATATGTGAATGACTGTTTTGCTTCCTTCCGCTGAATTCAGCATAATTAAAAGTTTGGCTCTCCACTTGAATAAAAGATATAGTAGTGCTATACGCGCTATATATCATATTTCGGATGAAAAAGAAAAAAACGCCTATCTCAATGGCATCGCCATGTCTATTAGAAAATGTATTCCTTTCATTCAGCATAAGATTCTGGGAACTATGTTCCTTGTATCAGTTAGAAATAGAAATAGAACCTTCTATTCAATCTATTGAAGTGTGGACGCACTCCGTCGCAAAAAATGTTAAATTGTACATATTTTTGAAAATGTTATTATAACATAATTTCTCCATAACTTCTCTCTCTTTACTAATGAAAGTTATCGACTATTTTTATCCGTACTCTAAGCACACACTGCTCATAATATATATTTGGTTTCAATACTAGTAACTGATAACCATGACCTCTTTTAAAGTAGCACCTAGATATGTGTGTGCCACGAATGGAGGAAACAACTTCAAGGGACTTCTGCATGCATAATTTCAGTCTCATCATGAAATTAGGCGAATCAGTACGAGAGCTGAGAAATTATTTGCGAAGCACTTGATTTGCAAATTTAAAGAAGGCCTCCAGTAGTAGTGTCAACTTTGTGTACAAGTTTAACCGCTCTAAAAGGAAGGTAATCAAGTAATAAAATTCAAGACGGTGATTCGCATACGATAAGCATCGAACTTTAATGACTTTCCCCATGGGCAACTCTGGAGGAGGGCATTTCTCAAATTCGTTTCACGATATATATATATATATATATTGTCCCACACAGAATTTGAGAATGCGAGAGTCCTAATGTAATTCCCTTATCACCGTCACTTCAACAACACTCCAGTTCCTGTCTCTCTCTCTGTGCATGAATAAAGGAAACCTCAACTCTTCAGAGACATACGGAAATACATTATTTTGCCTAAATATTTTCCTAAATCATTAACCCGGATTGGATACTCTTGTACCTGCCAATTCCCATGCCGTTGCGGGAATTCCACGTATGCATTTAGAAACTCGTCCATGTTGTTTACTTGTAAAAAGTCCAAATGGAAAATATAATGCATATCTAATACATATATAGTGTGAGCATCATCCCATACTGCGCTACTAATAGTGTGTCAGACACTTGAAATGGATATGCATATTTCATGAAACAAAACGGAAAGACATTGTTGTATACCGTCGGGCGAATGGAGAAAAGAGAGAGGTTTAACTTTTAGAAAGAGTTCTAGGTATGCGAGATGCGTCAATGAGGCTTACCGTTTACATCAACTTCAACCCACGCTGACATAGGAACATCTAAGGTAGGACTAGAAGCCTTGCACTCTAGTTTAGCACCCAAGTCGCCTCTTCCAAGTGTCACTGTCAGTTGTGATCTTCCAATCCCAGTTCCATCATCCTCAGTCATATTTCTGTACTGACCTGTGTGTGTGTTTCATAAGAGGAAAAAGGGTAAACAAATTAAATCTTTATTCAAATAAGTTTCCCCTGAATTATTTCAACTTCACTTATCCAAAAGAGAGAGAGAAAGCTCTTACTCTTTTCCTCTCTAAAATAGAAAGCAGCAACAGAAGCAGAGAAGAACTTGCAAAAGCAAACTTTATTAAATATTCTTCCCTTTCATGTAGGTATATAGAGAGAGAACACTGGAGAAAGGAATCATTAGTTAATATAGCAAACAGGAACAAGCATTAAAGCAAACAAATGAAAATATTTGCATTATATTTCGCACACACAGACTCACAGAAGAATAGTCCGAGAGAGAGAGCAGACCATTTTATTCAAATGCAAATAAGCGTCTTTCACCTGATTACTAAAACTTTATAGTTACTTTCCCAGTGATTCCTGTATTTACAAACAAACAGGAGTGGAGAGGCGAGGCACAAAAGGTAGAATAAGGAGGGCATGTGTAAGCTTATACATATTCCGAAAGTATTCATTCCTCTTAAGAGGCAGGTAAGTACAAAAGCTCTCTCTGAGCGAGTACAAAAGAATCTCTTCTGTGTGTAGTAGGCAAATGTTAGTAATAATATTAGCAGTGTGAGGAGAATAGCAGCAATGAAGGGAAAAGCAGAATGTATAACATATAAATGTTCTACTGGTGGAAACCCTATAAAGAGTAAAAGCTCTGGGATAGTACTTGAATGCTAAAAGTAAGAATCAGAGTACAAAACTACAGAAGAGATTTGCAAACACTCCTTTTACGTCTACCACTCTGCAGAATTACAATAAAATTCTCATGAATAAACATAAATTCTCTAATGGCATCAATCCATCTCCATCTCTTTCAGAGAAGAAGACTGTCCTCCCAATAGTAGTTTGTACAATCATGGTTTGTATACTACCACCAGTCTACAAGTACTCATTTATATAATAGACCATAGCAGGGTTGGACTCGAAGCATTTTGCAGTCACATATAAGCCAGAGGAAGAAGATTTTACGGCTTTCTCTATTACGTGGAGAAAAACGCTGAGGAAAAGAACAGAAATGCTTATAACTTATCATCAAGGAAGCTCTGAG
>Ga0194135_10001959_pt1 | contig 12442 bp, 14 predicted proteins | sample LitLau_LLRF_2013_FD_134024 | JGI IMG/M metagenome (GOLD analysis project Ga0194135, IMG submission 134024) | Freshwater sediment microbial communities in response to fracking from North America - Little Laurel Run_MetaG_LLRF_2013 (version 2) | ecosystem: Environmental > Aquatic > Freshwater >... | reverse complement strand
CCGTCATATATTATATTAGTATTTACTCAAGGAGGATGCTTCAAGTTGTTCCAACTGCTCAACATGAAAGATTACATTAGCATAAAGATAACACTAATAGTACTAATAGACTGATTGCAACATCCTCAATTTCACATTTTCCGTTCTAATATTGTACCTTGCTTACTCTGCCCTATGCCCTTGTCAGTCCACTGCCCACCCACACAATAAAATTGGATACAATGATACAATGCTTATCAAGATTTTCAAGATGAACATTCTGATTCTATTAAAGGATTCGAATTCCTGACTTACCCTTGCAAGATGTTTCTCAATAGTCTGTACAACGATCGGAGCACTTCTAATATAATCTTCAGCCATCATAGTTAAGACGTTGATCACAGGCTTGGAATTCATCTTAAGGTCCTGCAGCTGCAGGGCGTACGACGACGCCACCTCATCCGCCATTTTATCCTTTAAAACTTACTCCAACTCTTAAATTAAACCAACAATCTCGAAGGATGAGAGATGCTTTTGTTGTAACAAAGGTAAATTACAGGTATAGTAATCGATTCTTGACACACTAATAATATTTTATTAGATAACAACAACACTACCGAGAGGAACTTCTTCTTCTCCTCTTGAATCAACAACACCAATTAATTAATAATCACTAATTAATACTTCGCTACCTGAGCAACAACACAGGCTGCTCCTTTGAGAGACAGAAGAAGTTTCGAAATTCACATTGAGTCAGAGAGGAGAGGAGGTTATCGTAGCCTAAAGAGAAAGGAGAAAGTTGGTGAAGACGCCATTCGCCTCTCGTAATGTTGACCTGCCCAGGCTGAATGGGTGACTGCTGCTCTGCCACCACTCAACACTCCTCAACGGAATATTCTCGCACCACCACCACCACCACACCAATACTATTGCATGCTATTGCATATTATACTATGCCTGCTATTGCTGTACTATGCTACGCTTATGCTGCTCTATGCCTCGCAATTATGGGTTTTTATTATTGCGTCATACTTGGTAGTTTTTTGTACAAACGTTACCATTTCAAACGATGAGCCACTTCATGAGCTTCCTTCGTTGATCTTGAGTTTAGGAAGATTTTTTGAACTATTTTGAGGAACATCATGAATTAAGTTATTTATGCGATGAGAACTCATGAATGATTCTAAGTATTCAAATGATTTTTGTAAAATTACTTTTAAGCTTATGAACTCTCGGTGGGTTTCTATGATCGTTTATGATTTATTTAATACTAATTGTAAGTTTAATCTGCCATATTTTTGGTACATTTCGGTGTTATAATCATTGCATAGATTTGTTCATTATCTGAAGTTGAGTACAATATAGTAATATTGATTTTCTAAGGCTGGCGAGTTTTAAGTTGCAGAATAATGTAGCTATTGTAATATTATATATGAAAGAGTACAAAATTAAAATAGACAACTGGGTTGCAGAAAACAGTTATTGGAATATTTAACATATGAGAACTCTACTATAGTTGAAGTTAAACTTAATGAACGAACTAAAAGTAAATAAATTCATCATCATCATCATATTTTATATTTACTCAACGTGGCTAATGACCGACAGTCTGCATGGATGTATTATTCATGCAAGGAGTTTCACACCTACACGGAATTATAATAGCAGTGCTTGGTTTGACTACCGAAATCATGATATAATATAAACTGGTGCTTGTACAGCATAATATATTACCAATTTTAAATAATGATTTTAAGGCATTCGAAAATCCTATGAGGGGGTATGAATTAGAGAAAAACATTCATTGAGATCAACTTCCGGGGGTGGTTGTTTTGCGTTCTTCGGATCATTATGAAGCTGTGGGAGTCCCGTAAGCCATTGGGACTTGGGAGACTTGTTTTTTTCTAATCTTGGATTACTGTGCACTAATTTTCTGAAAAGATCTTTTCTCTTTTTGTCTTGTTTATTTTGCAAACAGAATCCGATCATTTTCTGAATCTCTGTTGTTGGGGCTCCCCACTCCAGCAGCATCTACAAGTATCGGTATCAGTAAACATTTGTTTTTGAGAAAATTGATGAACAGCAGTGATGTAAGACAAACCTGAGCAATTGATGGATCTTTATCGTAGAAATTTTTGAAGCAATTGTCTAGCACACGCAGTAAAACATCTAAATTCGCCTCACTTTCGACCCAAACACAGACAGCTCTTAAAGTTGTAGCAAAAGTTCCTTTCACTACTTCTAAATTTTGAGAAATGAAATCCCAAGTCATCAAAATACAACGAGTAGCCCGAAGACAAGCCACACTATCATCCCAACAAAGAGCCCTAGATTTTATTAATACATTTAAAGATCAGTTTGAATTTGTATCATAATTTCAATATCGCATTAGAAAAAACACTTACGACACAATAGCATTGACGATTGCATTGAAACAAACTGGATCTGACAGTAGAATCAATCCGACTTCTCCTATTTCCGTACCACTTGGAGCATTTGGTATATTTCCTGATTCCATTTCACTGTCCATTACTTCATTTCCACTTTTAGACTCGGTGCCACTAACTTTGCCGGTTGGTTTTTCTAATAATCTACCCAGAAATTCTAAATACTCCTTCGTTAAAATTCGTAGTGAGGAATTTTCGACACATTCTTTCTCTTCTTCTCCATCAGCATCAGTTACATTTGCATTTTCAATCACAGTCCATCGAGCAACCAATCTTTGAGCCACTAAATCACATGATAAATACTGCATTCATTTATACTGTAACTTTTTCAACAGTTTTCTTTGATATAATTTTGTAGAACTTACTAAACGGAAGGAATTTTTGAGCAAACGGCTTCACAACTCCTGCAGCTAAAGAAATAGGGCAGCTTAAAAGGAATGGCTTGAACACACTACGAATAACGTTTCGTAAGCGAAAATCATCCAGAAGTTGGTTATTGTGACCCACAAAACTAATAAACGCATCTCCAACTTGGGGTAACTGAAAAAACCTCGGTGATAGAGAATAAGAACTTTCTCCCAAAATTCCATAAGCCATTTCCAGAATGGACTGGATGAAAACCTAGATTCCCAATAATAATTATTAGTTAAAGGTTCATTACCAAATAAAAATAATGTTAAGCTGAAGAAAATTGTTTGAAAAAATCGCACTCTTAGTTTTTCTGCATGGGACTTCTCAACATCAACCGGGTTGAGTTCACCTAGGGCTGCAGCACCTTTATCAAAGGACGATGCTGTTCCGTATCCCATATGTATTCCCAAAACCATTGATTTCTCTGCCTCACTCATTTCCATCAAAAATTTCAATTCAGAAGATTCCGGAAGTGTATGAAGACATTTGACTAATTTTAAAACAACTGACAAAATTGGAACTACGTGGTCATACGCTGGATGAGTTGCGTCTAAATCATTTGCTCCGTTTCCATTGATAGCCACCCCAGAATTATTTGCATTTTGATTTTGTTGTAAAATTTTGGCAGTTTTCTTAATTCTTTTTAGTGTTGAATTGACTACACTCAGATTTCGGATGAAGAGGAGTCGTTTCTCATAAAAGACATTTTCTGGGAGAATTGAAGTGAATGTTTGAAGAGAATCGCATATTGTTGAAATTTCCTGCCATTCTGCGTTGTTGATCAAGGTCCTGATGAAAGCAGATTGTTTAACTGCATCACACCAAGAATTAGATGCTAACATTAGAGCTTCCATTATTCCATTGTATTCCATAGCTGAAATTTTTGGCGCAAGTGAGAGTGCAGTTGAGTGAATAGTGTCGAATGCCAATGCTACCATGTCTGGGAACTTGGTAGCCAGCTGAAGAGGAGTAGAAAGAATCAAATGTTAATGTACCTTTGATTAAGTCTTGGATCAAATGAATTCATCAAGCAATACCTTAATCAGTAGGGATGCAGCATGTCGTCGTATGTCCCTACAACCAGGTGACCCTTCCAAATGAAAGCATTTGAAAACAGAATCAAATATAGACATCATCAGCTGCATATGCGCGGTAGAAAATTCATTTCGTCTTTTTGCTAAGTCCAGAAACACAAATAAAGCTGATACAGCTGACAGAATAAGCGATTTGACTTCAAGTGTCTCTTCAGAATTGAACTTTTCAAAACACTTCTCTAGGTCGATCAGTCCGATTCGTACTATGTCTCCGTCCTCCTGAAATTTCATGCACAGTTTCGTTTTTTTAACTTTATAGATACTTTACTTAACAATGCATTATTTATGGCCATTGAACTTACATGGCATACAGAAGATGCCACAGAATCCAGAACGAGAATAAGCGCTTCCCACTGGTAGCTCTGAACAGCATTAGGGCTCGATAGGGAATTATGCAACCATGCATTAACTTCATTGTAAAATTTAGGAACTCGTCTACCGACAGTCTTGAGTAAATTCGCGTATTCGTTTTTCAAACGAGACATTTCACTCTTTTCGTTTGGTTGAGGAGCAGACAGAACAAACTTGTTGATGATAATACTCAACAGCCTGAGTAAAAAATCGAACACACATTTGACATTGTGACAATAATGACAATACAATAACAATAATAATGCGCAATCATTAAAATCTGATCACCTTGTCAGCTGTTCGTCCACATATTTCATTTCAACAGAAGTATTAGACGATGATTCTTTTTCTAACGATCGGATCATGACGTTAGCAGACGCCGTAGCCCCCAGCACAGAAACAGCTTCCTGCCTCGTGGATAATTTTTCAATTCCAAGAATCAAATTGTTAATATTCATTTTTCCGAGAGCTGCGTTCCCCGAAATAGCTATGAGCAATTCTCCTAATTTTCTCAAGAAATCATAATTGTTCTTGTCTGCAGTATAAATGGCTTGAATAAAAGGATGAAAAGATTCATTTTCTAAGTAGGCCTTAGGGATCTCGAAGCGGTCGTCCTTTTTTAAAGTTTTTCTTTCTGCCAGCTGAAGTTGAAAAAATGATTTGAAATAAACGTAAGACTGTTCTTGGTTTACAAAACGCCGAAACCATTTTTTTTTCTAAATCTCACCTGAAGAAGGCATTCCACAGCTTCCATTTGAAAGTCTGGCTCAGGTGTCAAAAGAAACAGAGTGGGGATTCTATTTTCTGAAATGAATGTCATTGGATTATTCCACTCGATGTATGGCAGTAAGCAACTCATACAGGTTTTAGCTCGACGTTTATACTGTGAGAGATTAGTTGCTTGGAATTGCTTCACCGATTCCACCAATACCCTATAGAAAGTCGAAATGACGTCTCCCGCAATTGTGGTTAAACTAGAACTTAGTTCACGTCTCCTCTCGGTACAATCGACAGTCTAATTTGTAAAATAAAACACTATCAAAAATTCATAACCTTACGCAAATTCTTGTTAGCTTATTCTTACCTGAAGAGTTGCAACATCTTCAACCATTCGGCGGATAACTAGCAATGCAAGATCAGAAGAACTAGCTAGTTCAAACAATTGTGGGAACAGGTTAGGCCAAAGCTGAGGCCACTCGCGTTTTGCAATTTCAACAATAACCCTATTTAAGCCAGAATTAAGTTAGGCATATACATTTATCGAACGTGTGTAAATTATTGTCCGTCTTATAGAGTAACTAACTTGGCAAAGGCTTCCTGCAAATATGCAGGACATTCTCCGGAATATTGAGCTGTTTGCTGGAGTCCATTTCTCATCAGAGCGAAAAGTTTTTCCTACAAGAAAAATAAAATATTGTTACTTTTATCACCCAGACCAAATAAAAATTCAAGGTAAAAGTGAATCAGCCTTACTTTAACTTCCTCTCTTTGTTGGATCTCCTGCCAATGATACTTCGCAGCGTGTTCTATAAATTGTAGTCCCGATCTAGTGACCATTGGGTCATTATGCTCGGCCAAGGCAAACCCAACAGCACACAACTCCTGGGGAGACGCTGTCTGGACAAAGTCATTGCAAAACTTTGTTGCTCTTACTCTTTCATCCGACCCCGAGTTGGGCGATAATGCAACCTGCAAATAGCAATAATTTATACTATATAATTGATTTCATATCTTTCATTGAAAGCTGTACAATTAGGAACTCCCAATGCCTTGCCTGAACAGCTTGGACAATGTTCCCAGCCGTTGCTTGAATGTGCTGTGGGTTCAGTTGTTGCTGCAGTACAGGAGCACCTTGCTGATATGCCGGAATGTTCATTATCTCCACCAGTAACTGATCGGAAAGAGATAAGCCTACAGTAGTCAACTAATAGTAAGTCTCATTAAATCAGAACCTATTGAGCTTAACCACCCTTTACGGCTTATGATTATTAGTTTGATAAGTCTTCAACCACAGGGAGGAAGTCAAGGTCACCGTAAATCTAAAATGAAGAAAATATTTCATCGAGTCCCAAACTATTTTAATGTTTCATGTTCCCTGAATCCAGAAATAAAATATTAACCCAGAATCATGAGACACGTTTTAAATATTCGGTAAAGCTCACGGCCATACCTGAGAGTCTTTATCGAATACAATGTTAATTGTCAACAAGATTTAGGTCAAGGTCACGGTGAATGACTGGAATCTTGTTTAAAGAGACGACAGCTGCAGAGAAAGTTGCGTGATCAAGCGACCGGTGGTTCTTTCCCCGTCTTCATTCACATAAGGAGCAGCTTCAGTTTGAATTTCGCTCGTCTCTTTTACCCCACGATAATATTAACACATAAAATCATTCAGCAAAGATCTGATCTCGAAATATGGTTCCAGTTCGATTATTACTAATTAGTGACAGAGTGACAGCTTTTTTAATTATAAACTTTATAGACAGAGTTTTTATGATGAATGAGCATTTATAGCTGGCTCTGGCTAGTAGAGAGAGTTCATCTTCATACATCTCATACTGCAAGGAAGAATTGAGACAGCGTTAGCATCTCAAGTGCTCTTACTAGTGCATGATAGCATGGTATTTGTTTATTGAACATTGTAAAGGTATTTCCGTTTTTTTAAACCTGCAAAAATAATATTATAAGCACTGCATCTTCAGAAGACGTGGTGAAAGTCTTTCATGAAGAATCCACAGAAAGACTAGTGACCACAGAAGCTGCGTAAATATCCGCTTGCCCCATAAACGCGCGAGCTTTGAATGTCATCTCGTAGTAATATTTTGTTTGGATACAATTTCACTCTCAGACGAATAAACTGAATAAAGTAAAGACAAAGAGACTTCAACGGATGGTTCCTTCATTCCCTGTTCTTATCGTTAGTTTTTCGAGAAATATCTGAAAGTTTATTCTTGGTTGTTTCACAAGAACATCGTAAACTAGTCGAAGCTACAAAAGGCTATTCAAAATGGTAAGTGTTGAGTTTGATTTATAACTGCGTTTTAATCATTATAATCAAGTTCTATCAAATAATCAAGCAGAAGTATTAGTTGTTCAGCTGGTTCATTTAAGCCAATACATGCCAATACTAATACAATCACGCTCAGCGGAGCCTTATAAGGTTATGTCAACTTTTAATGATAAATTAATTCTGTTAAACTGTGAAACAGGGTGAGCGAAAAGGAACAAATAAGTATTATCCGCCTGACTATGACCCGAAGAAAGGGGGGCTCAACAAGTTCATGGGGACTCATGCCCTTCGAGAAAGAGCGAGGAAACTCCACCTGGGCATACTTATCATTCGATTTGAAATGCCGTACAACATCTGGTGCGAAGGATGTGGAAATCATATAGGAATGGGTGTTAGGTAATGAAGTTGTACAACTCTTGAAATTGAATTACAGCTTCATCCATTTTTTCTCACCTGAAAAAAATAATTTTAATTTAAGGTACAACGCTGAGAAGACGAAGGTTGGAATGTACTACTCCACGCCTGTGTACCAGTTTAGGATGAAGTGTCATTTATGCGATAACCATTTTGAAATGAAAACGGACCCTGGAGTGAGGATTCCAATAAATTATACCATTTTTGACTAGGTTTACAGGCTTCCAGATATTCAATGAAGGAATTATTGTTTCTAGAATTTGGACTATGTCATAGTTAGTGGTGCTAGAAGACAGGAGAATCGGTGGAATCCCGAAGAAAATGGACAAGTAGTACCAGATGACAAACGGGTCATAAGACAACTTGCTGACGATGCTATGTTCAAGTAATTTCTATCACGTTAATATTTTACTGTCGCTGTCATTCCTATAAATTATACGGTATTTTACAGATTGCAACATGGTGTCGAAGATAAAACCAAGCTTAGTTCTGTCGCACCCACTTTAGGAGCTTTAGAAGAATTGCAGGAAAGATGGAAAGATGACTATGCAGCTAATAAATCGTTAAGAGACATGTTTAGGGTAAATTATTGGGCTACAAAAAATTTAACAAGTTCCTAGGCGTATTCAAATAATTGTTGTTTTATAGACGAGAAAGAAAGAAATCAAAGCCGCGGAAGAAAAAGATAATCAATTTTTAGCTAAGAGATCTCTTGACATTCCGTTGTTGCAAGAAACTGAAGAAGATGCAAAGATTGCTTCACTTATAAGGTTACAGCCATCCCAGAGTAAGCAATATTGCTTCTGTATTTAACATAGTCTTTGAAATGCATTTACAAAAACACCGTTCCCTAATTTTTGTGTGTGTAATTAACCTTTAGGTTCTGAGGAGCGTCAACTGTTGAAAAGGAAGGAAATTGACAATCGGTCTAGCTTTCCATTAAAAATGCCAACCGACACTAAGGATACCATTGTACCATTCACTGCTTCTAATTCGTCATCTAACCATTATAAAAGTAGTAGTTTCAGTCATCTTAATATCAACAGTCGAACATTAGCAAAGCAAAGATCATCTCTTGGGATTTCACTATTAAAGAAAAACAGTACGGGAGCTTCGTCTTTTGAATCAGTTGTTAAACAAGAACCCGAAAGCATGGAGTCTGATTATGAAACATCATCAACGAAGCTTCTCTTAAATACAAGGCCAGTTGGAATATCGACACAGCCGAGTGGAACTGAAACACCTTTGTGTCTTCAGTCATCAAGCATCTTTAGTACTAATTCACCAGAAGCAGGAACTGTGACTGCAGAAAGCCTACCTCCAGTACAAATCAGTTCAACGCAAAAAAGTAATTCTGGAAGCAGTAGGGACGTATTACTAATGAATGAAAATATGGATTCTTCCTCTTCACACAAAACTATCGAATCAAGTGTCTCGAACGCCGCAGTAAAACCAGACCTTCAATGCCTCCAAGCCAATCCATCGGACCCTGTTAGTTCTAAGGCCCCATGTGGCCTTTCTTTAATCTCTTGTGACTATGGCTCAAGTTCTAGTGGAAATGAGGATGAATAAAGACTAGTTCTTCGTAATGTAATGATCAATTACTATATGTCCGTGGAATTTCGAAATGAATGTTTTCCTCATGTCATACTTAAGTTGCGTCAGTGTTGACTCAGGTCTGTCAGCATCGCAGGGATAATACGATATTAGCTTCACTTAACATCAACGCAATCAACGGGTACAGTTCCCTTTTTCTAAGTTAAATTTCATATGAAAAATGATTATTTATCCTCAATACTCAACAGAGATAATATTATTAGTTTTATTTACTGTTCAATCATAAAAGACAATCAATAATTGAATGAGTTCTCTAGGATAGTGACCTTACGACTTTCCATTACGAACTGAGATAAGTTAGCAAGTCAAGTGCTTAAATTTATAAATAATATTAATCACTACAATCAAGTAGTGTATTTTAATTTTACTAGAAGATAAATTCTAACCAAGAAGTGAGAAAATAGTAAAGTGCACTTTTAGACACAAATCTCTTGAAAAAACAGAAGTTACAGAGTAAAAGATTCGCCTCAAAAGCTGGTGAGCATCAGGTATTACTAGGCTTCAGCCCACCATACTTTCTATATAATTTTATAGAACATCTTTCTCCCCTTGCGAAGGACATTCTACGGAAATAAATAACCTGATTATGGTACAATCAGTTATTGTGTGTACGTAGTATAATATATCTTAGCAGCTGTAACCTGGCGTAGTAGATACTTAATGGGTTATTCACTGGAAGGAAGTTCAGGATCGGTAGTAGTTGTAAGTACTTCTGGAACTGGATTCGTTAGAGTTGGAGGGGAAGAAATATTACTGACTGAAGTTTGAGCCTTGTCAGATGAATCGTCTGTTGCGTCTTTCAGGTCAGGCACAACTGGAACATCAGATATCTGGTCTTCCGAAGCAATAGGTGGCTCAGTGTCACAAGTATTTTCAGAAGCAAAACTTTGCATCTTCACAGTTGAAGTGGTCTCAATAATACCTGTGCCAGAAGTGGATATAGCTTCTGTCGAATCCACAACTGAAGTACTCTGGATCTGGGGTGCTGTCGCGACAGTTGAGATCAGTGATTCCGCATCTGCATGGCATAGACAACACGATAATACTTTGATGAAATAACGATTAGAGTTTGACCGTGCTATTGATATAACAACGTACCATTTCCACTTGTATCGCTTTGATTTGAATTTTCAGTAGTCACACTAGATGATGCGTCAACATCCATAGCTCCAACATTTGAGTTTTCAGAACTATTCTTTAAGCTTTCTGCCGAATCCGTTATTAATTGACACGAGGGTAAGTTTAGTACTTCAACGTGTTCTACTTGGAGCGTCGAGCCTTCCAGATTGGCCGAGGTACGTTCTGGGGTTGAACTTTCCTCTTCGGTAGCATTTTCAAGTCCTGTGCTAACTTCGACCGAGGTAAGTTCCAATCCTTGTAGAACAACTCCTGAGCCTTCCCCTTCTGACACGAATGCTTCACCAGAGACACCAGTGGTGACAACTATATCTGACAATCTACTTTCTTCCATCTGCATGAAATTTTCACTCGCCTGGTTAACACGCTGTTCTCCCGATGAAGATGATGAAGCGGTTGCTCCATCTTCATTTGTAACGACAGCTGAAAGGCCGAGTTCACTAGTTGCCATTTCTTCTATTTGTACAGCTGTCGCACTGGTCATAATAGCAGCAGTAGATTGGCTTCCGTTACTGTTACTAGTAATATTGACCATAGTAGTCGTAACATTATCTAAACTGATAGAAGTTCCGGTACTGGCTCGCAAGTAGGTACCTTCTCCTTGACCGTCCGTCATAACGACTTCTTGCTCTGTTAATAAAATAATTCTTTAGAGTTTTGATCTTCTAACTTGTGCCTTCTTAATTGAACTGATTTTACTACAATTGAGAAAACAGTGCAAATCTTTGAATTTTGTAAGTTTCAAATGCAAACAGTTCATTTCATTAAGATTTGACTTTATGACTAACGGTCAGAATCAAAGCTCCTATTTCCACCTTCATCACTTTCCGAATACGTTTGATCCATCTCCCCATCTGAGCCGGTTCCATCGTCATTCCCATTCCGGAAGTCATTATCAATAGACCACGGCTCAATAGTAGACACGACAAGTACCGTCTTTTCCAAACCATTAAGAAACTTTCCCTTTTTCTTATAGTGACGAGTAGGTTGAGTAATCAGCTCTGCCAAACGCTGAATGGTAAATGGAGCTGACCGAAACAGATCAAATCTTTCCATCACAAACGATTCACTAACTGGACACGATTCTCCAGGAAATTGGTCCATAGCTTGGAGTATTTTGTTTCTGTAAAGTACACGATGGTTGAATTCAACTTAATAATTCATAATAAACATTTCTCACTGAAACAAGGAAATCATTTTTAAAGACAGATAACCCGTACCTGAACAAAGGCCTCACATGCTGCCAAGGAAAGACCGTGTTACCAGTCTTTGCCACATAACTCAAGTAACCTTCCAATGTCTGTGGAATCTCTTCAGGCTTATTAGGGTTTGATGAAGTGAAGTCTACATAAAATCATAATAACAATATACATTACATTTACATCCACTTACAAATATTATTGTGATTGTGACTACAGGGAATCTGAGGCAGCGCTACGAAACCATTTCATGTGAATACCATTAATTTCTCGCAGAAGCCCTTCCAAGTCTTCCAAAATAATGTCTCCAGCTTCATCCATTAGGTTAGCTCTCATTGTTTTCCCCAACGGCCTCTTGTTACTATATGCTCACGAAATACACTTCTTGCCCTATAAGCAATCAGAACCGACTCTTATCGTCCGTATTACTTCGTATCAAGCAACAACGCAACCAGGTACACCTAGTACACCAATTTCTACTAATTAGTCACCTCAATGAAGTATTCCTTGGTCCTTTCGCTTGACTCTTTTCTTGTTGTCTGTTAAGTGCCTCTACTCAACTCGGCGTCACTGAACACTAATTCCACACCCCACAATTCAACCTTTCGTCCAAGAAGATAAGTATAGAAGTGCAATTGATTGAACCAGCAATCCAGGAGTTAGGTGAAACCGTAGTTGTGTAATTTTAAGGCGCTACGGTGTTTTGTGTGATTGAATTAGTGACGAGATGAATGAATGAGTGCAAGTGTTGTTATTGTGGTGGATTTGTGTGTAGTATTTGGG
>Ga0194135_10001958_pt1 | contig 12448 bp, 17 predicted proteins | sample LitLau_LLRF_2013_FD_134024 | JGI IMG/M metagenome (GOLD analysis project Ga0194135, IMG submission 134024) | Freshwater sediment microbial communities in response to fracking from North America - Little Laurel Run_MetaG_LLRF_2013 (version 2) | ecosystem: Environmental > Aquatic > Freshwater >... | reverse complement strand
GTCTTTCCCCTTTTTGGAGCCTTTATCACGTTGCGAGTGATTTCCTCCGTCCTCTGTGCAAATGTAAAATAGGGAAAGGGAACTTGTCACATTCTTTAAAAGGAAGACTTATGGGCCCGCCAGCTCTGAAAATATGGCAAGTGCTTCATCTCATCCTTTGAATTTCCGCCGACGCTTTACCTTTTACTCCATTTGAATTAATTTAATTCGTCCACACGAAACTAAAGGCGAAAGAGGAGAGGATTTGCTTATCTCTCTGTCGCTTTTCGTCGTCAGTGAGAACGAGGAGGAAGAGGATAAGAGGAGAGGAGTGTGAGCGAGTGACATTGACACGACGACGCTTCAGATTCAGTCAGACTAGGATGTCCACCCTGAGGACTTATGGGGACAAACCAGTCAGCTTCCAATTGGAGGAGAATGGAGAGTACTTTTGCATCGGCTCAGAGGTAAGGGTTTATGTCATGTATGCTGTAATGTAATGCGGCACGAACAATGGGGAATGAGATAATTAATTGTCCATCCATGCTATCCTTCAGGTCGGAAATTACTTGCGGATGTTCCGAGGCTCAATATACAAGAGATATCCTGGGCTGACGCGACGAAACGTAACGCAGGATGAGAGAAAGCGGCTTGGAGATTTAGGTATAGTACCCCTTGACCGACCCCTCCTCCTCATTTCTCTTATTGATGATCTTCTTTATACTAGGCCTGAGTCAGCACGTCTTGTCAGCCAACATTTCACTCCTCAGATCTTGTGAAGTGGATGATATAATGGAAGGAAACGACGAACTGTACAAAGCAATCTCTGTCTCTTCATTTGATACTCCTGCTCCAAGGTACTTTTTTTTACTAGTGATATCAAACGTTTCGTACTGATAATCAATCAAACGTTGGGTTTTTACTAATGCCCCGCTTTAATTCTACAGAGAAACAAAGCCAAGGAAGCCAACACAGTGGGTCCCTTCTTTGCCAAATAGTTCTCATCTCGACGCAGTTCCACAAGCCACGCAGATAAATCGAAATAGAGTTTGTAGTAAGAAAGTACGGACTTTTCCGGGTTGGTAAGTAATGTCTTCCTGTGCTTGCAACTCAAGAGTATACAATCTTATGGACCCTCATTGAAACTATTTGTAACTATTAGTTTTGACGACACGGATCCACACTCTGTCAGTGAAAATGCCCAACAACCTGAAGTATTAGTACCAATTCGTTTGGATATGGAACTAGACGGTCAGAAGCTTCGTGACACGTTCACATGGAATAAGAATGGTCAGCAGCTCTTTTCCATAATTTAGCTTGGTAATTCGACTTCAGATGTAACGTTAAAGGGTTTCCTGCCAATTTCAGAAACCCTCATCACACCAGAGCAGTTTGCTGACATCCTGTGCGATGACCTCGACTTGAACCCACTAATCTTTACCCCAGCTATTGCTCAAGCAATCAGACAACAAATTGACGCTTATCCTACGGATAACCTCCTAGAAGATCAAAGTGATCAACGTGTCATTGTGAAGGTAGTCACGAATTGAATTGAAAGAGTTTCTTAAGTCACTTCATCAGCAGAATCTAGCCTATATGCTCACCGCAGTCGGCAGCCATGTGCGGTTAGGTATAAATTACGTTGTTTCCTTGCAGTTGAACATTCACGTCGGCAACACATCCTTGGTCGATCAAATTGAGTGGGATCTCAGTGAGAAGCACAACAGCCCGGAGAAGTTTGCAGTGAAGCTTTGCGCCGAGTTAGGTTTAGGAGGTGAATTTGTTACTGCAATTGCCTATTCCATCCGTGGTCAACTCTCGTGGCATCAACGGACCTACGCCTTCAGTGAAGCTCCCTTGTCTACCGTAGAAATTCCGTTCCGTCATCCATCAGACTCCGATGCTTGGGCTCCATTCCTAGAAACACTCACAGATGCCGAAATGGAGAAAAAGATCCGAGACCAAGACAGAAACACGAGGTGGGTTTCCAGGCTTGTGACTTTTAGCTATGACTTTTATTCCTTTCCTTCAATCCCGGATTAATATCTTCTGGTTTAATTTCTAGGCGAATGAGACGATTGGCAAACACAACACCAGGTTGGTAATGCATGAGTATAGGTAGCAAGAGACTGTTGGGGAAGCAACACGAACGCGTGAAGGCAGTGCTTGTAAAATGGTCCATAACGTAGCGTCTAACGTCGATAACGGAAAAACATCCTTGTCACTTGAGTTACTTACTACTCCCCCTCGCTTCCACTCTCCTTTTCCAATTTCCTAACATCCAAATTTTCACATAGCCAGTTTTCATGTTGCCCTCCCGCGCCTCTACCTGCGCTTACGCCTTTGGCGCCTATGCGATGATGCTAAGATGACACGCGGCCACACCTCCAGCACCGGCTACGCTCCAGCCCTTCACTCACTCACTCACAGTCACTCAGATGCCCTTCAGGCTCCTCTATCCTCTTCCTCCGGCTCCCGAGTCGCCACTCCTACTCCTCCAGCAGAGTTCACAAAAAAGAATAGAAATGCATTCTCAACGTTCTCAACAAATCCGCTTCAGACTACTATATTTATTTACTGTAAAAGGTCATTTTATTTATTATTTAAAAAAAAACTCACGTTTGTACACTATTTTTCAAGAAAAACGTTACAATCTTTCAATCGATTGCATTGTGTATAGTTGTTACGTTAAGGTATGAAAATTAATGGATAACCCGAAAGGTTAAAAACTTAACTTGGATTTACGATTTAGTGGATACAGGTTGACGCTTAGCACGGTCCCTGTCCTTGTGCGCGGTATGCCTTCTCGGACTAAAGTGTCGTGTCGCAGCATCGTGGCACCTCCTCCTTTTCTCTGCCTACCGCCTTGCCCTCCTCACTTCCCTTAATTTCTGGGAATGATTCATGCTCAAGGTCAAATAACACTGTTTACCCTCTCAATCCAGAACTAGAAAGCGACGATCCAAGAATGTGTACATTCCCAGTTCAGAATTACCCGGGGAGCCCATGCCCATGTCTCCAGTTTCTCCGGAAATAACTGTTTATACAGCTCCTAGTCGAGCAGCGAGCGGCGTTTCCGAACTCATTCCCATTTCTCCAGGCCCATTCTCTTCAGGTTTTGATTTTGAAATGCAAGGACCAGTAGGAATAGTTACGCTTCCCAGTTCAGAATCAGACCATGACTCGTCAGATTATGATATTGAACTTTTGAATGTTTCCAATTTATATATCAAACATTTGAATAGAATTTAATAAATACTCTCCAGAAATCCATCGAAACTCCATCTTGGATCTTTTCCAACCATCGTCAATAATTTCATGTAAAAAATCATAGGTTACGAGAAGGTGGGTGGGTGGTGGAACATTTATTTTGGATTCTAAAATGAGTATCAAAATGGACACTTTAATAATAATGTCAATTGAAAATCGTAAATGGAGGATTAGATTAATTACATTCTAGTCGTGGTGTGCTGGATGGTGGAAGGAAGCCTGCGCAAGTACTATGTTCCAATTCACCTGGGGGAGGGCGGAGGAGGGAGAGTATGGATCCGGCTTAAAGGAAGGCAAGTCTTTTTTTTTCTTTCCCACGTTGCTGCTGCTGCTTTCTTATTTTTTCATCTTTGAGAATTCCATGTGATCTCCTCTCGTGCTCGTGTCTGTCCAGTGTCCATGCATGTCCAGCAGCGGAGCACACAACATAAGTGACTTGGCTTGGTGATTCCCGTAGTGAGTGGATGGACATACTCATTACCTACTATACTGGACTGGAACTGAAGTGGGCCTGACTGACCAATCAAAATCAACGTTTATAGGTACCAATTTAGCATTCAATTCAACCTTACCCCTACCAGAACACCAGCAACCACCCACCACTTCATTATCTCATCTCCTTTATCCGCCGAGGCCGACTGATTGACCACTTTCCTTGTCCGCAAGAGAGAAACAAGATCAACCGCATACACCTGCACCTGCCGCCAAACACCGGCCCACATCATATCATCCCTGCCTCCTGAATAAGAGTCCTAGCAGCAAGGTTCCAGGTAAGGTCCTTCACGAGAATCAATATCCAATTAAAACTGAACTGTCTCCGAGGAGAATGTGAAAAGGAAAGCGGTTCGCCGGTTCACTCCACTTTCAAATGCCTTTCTATTTGTTTCATTCCCCAAGTCTTCAAAGTTCATGTTAGAAGGAGAAGACACTTATTTGTTAGATTTAATGCCAATCAAGAAAGTCCGTTGTCTGTTCTGATTCAGCTGCAACCGCAACCACCGAAATTGTGTATGGGTACCGTTAGCAAAAGAGAATAACAATTGGCAGTGACCCCGATTGTAATACCCTTGGATCTTTGTATATGATATAATCATTAGACTTTACTTGATAAGAAATACAGAGTAGTTACTTGATAACATTTTGTTTCTAGGAAGCATGGACTGTCGCAAGAATCCTTTCATAAATCCATTCATTCATCGCCCATGGCTTTCGAAGGAAGGATCCGCTGCAGCGGCTGCTGGTGCTGGAAATCTTGGTCTCAAGGGGATTGTTGCAGGTAATTGACAAGATTTAAATCATGAAAGGCCTCTGTTCCTCTTCGGATTATTGGATGAGGATGAAAACAATTGTATTGTTTTATTCCTCAGGTGGAATCACAGGAGGGATTGAGATCTGTATTACATTCCCAACGGAGTACGTCAAGACTCAGCTTCAGCTGGATGAGAAGACTGGAAAGACTAAACAGTACAATGGGATTGTGGACTGTGTGAAGAAGACTGTGAAGAGTCACGGCGTGCTTGGGCTCTACAGGGGTCTCAGTGTCCTACTTTACGGTTCCATACCCAAGTCCGCTGTAAGGCAAGTCTCTCTCTTTCTTCCTCTTATACGATCTCTAAATGAATCATTTACATCAATCAATCAATCACACAATTGTCTGTCTTGAGCAGGTTCGGCGCTTTTGAGGAACTAAAGAAACGGAGCCTTGACTCCAAAGGTAATTTGGGTCCCTCCCAACGCCTACTATGTGGTCTTGGTGCAGGTGTGGCGGAAGCAATCTTCGCCGTTACTCCAATGGAAACAGTTAAAGTCAAGTTCATCAATGACCAGAGATCCGCAAATCCACGCTTCAAGGGATTCTTCCACGGTGTTCGAGAAATCATCCGCTCAGAAGGTATTTTTTTTAAGTTTATTCTCCTTCCGTTAGGTTAATCGAACCATAAATCGGATAATAGTCAAAGTAATATTTTATCTTTGAAGGTATTGGCGGCGTTTACAAGGGTGTGACTGCCACTATTATAAAGCAAGGAAGTAATCAGGCCATTCGATTCTTTGTAATGGAGACATGCAAGGATTGGTACCGAGGGGGTGATCCGTCAAAGCCAGTTCCCAAGCTTTTGGTGGGTACTTTCGGTGCAATTGCTGGTGCTGCCTCCGTTTTTGGGAATACCCCTGTTGATGTCGTCAAGACGCGGATGCAGGTTGGTTTGAGTCTATCTCTGATTCGAATGTGAAATGATTATTTTTCAAAAGGCTAACAAGTTTCTGTGTTCTACAGGGACTGGACGCCTCGAAATATAAGAATACAGCGGATTGCTTTGTAAAAATTTGGAAGAATGAAGGTCCTATGGCGTAAGTTACTAGTCCTCTCCGAATGCAGGTAGAAATTTGCTACTTATCGTAGAGATAACCAGGAGGGAGTCTTAAAAATCAGTGGTTTTTCGTTTTAGCGCTATAAAAGGCTTATAACAAGTCTTCCTTCATTTCATTCCCTTCATAACTAGGAAATTGCTACCTGCATTCTCCCATAATTGATTGATATCGCAGTGAAGAACAATTCCCTATTCCATTGTTTTTGTTTTCACAAGATTCTACAAGGGGACAGTGCCGAGGTTAAGTCGAGTTTGCTTAGACGTGGCCATCACTTTCATGATTTACGATTCCTTCATGGATCTCTTCAACAAATTCTGGAAATAAGTCCATTCGGACCAGAAGACGAGTGGGCAGAACAGTGGAGAAAGTGGTGAAAATGGTCCTACAGTTTGGGTCCTCATTAGTGAAAAAATAGTCTATAAAAATAGTTATAAATTGATATTGTGTAAACTCCTGTACAATCTCTCTAATTATTTTGCGGAAAGTATCAAATTTTTGTCAAGTCCAAAAACAGTTTCTGTTTCTAATCTCAGCAGTGCATGTCTCACTATCCAATCCAGTAATGCATGTGCACATCAATTATAATTAAATCAAGAAATAATAGTTTGCTTTATTTTTATATGATTTCCAGCATTGGAATGGTAGAGCATTCTCGCCCGCATGCTAAGACTGGATTCGATTAATTTTCTGCTCATTCTTCAGTTAATGGTTTTTATCTTGTTTAGATTCGGTTCTTATTCTTTTGTGTCGTCCCTTTTGAAAGGATTCGCGTCAATTTCCTTTAATTATAAGAACTTTTGTTTTCTTCCAGCATTAGGCTGAGCGTGGGAAAGGAAACTTGTAGAGTAGAAACCCATCATGATGAAGGGAGTCCTGATGGGATGGGGTTGTAGAGCCAAGCCATGTTGGTTCTCAATTATTACGGTGGGCCCATGATGAACAATGCATATCAAGGAGGGAGATCAAAAGATCCTAAATTAGTCAAAAGAGTGAAGAAGAAGGAGAGAAGAGTAAAAATAGAGACGCCTTGACTTGTTCAACTTGATTAATCTAATTGAAATTCTATTCATTCATTTACAACTTCATCAAGGGGGCGTGTGAGTAGTAGGGAAAAGTAGCCGTGGGGAAAACAGGGAAGAAAGGGAAATGCTCAAACTTTCTTCTCTCCTCCTTTTCTGTTTACGCGTTCACATTTAGTTTAGTTTTAGAAAGTGGTTGGAATGATGATGATGATGAGATGGTGGTAGTAATGGAGACTCTTCATCCTGTCATGTCCAATTTCTCATTAACTTCTGTTCCTGTTTTAGTCCTCTCTGTCAGACCGAGTCAAAAGAAAGGGCAGAGATTCTTCTAAACTCATCATGACACTTCCGTTTTTTTTTAAAGTTCAAAAACTTTTCTCTTTTTCAACTACTCGCCCCAACGGCCACCACCAACCTACCGCCTTCAATCGACCTCATCAACTTGAAAGGAGCTTTTGGAATCAGTTGAAATGAGGTTAATTAATAAAGCTCGTCTAAAATCATCTTTTCAAAACTTAAGGATTAGGGAGACAAAATCGACAGAAGCTTTTTCAGCAGGGCGTGATACGGAAGGTTCGCCGCGTGCGGAGGTTTTGCGGGAGGAGAAGAATCTTATTACTGATGAGGGTTATGGAAACTTTGGTTTTCTGAAATAATCCGTGACGGCCAGAAAGTTTTTGGTTTGATGAGCTTGGCTCCACTTTCTCTTAAATTTCTAAACAAAAGAATCGTTTATCGACAGGAGGCTTTCACGGGATTCCGAGCTTTTAGTTAGCCCAAGCTAACCTTACTCCTGACTAAGCTGAACAATCAGGAGAAAGAGAGTTTCCTCGGAGAAAGTCAACCGTATTCGCGGAATGAATGATTGATTGAGGGATGATGAGAGCAAGAAGACGAGAGAAGAAGAGGAGAAAGCCAACTTTCCCTTGTTAACCATGGTGGAAAGGGATGGCGAATAGTTGAGTCGAGATTCCATAATTTATTTCTCATTTCTTCGGAATTAGGTTCATCTTTCCTTCCACGCCATGCAACGCTTCAAGTACATGCATCGTTCATTCTGTTGACTTAAGAGAATTGAATTGGATGAAACCTTATTAATTATACTGATCTCCTCACGCTCCTCCTCCTCGTTCGTGGTCTCTAGCCACTCGGCCATGACCCACTTTCTGATAAACCACCTGAAAGTTTCGCTATTATTATTGACTCATTGCATTTTTAACTTATTGAAAAAGCAAACACAACAATAAAGTAACAATGAATAATGAACCCATTGTTTCATTCACAATCATTCAAAAAGTTCATTGCGTACGTACTTGTGTGTCCTGGTTTTCACGCTGGCATACTGTCATTCACACATATTTTGCAAAAATGTTTGTTTTCACTTGTCAGATTAAAATGGATGCTTAAAATTCCTGTTCCGGTAAAGAAATGGACCTAATTGAATTCGTCATCCATTCGGAACAAAGTTATTGTTTAACTCCTGGGATTTCATTTATAGAAAGAATTGCGACAAACAGTTAATGAGACAATACAAAAGTAATTGTTATTGTCGGAAGTCGGACAAAATTCTTCCAGTCGGAATGCAATAAGTTAAACTTATTCCTGGTGGATGCCGGTCCGCAAGGGTGCAAGGGAAATTTCCGAGAGGAATCCCACAGAAAATTTGAAAGAAGTTACGTTCCACGCGGAATTCTGCCGGAATTGGGTATATGGGCGGGCATCCTTATTTCCGTACTAGATTGAAAGCCGTCGTCACTGCTCCGCCGTGCCGTAGAATTCAATCCGGAAAGAAAAAGGATATGCATTCTTTTATTAAATCTGGGCCTGACGGCATCACCACCAACACCGCCAGTGATGACTGGCTGAGCCTCCCAGTTCCTGGTTCGACTCTTCATTTGTCAGTTTTCCTTCATCTTATCTTCTTTTGCCCATTGTTCTCTTTTCTCAGTCTTCATTTAGCTCCAGCTAAAGGGTTTTCGGGAAATAACCTTTTGTGTTCATTCGCTTACTCAACATGATCTTCTGAGATTCTTCGTAAAATGCATCATTAAAGGGGAGACGATCCGTTCCGGGTTTATAATTTAAGAACCGCTCAATCCATTCCAATTTCTCCTGTTCCGATATGAGTTCCTGAGGCCAAAGTACCCGGAAATCTTGGCTTGCTCAGTACATCACTCAGGCGGTTCAGCACCAAGTGTTATTAAAGCCAGTTTCGCCGGGTAATAATAAGGAGTTGATGCACACCTAGGAATTTAATTAACCTCTGATTGTTTCTAAAGGGAAAGGGAATGGGAGAGAGAGTCCTTTCTCCGGCTTCCGCACACTTGAAGTTTAAAATTAATATTTTGATTCCCTGTCCCTGCTGGTCGGGTAGGAGAGATTGGATTTTAATTGCCCTTTTTAGGAACAGTGAAGGGAAATGAGAATGATTTCCATTGTAACAACCCACTTAGCCCAGTTGAAAGAGAATCGGTTTCCAATTAATTCTCTTTTTGAGGTTCCTTTTGGGGGCCGTGGTCGTAAATGACTTGATGAGGATTGAGGAACCTGCCGCCAGGCCCTCAGCACCTCAAGTGGACCTGCTTACCTCAAGACCTCCAGCCCTCTACTTTGTTGGCCATCAGGACGGATTTGTTAAATTGAGGCTGACGCTGCGGCTGGCCAAGCGGATAACATCCCTTGGCAGGTCTACCCAACTCGATGTGAACTTCTATTGGAAATAAACTATAAACTAAAATCCAACGGCGGACGTTTTTGACATATTGTATACTGGAGATCAAAAGGAATTTTCTTTTTCCTACACCATTGAATTTAAAGTTCAAGAAACTCGGCGTGTCTATGAGTCTCATTTGGACCGATTGCGCTGATGGGCTCAATTTCCATCTAATGGAGTGGATCCTGAGAAAGGAGACGAGACACGGTCCTCTGCGAGGACCAACTTTAACAACTTTCAACGAGGAATTTTATTTCGAGGAAGTGGGGATGTAGCAGCTTAGAAATGACGACGCGTAAGAAGATTCCTGGGATGTCGAAGGGAATGTGGAGGGGATGAGAAAGTTGGTGGTCCACAAACTCCACTCACAGAGCAGCCGAGGGAGTTAATTGGCGTTTATTAATTAAGGAAATCAAGTCATCATCCCCTTCCCCTTGGTTATTCTGCATTTCCTCCCACTTTCCGCGACTTCTTTAACTTTCCCCATTTAACTTTGGTTTCCTTTCCCGTTCTCACTCTTCCTCCGCAGCGTCTGACGCTCTTACGATCAGTTTTATTGAGCCCCAGGCTCAACTATCCTTCTTCCCGAAATCCCAAATAATAAAATCATCCCCAAACTTTGTGTGCTTCATGTCAATTCTCAATTGCTTTCCCCGTAATGTTCCTCTTCCTTGATCGTCTTCTCCTCGTCCACTTGAGATGACTTTCTATTTAGACGCCAGTTTTTCAAGTAGGCCAACCACTCCAAACCGCTTTTACAACAACTAAACGACTTTCTCCCTCACTTCCTCCGCACGTCGCCGTCAAGTCCGCCTAGTCCAACGACGGGTTTCTATTGATACCTAATTTAAAGTTGATCCATTTTTGATTCCTTCCTCTACAGGGGCGAAGAGCCTTTGAGCCATTTTTGAGTCAAACAAAGGCTCCCTTTCCGCTGGCTCCCTCCCCAATGAAAAAGGAAAGTGTGTCTCTGTCTGGGGATGTAGAGGATAGGACCAGGAGGAAACTACAATGCGGAGGAGGATTAATCCTTATATTTTTCTTTTCTTTCTCTCTTTCTCCTCCTTCTGAACCTGATTGCTTTCACTTTCCTTTTCTCCCAGAGAGTCCCCTTATCTCCGGCCTGGGAAGGACGTGAACTCCTCCAGTCTAATCAGCCTCCGCGACCTCCTCCACTCCAAACTTGCCATGGCTTAGTATACTTCCCCACGTAAGGGACTCTTTGGGTTTTGGGAGATGAGAGAAATGCAGAGGGAAGATGGGGATGGTGAATGGAGCAGATGCTCATAATCGGCCTCATCATCTTCCATGATGGGCCTTATCTCTGGGAACACTAAATAATGGCAACTCCACTCACTTTCATTTCTCCAGTCCTGCCAGAATCATTTCGACTGGCCTGCTGGTCGTTGGAAAGTGTGGGAAGGAGGAGGTGAATCTAGTCTAGGAAATTAGGATAGAGTCCCCTGGAAAGGAGAGACAGAGAATATTCAATCGGATTTCGACTCCTAATGTGTGGGCTTTTAATGATTAAGAACCGAGAACCCGGAGGAGGGCATCTTCCTCCATCAATTCCAAGATTAACATCACACCAAATCCTCCCAACGAACGAAACGACCAAACGATCCAACCATCCCACACGTTCCGTATTGAGTTCAATTCTCTCAGTAGTCTAGAATTTGGAAATGCCTCCTTTCTTCCTCCTAAAGGAACCCAAACGGAAGGAACCGCATCGTTAAAAAGTTTATGAGGAATAATATGAGTTCCAGTTGAGATTTTATTGGGCTGCTGGAAAGGGAAGGGAGAGGGATGGAGGATAGAGGCTCCAGGGATCCGTTCCTTGTTTTCTATTTAGGTCTGCTCCAGGATCCCATGAACGCTCCTGGAGACTGGGTCACGGAGTGCGTAAATTCCTGCTCCAATAAAACAAGATTTTTAGTACCTGCGGCAGGGAAATTGGGATCATATTCCCGCAAGACGCGTTTTAGTCCTGCGGATAAATCCCGTGGCCCGTCTTGTAGTCCTCCGCTTCCCTAACGTGTAAATGGAGTGAGCGCTCAAGTTTTTACGACGAGACTAATTATGGTGATATAAGTTTACAAAGTGAGAAATTGGGCGAGGAAGAGACGGTTGGAGGAAGAGCAGGGGAGGGATAAGGTGTGCGTGGTTGACCGTGCCGTGTGGACCTGGGATAGGAATTGGATGCTGGATGCTGAGATGCTGTCTGGAGTGGGCCGTGTGCCAGGAGACTCCTGCGCTCCGTAGTCCCGGGAAGACTTTCTCCGGCTGGAATGAAGAGTCAATTCATCTCCTTCCTGCCTACCTCCCTTTCTCTCTCCAGTCGCTCCAGTCTCTCATTTTCAGACGGCCTTTCACCCTCCTGCTCCAGTTTTCTCTCTCGTCCAAGAGATTCACGGCGATCTCACAATCAATTCCACGGGCCTCTCAGCATCATCACCACATTCAGCACCTGGTTCAGAAAAACTAACAAGGAAAAGAGGACACCGTGGATTTCAACGGTCTTGTTAAAAAATCCAGTTCCGATTCGAGCGAACCCTTCCGCCCAGTGAAAGGAAAAGAAATTCGCGTCCCTCATCTCCTTACGGCATACTAAGCTCATTCTTCTTATTCGTCTCAACCAATCAGACGCATCAACAATCTAAAATTCTTTTTTTCAATTATCCTTCAGCCAGCTTTTAATTGACTCGAGCTCGGCTCCACTTGAGCTCTCGATCAGCAAGAACACTTCCTTGCTGGAAATACTTTTGTGCTCGTGGGAAATGGGTTTTGTGCTGAAAAACTTTTCCAAAAGTAAACAGAAATGTTCAACAACTTTCTGCATTAGACTCCCATCAAGTCTCCTGTCCATTTGATTTCAAATTAAGTTTAAAAAAAAAGTAAATCAGCAGAGGACAGACAAAAAAAAACCAAAACGGATGAGAAAAAACCGAAAAAGCCGCGAGGTATACTTTCTCGAACCCATCTGAGGAGAAAATAGAATTTTCAAGTTGAAAGTTTTGCAATTTCATTTGTTCCAAGCAGGCTTTGTTTATTCTCATCAGAAATCGAGCAAATAGTGGTCTTGAGACTCGAGGCT
>Ga0194135_10001957_pt1 | contig 12455 bp, 4 predicted proteins | sample LitLau_LLRF_2013_FD_134024 | JGI IMG/M metagenome (GOLD analysis project Ga0194135, IMG submission 134024) | Freshwater sediment microbial communities in response to fracking from North America - Little Laurel Run_MetaG_LLRF_2013 (version 2) | ecosystem: Environmental > Aquatic > Freshwater >... | reverse complement strand
GCGTCATCAGCAGATCCTTATTTCCTTGATAGGGTAGCATTGTGTTGCGCAATATTTATTCTTCTAAGATTCGGGTTTTTTATTTATACGAACGATAAATTGTGTAATGAGATTTCAGCAGGGGCTTATAAACCACGGTTTGGCCTGTAGTTAATACGTATACACGTGAGTATAGTTCCAGGTTCCAAGTTGCCCCTATTAAATGAGATACATGTTTGCTAATTTTGCTATTGCTAAAATTTATATATTTATATAAATTCTTTATATGCACATGCTAACAATTTTGAGTCTATTCCAGTTGCACTCAAAATACTTGAATTACCAATCGTGTTGTAAATTGGTTGACAGGTTAAGGAATAATTATCCTAATATAATTTATAAGCTACACAGACAGGGAGCAGTTAGCTGACGAAGTCTATAAATAGGATTAATAAATCCTGAGTCCATGAGCTTGTACCAAGAGCAAATTATTAACTTTGTACACAGAGAGAGACACAAAAGTTGAACATTAGTCCACCTCCGCACACAAAGTATATTGACTATTAAGTTCAGGAGTGAATGGAGGCGAAATGGATGCTGAAAATTTAACGAGAATCTCATTAGAGACGGAGGAAAGTATAAAGTAAATATTCCATAATTTATTAATGATGTTAATCTAAACTCGCCCAGTACTACTTTGTCTTAATAGGACGGACCACGAACACTCTATAATTTACGGTAACTTTTTCTTGCTCTTCTATGACTCAAGTAATCGATAGTGTAAGAGAGAGTAAAGAAAGTGGAGCTGCAGTTCTTCTTCGTTAGTCGTACAGGAAACGATACTTCCTTTTCGAAAAACATCCAATCCAATATCACATTACGTGTCCTTATACGTAAGAAGACTTGCTGCTACCATACTTAAAACACACACACAACTACTGGCGAATGAGACGGGGGTAACGCGACGTCTCATTTATTCGCTTGGTTTCGTTGCTTTCACCTCGTTCTTCGATCAGCATTACCATTACCATCACCAAGAACCATTACTATTTCATTAAATGAGAGCATCTTTAGCACAAGAGTCAACTTTAACCTCTTGAGTCCTATCTCTACTTTCTCCTTGCATTATAATAATGCGGAGAGACCAAACCTCCCACAGAAGTCATCCTGGGAAATGTAATGCACGACATATGCCACACAATCCTCCTGCTCACCTTCTCCGATAAAAGTTAAAGTGTCATCATGGGGTGCTATAAACGACACCCATGACCTATTAAAACAGCAATATCATTTCTTCTCAGAACTCAAAAACACACACACACACAAACACAACCTGCACCAGAAGGGTTATTTCCACCTTTCATTTCCATTTAGTCCTCTCTACATCACTTCCCAAAAGGCGAGAAGGTTTGTGAGGATTGTTATAATAAGAGGATACAAACTCAAACATTCACAGGTTTCAAGTCGCAAGAATTTCGAGCGTTGCTCCTCTTCTCACAATTTTTCAGACCGTTAAATTTTCATGTCCTCATTCTAATTCATCCAACTTTCATACCGAACTGGTACTTTTACGCAGAAAAACTATGATTGAGCTCACCCGAGACCTTTTCACCCAAACCCAGACGGAACGACGTACATTTGACATTGTTTGGGTGCAGGATATCGCAATGTGAATATCATGAATTTTGTACACACATATGTGGTGATAGATTCATAGTAAGGATGGAAATCATTGGAAATGTCAAACATTGCTAATCTCCTCAGCTCTCTCTCAACTGCAACAACACATGCTGCATATGGAGTTTAAGACAGTATTAGCAAAGGTGAAACAGAGGAACTTTCGCCATATCGCACTATTTGGAAGTGGGAAGTCTCTCTCTCTCTGAATGTGTGAGGTTCAGTCGTAAGATAATTAATTCTCTCTTGGCAAATCCATCTTCCAGTGGGAGTTCCATCTTTCCTCACTCCCCTTTGACTAATTATCTCATTGCGTGATTAATCCTCTTCATATGACATCTGACACGATATACACGTGAGAATGCGTTGGCGTTCTACCTTCTCGCTCTCTCTCTCTTGACTTACAAGCTCTTCATTGTCCCAATTGAGCTGTCTCAAAAGCTAGAATTCATCTGGTGTACCGTCTGGTGGTACAGCAGAATTTACAAGAACTCCTTACACTTTCCCACACACGTGTATGGTGGTAGTAGTAGTAGTAAGTAAGTAGGTGGAACGAGCTTGTCAAGATGAGCTACACACCACCCACAATAAACATTTCAGGCTTCAGGATTTCATCATTTCTCAAGAAGTCTTATAACATTAATTAGTAGAGAGGAGAAACCCATATATATAAAATATATAATTGTCTGCTGTATTATTGGCAATGGTTATATGAGATCTCCTTACGATGTTTCGGTCGATTCGGTTGCCTTGTGGTGCAGGAGAGGAAACAACAATGCTTTCTCAGTGAGAAAATTGAGTGTGGATAAGATGAGAGTGAGAGAAAGAGCCAATCTTGAGGATTTATTATGCAGTAATGGATCTGCGGACTCTCACTCAATAATCTATTTATTTTCCTTCACTTGAAAAGCTTTTCAAAATTTGAATAGTCTCATCTCTCTCTCTGTTTGACTAGAGACATACGCACCCAGATGAGTCATGACACCATCCACCGCACCACCATCACTACCAACACTCCCATTTCTCTTAAGGAATATATACAGATGTATATATGCTATGTTAGACTCGCTCATTCTTAGTGAAAATTTAAGGAGAGAGATTCAATTGACAGAAAACAAGCTGTTTGAGATGGAATTTGAGTAGCGAGAAAACACTCGAGACCATCATTTGGGAAGAGAATGGCGAGTCTGTTAGGTCTTTCTCAATCTGACTGCCACAGACAGTCTAATATTTCCTAAGAACCTGCGAAGAAAGCATATTATCTCATCCTCGGTAGAGAAGCCAAGACGGAGAGAGAGATGACAAATGCCTCTCTGAGTGACACGCGTCTTCGTCTTAGATTAATGATCCATCGGACAACAATGGAAATCCTAAGAGTGAGAAAATAAGTCTTTGACTTGAATATGTCATAAAATGTTCATCTTCCTTTTCCTACGATCACTCAAATTCGGGAAATGCGTCCTACTTCCTCTCTTCTTTGGCTACACAGTCACATAATGGATTCCACTCCTGTAATAATAATGTTCCCTTCTTTAAACACTAAAACTGTCTTTCTGTCAAGTCCCTCAAATGTTCACACAAATGTTTACCATTAACTCACACACACACAGGAAGGAAGAAATTTATCTACTTGAAGTAGTCACATGGTTGTTGTTCTGCTGTTGTTGTTGTTGCCATTTCATCTAACAAACAATCTACGACAGGATAGATTCATTGCATGGGAGTAGAAGAGGGAGATTGTTCATGTGAATATCTATGTCATTTATTCTCCAAAGAGTAAGAAACAACAAGAACACATGAATGAACATTACGCACTTCATTATGTACAATCCTTTTGTACTCACAGAAGAAGTAATGTTTAGATTCAGTCAACATCAAATAAGTTAGAATGCTTTCTTCGTATTTATAAGCCTTTTCCAAGAACACGGCGTATACGGACGCCTGCTTTTGCTATGAATAATTTATTGCAAGGAAAATCTAGAGTGGGCACTGGTAAGAGATTACATATATATAGGAGGAGTCAAGATGTTCCACATCAGAATAAACTGCGATTAGAATGGAGCCAAGTCTATAATCTACTCTATCTTGTAGTTCTCTGTAAATATTATATATGTTTGTGTATAACGAGCTCATCTGCGAGTCAGTATAATTTGTTACTCGTCCTCTGATGCTGCGTTCCCTGCCTGCACTCACTTTATGACTTACATGAACTCCGATGTAAACAGATTATTCATGCAATCCAACAGACCTTAGGGTCTTTAGACTTGACTTAATTGAAGTATGCTACTAGCTCTGTTTCTCAGAACTACTGAAGTCTCATCCTATGTTCATTCACTTTCTACTCTATTTCCCTTGGAAGTTGGGAAATTCTGTACTATTCTAAATACAAATTAATTTAAACCTTATTTCGTCTATGGTATATGGCCGGAGTCCTAAGTGAGTTGGTCAAGAATTCAACAGCGATTCGTGAAATCCCAAGAATGTTTCGTATTCGCTGTGTTTTTGCATAAAACGCGCCCCAAAACTCGGAGGCCCGGAGACTTTAAAGTATTCAAGAATTCATTCCTGAAAAATGCGTTCATGAAGTTTCCAGTAGAAAGTAGGTTAAATTGTGTTATAGCTGTTCAAACTTAAACTAAAACGGGAAATGTCAGAATCTCTTTAAAATAAAAACTCCTTCCAGTCTTATATATGGAGATCATGCGATTGTGTTTGAAAATAAAGGGCTAAAGGAATAAAGGTCTTTACTTACAGTACATCTCCACTTGGACAGAGGTTGAGACAGGTTCACTCATATTGTTATTACTAGCTTGGCACGTAAAAACAGCCCGTAGATCAGCCCTTGTAAGTTGCTCGACTGTCATTGTATTTGAAGTAGGACCGTGGGCTGAAATGATTTGATACTGGTCGTCAATAAGAGATCCTCCTCTCCACCATGTCACTTTCGGTGGTGGACGGCCTGTGTGAAAAGTCAACCACAAATTATTTATCATCTCAGCACAACAAAACCTTTATTATTATGTCATCCTAAATTTCCACACTACAGAACAAAGTGGCAGCTTGTTTTTATCATACTTCATATATGTAAAGGTATATATAGTTTTCCCTTCAGTCATATCTTGTGTAACTTCTGGAATTAAAACACTCATAAATTCCGGAGAAAGTAAAAAGCTGTCCCAATCTCTCAATATATATAGCGTGTTATGTGAGTTTGATACAGACACTCATCAATCTTTTACTGCACCCTTCTCTACAAACATTAAGTTAGGACTAAAATTCCACCCAACAATAGTTGTTGTTGAGTGATCAGAAGAAACGTAGAAAAATTTTATGTATTAAGTTGCCTGAACTGAACACATATATATATATAAGATGTATTCAGAGACTACAAGAAGTTGATTTTATCACTTTAGCCTCGTTTGCATTCTTTTTTAAAACAATAATTGTAGACTAGACTGCACACAAACAACACAACAGGGTAGATTTATCAATTTTGATGAACGCGAGTCATTATGTAGCCGGTATAACTTTCATTTTTTAACTTTACTTGCAGAGGAAGGAAAGCAGTAATTACTATCAAAAGGTTACAATAATAAGTTACTTCTGTTATTGTATAAGACAAAGTATAAAAAAGCTTTCAGTTAGAGACTACTATCGTTATTAGATATACTTAGGAATGAGTGAGCAAACCGAAGCGACTGCATGAATATTAATGACTTCCAGAGCTAAAACCACAACTTGTAAAGAAAAGCCAAAGGGGAGAAGACAGAAGACACATGAGATGACGACCGACGACGCCACCGCCAATCTATTTAATCAGGCTGATTGATTGCATTATTATTCATGAATTACGAACACTCATCAAAAGTAGGAAGCGAAGGCCCGTTTGCCACGTGTGACGTGAGACATACGACGTTACGCACCTCCATTTGTCCTCAGTCTATATATTATATATTTGCGAAGCCTAGTCGTTGCGTTTTAATGCTTTCCCTTCATGCATACCAACACATTGTGAGATTGTCACTCAAGTTTGTCTAAAACTCTATTCAAAGCAAAGCCCTCACAAATTCCAACATTTTTATAACTTTTGCTTTCACTCGTTTCCACTTTTCTGCTCCGCTTTTGACAGTTTGGGTCAAATTAATTAATGAATTACTCGATGCGTTCTACCGTGAAGTAAAATCAGATTTTTCTGCATGAATCACCATTCTTTTGTCTTCATTCTGTCGGTGTTTGAGATATGCGTGACTTTAGACTCACAAACAAGTAGTAGGTGCAATAAACTAACTGGCTTACGCACTCGGGAAGCATTGAGACAAAACTTATTATTGGGAAGATCCACTTATTGTTTTGCCACCTTCAACCTTTCCCTCGCAACGACTTTCTCCGGCGTGGCCCACGTTCAAACGACGCGAGGAAAGAGTTTTAAAAGGTAAGCTTCCTAGGTTTAGGCGGTGGTGGGAGTGGGAACGAGGAGGCACAAGAGATAAATATGACCTGGAGGAATTCACAAGAGTGTTCGGTACTTTGTTGAAGTCTTTTGTCAAGATGTAAGGATGTTGTGAATAGGGCAGAAAGAGGAAGAATGTCGATAGAACAAGAGAGAGCAATTAAATATCCTCATAAATATTTCAGAAAACTAATCAAGTGTCAATTGGACAGAGAACGGGAAGGCGATAAGCTTTCTCCTAAGTACCATCTTTCTCCGAGAGCCATGAGACAGGATTTTGTAGGCAAGCAATACGACGAGTCTCCCATTTCCTAAGCTGTTATATAAGACATTGAATCGCACAGAGGCAATAATAATGCTTCGTAATCCCATGTACAAATAGATTTAATGCCCCTCGCCACAAAACACGGATGACAATAACTTAAACGGAGCACAATATTGGCTCACTGTATCTTTCCTCGGAGGAAATACTTTCACTTTCTATCTACACAAGAAAGGGAAAACGGATGGTATTTATTCGTCCCCAATTTCTCAACCATTATACAGACAATGGCAGCCCAGCCTCAATGAAATTAGTTTCTCTACAAACCTCCTATTCTTCAAAGCTCATAAATACGCAACACTTTCTCTCCCAATTGTTCTACTTTACCTTTAACGTCCTTGAAAATTCTTGTATAATTTTATAACTTACTTTCTCTCTCCATAAACATATTCATTAGATGCCTCAAATACTTTCAATGGTATTTTACTCTCTCTCTCTCTCGGGCTAAGCACTCTTTTTCCCTTCACGAAAAACTTAAAAACATCTTGAAACTTTTCCACACACAGACACACACAAGAGTCTGAAGGTGAAAAGAAATCAAGTAACGAGTAACCCTTTCCTTTTTGCATGGTCATAAAAATTCTATTTCTTTCGGGAAGCGGAACACACAAGACCAGACGAGTTTTTAGGCCATGCGGTTATATTTTACAACGTAAAAGGAAAAAGAATTCACAACCACTCGGCGTAAAACTGCAGTGTGTGTGTGTGTGTGTAGTGAAATATAAGAACTTATCACATACACTCTCACGCATAGCCTTCTTCTTCTTTCCTTTATGAAAGTGTATGTATCCATGTTAGAGTGAGACTCGGAGGTTTCTCTCTATAAATAATTTGAGAGTCTGCCCAAATAGCCGTACTTCCCATATGGACCATGAACAATGAGGGAATGAAAGGAAGAAGGGAATGAAAAGATATGAGATCTACAAGTTTGTTCATATTTTGTATCATCATATTATCATCTGGAGAGTCAAGATTTACTGAAATGTTCTCTCTCCAAGAGTAATATTGAATTGCTCCAAGTACTCCACTCACATTTATTTTGCAGCCACGATGAAATATCAGCACTGACTGGGCATAAAACTCCACTACACACTTTCCTAAGGTCTCGTTGGAGCCTTGTTACCACAAAATAGCGGTGGAGGCCCAGCCTACGCTTTATATACAACAACGTTCAGCTCCGCTTTTCAGTTTTAGATTCCATTCCTCGTGTTCCTACGAATTCGTTACTCTCTCTCTCGTTCTCTTTTGCCTAGAAGAATACAAGTCTGTACAAGTGAAAGCACACAGACAGTTGGTGAAAGTAAAAGACTCCTTCAACAATTCGTTCACCAACTTCTGGTATCCCTACTACTACACATGAGATGGCTATTTGGACATCCTCCTCTCACATTACTTGCGAATGTTATACGCTTTCTCCTTCTTCTCACACTATACGCAAGGATGTACACTTTCACCCAAGGGGAGAACACGGGAATAAGCTTTGGACTCGCGAATATCATAACAATAAAGCATAGGAGAAAGAATTCCTTCGCTCAGTTATACATTACATCATCATCATATCTTTCGCGTATGATTTTGTGTCTAGGTACGTACGAGATGATTCCATATTTCTAGTATGTAATGTGAAAGCAGTGTTTTCTGGAGAAAGCCTTATGTAGAGGCTCTTTCAGTTGAAGTTGTTGTCGTCATCGTCTAACACTCGCTATAGATATTTGGTTCTTTGGTTAGTAAACCTTTAGTGAATGGGCTCCAACCCAAACACGTTTTATGATTATTAGAACATCACATAACTATTACTCGGCACGAACTCCATCCGTGATAATATCTCATCCCTATCTCGCGTCGCTTCTTCTGCCCAATCTCTGATATTATTTCTCTCCACACACGGTTTATTCATGCACATTTTCTCAATACAAATCACCTTGAGTGTCAGGCAAGTAGTGAGGACTTACTGAACTGCGGGGAACCTCAGGAGAAACTTTCTTTCACTTGCTGCACCGGCACTTGGCTGTAGCATGACTTTTGACTCTTAAACTTATTCTTATAGTCTCTACGTATATGTACTATATATGCATTATATGTAGTTCCTATATAGTCAGGTTCTTTTAGTCACCGACACACATTGTTGTTACCGACATGCATATTAACGTTTCGCATACTCGAAATCACTTGTCCAGTCGGTGCTTTTACAATCTTCATGAGTTTTGATAATTATGTCGAGTTATTAAAGACTTCGCGATACAAATTAAATACAACTTGGCAATAGATTTTTATTGTTCCTCGGATCCGATAAGGACTCAATTTGAATATTTAATATTATTTTTATGCCTTCAAATCTACAAAAACATGAGTAGAATTTAAGGAACTAGGCAAACCACATTTTGGTTCAGAACTCGAAGTCCCATATACTTTCTATTTTAAAGAAGAATGACTGCTGCCCTGTTCTCTAATTTGCTCTGCAAATATGAATACCTAATGAATTCAAAGGAATCAAATCTTGAAGTGTCTAACGAACTTGGCACTCGAGGTACTAATTGTTGTAAAATATTCAGCCCTTGTTCTGAAAGTTTTTTCACCTTTCCTACGCAATATTATAGTAAACTCATCACATTGGGTATTCAACCTTGAAGTAATTTACTCCATTCATAAATAGTTTATTGTGTTTACGCAGATTTTTCGCTCTAGAGTGAAATAAATGAGGGGTATTTTATTTTGTAGAGAGATTGGAGTGGTGGTGATGGTGAGGTTTGTAGTTTTGTCGAATGTAGTCAAAATAGAAGTGTCTTAACGACTATAGAGAAGGTTAACAGAGAAGACGAAGTCATATACAGCTTCGTTATGTTATGTGAATAATTTAGTTTCGCATCAACCCAATTTCGCACACCACCAGAATGCGCAATTCCCATACAGACTTACTCACTTTCTCATCGTCATTTTGTTCATTTTCGTACTTTCTTCCTCTCGTTTGGCCCCACTTTCTTTCCTTAAGGACATTTTAAAAACTTTCAACTTAACATTATATTCTCCCAATCTCATTTCAACTTTGCGTTACCAACTTTAGACTTAACATATTAGAGCAGCGGAGTTGTAAGAAATGTAAATATATATAAATATATGTAGGAAGTGTGGGAAGGTTGCAGTACACTACTACGATGTATATATTATTATGTACACACTACCAGATTCTTTTTACATTTGAAAAGTCTAAAGAGATTATAGTTTTCTCCAAGAAAGTCTCTCACAGCCCAACTTATGTACATACATAACATGTCGTTAAGCCAAATGTGAATTTAACAGAAAAATGCATTACCTCCGGATGCAATACAAGTCAACGACATAGTCTCCTTTTCCTTGTAGGCGCCTGCGATTCCCGTAAGTTCCCGTGCTGTCGCATCAAATATCTTTGGTGGTTGAGGTGGCACTAAAACACAAAATCATACAGAGTGTCATTTCAAATGTTCAGTTTATACAAATGTAAAGGTCCCAAAAGTATATAGATAAGTATAAAGTAAGTTGAAATTCATATGCAGTTGTTCTATTTAATGGGATAAAGTAGTCGAGTGCATATATGACCCTAGTTAAGCTGACTATTTCTTTATATCGGGCCTCTTTGGATTGTGTGTGGTGGCTATGAAAAAAGAAACAGACGTCGTCTTGTTCCTTTTAACTGGTCTCTTCACATTGGAAAGAAAAGCCATCAGATACTTCAGAGAAAGTATGAAACTTTCAAGTAAAAAACTACAAGAAAAACCCTCCCATCCGTATCCACTTTAAGTCCATCTTCTTAGCACTTCCCCAAACTTTTTTATCCTTTTCTCCGCTGAACGGGGATACTTTCGAGTCTTTTAATCCTTCATCGTCTCTTCAAGATAATTGCATCAAGTCGAAAGACCTTTTTGTTTTGCGGAAGATGCGCGACATACTTATATATATATTCTCTTGATGAACGTGACGCTGATGATGGGCTTCTAAAAGGAGAAAATTACTTTTTGTCCCTTTTACCGGTAAATGTACTCGCAAGAGGTTTATCGGCTGAAGTGATGACACAGTAAAATGTAAAAAGAGTTTAGAGAAAGTGAAAGGTGTGTGCATTAGAAGTAATCAAATCAACGGGTGTATATAATTTATAGGCCATTCATAATCAAATCTAAAAATCTTTTGGGAAACCCATACACATTATATTTCGCCTACACTGGTCAGACTGCCAGACACTTGAATAATAAGTTTGCCCTTTCCACAACATAAAAATGAGATAATTAAATGTGATAAGGCAGAATGGGCTGTTCACAAGCGTCACATTGACTTATGGTTTAGTCAGAATGATTAAGCATATTGGTTGAGATCTGGATGCACCGAAGAGGTGGCTCGGGGTTTGAGTCTCATTGAGAAGAACAATTGTGCTTGATGCGTGTCCAGAGTACTTATAGTTCACATGAACGAGTGAAAGGATAAAAAGTCTCTTCCTGTGTGGGTTCTCCTCTAATTCAATTAATAATCACGAGTTAAAAGTTCCATTTCTCTTCATAACTTGTCTTACACTCCCCTCATTGTCCTTCAACCTTTCATAATACACATACATATACATCTATACATATATTATATAGGAAATGATGTGCGTGAATATTCATAAAATGACCAGAGAAAATATAAAGCGACTGAAACAGATAGAGAGAAACCACGACATCAATTGAAATACTCTCACGTGCAATATATTCTCGCTGACTTCATCTCACACCAATCGTAATAGCAATAACTAATAATAACCCTCTTTCCACACTTCACCGTCGTCGTCGACCGTGAAATCAACCACATTGGTGGTGCATTTAAAATAGTCACACCGAATTATTTAAAGTGAGATAGGGGAATAATTTACTATGCAACATATCCGCTTAGTCACCCTCCCCTCGACAATATTATTATTACAGACCTCCCCGTACACTCCATCATCCTACAACTTCCTACTTATGACTAATTCATAATCTCATTGTGTGTTCCTCAGACGTAATTTCACTTTACGAGGTTTTGACAGAATGATGGAAGAATAAAATGGCACGAGGATGTCTTTCACCGATAAAGAGTCCATTCTAACTCTACACTACAAGTACACGAGAGAGAGAGAGAGTGATGATGCAACGATCGAGTATGTATATATGTACTAGAGAAGGAGAGTGCATTCAATTTTACTGACAACAACGGGACTGCTACTACTACTAATACCAGCCCACACCATTTTATGCAGTGGGAGACAATAATCATAATTCTTAACCAGCAGCTTGTGTGCCCGATTATTATTGAATGTTGATGGCTGGTTTGTGCTGGCCTTGCATTGTGACATTGTGAGGGAGTGTGGAGAATCTTTTATTACGTAAACTCGTTGAATTGAATATTTGAATGTTCGTAGGTCGCTCTCCTCGATACTACTACTCTTCTTAACTGTATAAACTCTGGCAAACTGGAGATATGAAGGGACAAATGTAATTCAACTTTCTCCCTTTCTGTCAATGTTGCATATTTCATTTTCATTACAATGACGCTGCAACAATATCGCTCGTGTGTGCCCCTTCATTTCATCAGCCATCATATAGCAAAGTATACACCACACACACACACTGCAGCATTTTATGTACGTGTATGTAGTGAAGCACACTAAATAATGGATCATAATAACAATGCCACATCATCAAATGAAATCACAGGCAGTCTCCTGACTATGTATAGGAGAGAGGAAGACTCTCAACAACAAACTCATTTCCGTCTTTTATATTCCAGTAATTTAATCTCGACTCTTCCATGCTTTCATTTCAAGTTCAATGTGGATTTACTTGCACAGACATATAATCCTCCGAATACCAATCATAACCAACCACACACACACGTGTGTGTCATGGCATTTCTCTTTCATAGTCAATTTACCAAGTAATTACAACAGCCACGCCTACATACAGTTCATAAATGATATGTGTGTGTGTGTGTGCGGAGAACTAATAATAATCGTTATAACTGTAATATAGAGCTATAAATGAATCT
>Ga0194135_10001956_pt1 | contig 12458 bp, 15 predicted proteins | sample LitLau_LLRF_2013_FD_134024 | JGI IMG/M metagenome (GOLD analysis project Ga0194135, IMG submission 134024) | Freshwater sediment microbial communities in response to fracking from North America - Little Laurel Run_MetaG_LLRF_2013 (version 2) | ecosystem: Environmental > Aquatic > Freshwater >... | reverse complement strand
TGCCTGGGATGATGATTGGGATGTTGAGGATACGACCTTCAGTTGTGCTTCGACGATCGCAGGGAGCGGACGCACAAGTATCTCTCTCTCTCTCTGCCGTGTGTGTCTTGTAACTTGTAGCTGTAACAGAAGAAGAAGAAGAAGTTGTAACAACAATAACTTGTACTTACTTATTTTGTGTTAAGTGTCATCATCATCATGGATATCGACATGTTGGCCTGCGAGGAGGAGATGATGGAGGCCACCCCTGAGGGAGCCTACGCAGGGCCCTCTGACCGTGACGCCATCCTCGCTCGCCGACAATTATCCGCTGAAATGAACTTCTGTGCTGCTACTTACGACGACCAAGCTGAGTCTTACAAGGACCCTGTTTTCGTGACGAAAGGGGTCCTCGAGAACATGTTGAGGAATGAAGAGCGAATGCAGACCCAAGTGCAGCCGAACTATTTCAAAACAGTGCAGACTGAAGTGATAGCGCCGAACAGACAGCAGTTGACTTCGTGGATGTACGAGGTAAGTAAATACAGCATCAGTGTATTATAAATGATAGATAGAAGAGATCTGTGTGTGTGTGTGTGGAGGAGTAGTAGTTCTTGTTGGTTAGTAAGTGTGTTTTAGGCAGTGTGCGAAAATCAGACAAAAGTGAAGTAGGTTTGTGCAGAGATGGCTTTTTTGTTGCAGGTCTGTGATGAGGAGCGCTGGGGCGAAACTGTCTACCTCCGTGCCGTCAGTTACCTCGACAGAGTTCTCAGTGTCGAGAAATGTCACCGCGAAAATCTCCAGCTCCTCGGATGTGTTTGCCTGTTACTTTCATGCAAATTCTCCGGAGTTGGTGCAGCTCCGAACCGACTCTCCTACCTCACCGACAATTCCGTCTCCGTCGAAATGATTCTCGTGAGTTCTTCTCTTTTAATAATAGTTGGGTTTTCGAGTATGGAGGATGTTGTTGATGCTGCAGTAGTTGTAGTTGTAGTAGTTACATTAACCCCTGCGAATTATTATTATTATTATCATTAAACACTTGTGACCACATTCTCTGTTGTTATCTATGTCTGAAATGCTCTCTCTCTCTCTAATCGTGTGTTGTCTTTTTCTGTCTCTCGTCTCTGCAGAACTGGGAGATTCTCGTAGCTGATGTTCTCCATTGGGATATGGCAACTATTGTTCCCACTGAGTTTTTAGACCAATTCATCACTAGAATGCCGCAGCACCTTATCAATCCCAAAGTTGTGGAGAGAGCAAAGCTATTCATTTCTTTTTGTGCCTCTGGTAAGTATTAAGAGAATTTTTGTCTTTTGCCTTTTTTTCCGTGTAATTTATTATTAAACGACTATTAGGAGACTATTAGACTATTTAGTAAACGGCCTTACTAATAATACCCTGCGCGAGGGTTTTAAGTGAACAATGAGTAGGTTTGTCTGTAGTAGGACATTCAACTTAATTAGTTATATACTGTATCATTGTAAATCGCCTTTTTCTATAAACTCTGGAAATGTGCGAGAAGTGCTCCGTCTCGTTCAAAAACTCCTTTTTGGTGTACTCAAGGCTCGTGAAATGGGTCATTCCCAGGAAAATTGTAGAGTACCAAGTGAAATAACGGCGTGTAAAAAGATAGAGCCATTCATCTCTCTCCCCTTAAAATATGACGACCAAGTTTATACTTTGTACACTTGCTTTTATGAGTACTTACCTACCTCCCTGAAGAAATTGCTCGAAATCTTAAAATACAATGTACTATGTGTGTGTGTGTGTGTGTGTGTGTGTGTGTGTGTGTGTGTGGGACGGTAAAGATCTATTTGTGGGAACCTCCATTTTACTAGATCCATCTCAAAATACTCGGCTCTGTGTGTATTTGGGTTGCCTCAGGAGGATTAAATTGATCGTGCTCGTCTACACCTCCAATCAAAGTTTATTATTGCCTCTGGAGATTTATCAGAAGATACCGTTTCGTCGTCGCGTGCTAGCGTTCGTATTTTGAATAATCAATCCTCTACACGAATCAAGCATAATCGATTAGGTGATAGGCACCTCTTCCAACCTTTAACACAAACATTCCCGGTATCTATGCTGCTGGTAGATATATATTTTTTCGACTTGACCGACTTTTGCTTCATTTACATAAATTTGAAACTCGAGTGTTGTTAGTGAAACGAGGTCAGCTTTCATAGATACGAGCGCAGTGAGCATTCCAGGAATTTTTTGAGCAAGGAACGGAGTGCCGAGCAGCGAGGTGGTGGTAGGTTTATATATGCTGAAGAAGCACAAAGAAAGTCGTGACTTGCGGTGTCGGTCTGTAGATATTGATGCAGAATGTCTTTATTGGAAGATGAACAGTTAACTTTGAAGGGCTCAATTTTATTTAGTGGGACAATGGGTCCTGCTGGAACATAATGTTCGTGCATCTGGCTGTGGTTTTTTATTCGAAATTTTCAAGTCATTTTGATTTTGAGCAAGTCACAACATGAATGCTTATTAATTAGTGTTGTAGTTGAAGTGCTTGTAACTTTGAAAACTCGAAGAAGGGAATGTTGGATCTATATATGTATGAGGGTTGGTTCTTGTGAGAAGCAACAGGTTAATCCCCATATGCATGACGGATTCCTGCTTGCTAGTGAAATTCAGAGAGCTTCCATTTTATTTTCTTGGTGTAGGGTTACTGTATTTACTTTTAAAGTGGGTTTCATTGCCCCGAACTAATCGACCTCCATTTCTTCTTGTGTAGATTTAAATGTGAGGGCCTTATACACGGTCAAAAGAGGTACAATAAGAGTGACCGAGTCATAAACCTTGAAAGAAAAGGTAGAGACTAGTCGAGAGTCAATTGTTTTCTTAGTGGCATTAAAAAGGCTAAAAATTCACCTGCTGATTAGAGAGACAGGTAGACGTGTGCGTCGTCTTCGAAGAACCTTTCTAGGAAACACTTCTTGGAAGACCCAAAATCCTATCTCTCCAGTCTGTTGGGGGGCAGACGTGTTGTCAAAGAATGTAATATATTTCTCCTTGCATGACCTAACCATCTTCTTACTCTTCATGTTGACTCTCACAATTAGAGTTGTAGTAGCTCAGTCCTCTCAGATCAGATATCCTCAGCAAAAACCCAAATCTTGCCCCGTCATTCTTTTTCATCCCCAAGAAAAAAGAGACCCTTCCGATTTTAAACTTAATCCGACCCACAACATTCCTGGGAATCTCGCATACCTCATTGTCACAATTGTTGATTGATGAAAACATCCTTGATGACATTAAATGTGAGGGAGTACCCCCACCACCACCGCAACAACAGATCTTCCTCGGCTCCTTTGAGAGATGTAATTAATCTTGAAGGAATTCACCTCCTGTGCATTCCACAATTCTACTGGATGAGTAATAAGAAGAGTTATGACGATGAGGCTATGTTTGTGTGAGGTACAATAAGATTCTTCTAGTTCTTCTCATAAACACTCTCTCCTCAGAGGAGGGTGGAGTGACACATATTAGGATTATTATTTAGGAATCTTATTACGAATATTGAATTCATTCATCATTCCTCAGTTTTTGTTGCGTTCGGTGCGAAGACGGGAGCTCTCGACGGGAATCTCTCTCTCATTAGGAGTTGATGTCATATATTGTTGTGAAGAATGTGCGAGGGCCTTCTTCATCCCTCATTTTGTAATTACCAATAATCAAAATCTTCTCCTTCACCGTGTCATTAGGAGATTGTGGTTACGATGGAATTCACTCCCTCTAACTACGCCAAAACATCTCGCGTTTTGGGCAAACACAATAATCATCAGAACAAATCGGAACAAAAACTGCCCCATACATTCTCATCTCTCCTTTCTCTGTGGGCCCTTACTTGTTCGCTCTTGTTCATCTTTCTCATCATGTTGTGAACGATGCTAGGTGTGTGTTTTTGGGTAGCAGGAGATCTCAGAGAGAGATAGAAGTTTGGTAGGAAACAGTGAGATTCTGAAAGATTCCAAGTGATTCAGAAATTCAGATTGAAGTCGTGACACAAGTTTTGTTTGAAGAAAGTGAAAGACAGGGTGATCGTGGTGATGTGGAAGAAGGGCTATGCGTGTGAGTTCAAGGCTTACTAGAAGAAGAAGAAGAACTGGAACCGAGGCGATCAGAAAGTTGATTTCATTTCACATCTGCTCAAATCAGAGTGCCAGTTGGCGAATGAGTTATCTGCAGGCATTCTTTGTTCTCGAATGTAAATTCGCTGATTCTTTAATTCATGCAAATGGTCAGAAAGGTCTACTTCTTTTCTGGACTCATAAAAAGTCATTGTCTACTCTCAAATACTCGATCTGAATCATTAGATGCAGTCTTGATTGCGATTCTCTCGAACGACACGCGGCGAATTAAATCAAAGTGGAAAGATTTGTTCATTAAAAGAAAAGTAAAAATGTAACGCGAGGTGATAGAAGACATCTGCTAATCAACCAGACAGTCTGCATTGTCAGGGGAGACTTGGGTAGTAGACTTGCTGAAGGAATTTTTCCTTGTCCTGGTCAGGATATTGTTCTCTAGTCCCCTCCGTTTTGAAGGGTCTCTTTCAACCTTTTCTCTGGATAAAAACTAAAAGACTTGAAAGAATTATGATGAGAGTATTATGAGCCTGAGAAAAAGGTGAACTCTCTTCATCTGAACTAGTTTGCGTTAATTTTATGCGGAGAGGGGATTTTAGTGGCTGTAAATCAGAGTGTGGAGGGACAAGATGTCCAGGAGCTGCGTAACAGGCTCTCAGATTAATGAGGAAGTAGGATTACGTGATAGCTCAATCAACGATTGTCCTCTTGATGTGAACCCTACGGATTGTTTGATCGGTTTATCGTGCATTCTGATAAAGACTTTATTGCGACTGTTTGTATGCTAAGTAGTTGAGTGACTGATACTGCCGATGATAATAAAACAGAGGGGTCCTCCTCATGGGAACCAACCACTGATTTACGTCTCCGTTGACAAAGTCAGAGGTGCTGGCAACTTAATGTTGACGTCTCTAGTCATCTCTCCTGATTTGCGCAGCGGATGAAATATCATGAAGGTTCGCCTTGAGGTTGACATTAATATTCCGTAACCCCATACCGAGTCACGTTCAGTTCTTTGCTGGTGGTGGGAATGGAGAAACCAAGATAACACTCTCCTCATTAAATCCAGTCTGCAATTAATGAAGCTTGCTCAATCCATCTCACAAGGGAATCCTTGTTCTCTCTTGATAAGCTTTTTCTCTACTTAGTTTCATCTTGACCACTTCTGTTCGGAAGTTGTCTCGCAGACAGATACCCTCGAGAGATGTAATCAAGAGAGAGGTACACTGGCAGCAGTAGGCATGAATGTATGAATGACGAGAGTACCTTCAGCATCGTTTTTTGTGCTCTAAATACCTACCCATTCTCGTAGTCGCACCTTCAATCAAAGGAAGGGTAGAGGTCTGCAATTGTGAACTTATTTAAAAGACAATCCTGTTTGATTTAATAGAGGTTGAGCTAAAGAATGTAGTGGGCAAATGATAGGGTGAAATTACTCAATGGGAGTGAGGAATGCGCTCCTCTAAACGATGTTGGTGGGTCACTTTTTGCAGACGCGATTCCATCCAATATTCCTTGTTAGTTGACTAATACTTAGCTAACATAAACTACTACTTATCCGTCTATCATTCATCACTAGGGTCTCACCGACACCATTCGATTAGGTCCAGTCATTATACTTCTCTCCTTCCCAAATTACTCTATCTTCTTCTTCCTTTGTATCCTGGTGACTCTTCTTGTCCTCTTGGAAATCATCCAAAAGTCCTCTCAGTGGTGATATCTCATCCAGTGACTCATCCAACGGAAACTTCTTCTCATTCATTTCTCCGACCGTCCCTTCATTTGCAGTTTTGTCGCGTGCTCCACAACGGCCGAACCAGGTGCAAAACTATTCCTTTCTCTTTTGATGAAAAGAAGTCTTTCTTACGACGAGGGTCCTCTCGGTCGTCCCTTCGTTTCCTTCCTGCATTCAGCTGTTCCGTATTTTTTGCTCCTTCTTCTTCCTTCCTTCCTCACCTTCTCCAGATACAATATTGGAGCGATTCTCTGGGAACGGACTGTACGCAGTGTTCCCCGGATGTGTTCAGATAATTGATTAGAGAGGACAATTTATTTTGGCGAGTCCCACGACCGAGTCAATATTATAAAGTCTCGCTAGTCTGCTAGTGGTAGTGGTGGTCACTGTGGATGTATTTGCCAGTCATGCTTTGCTAATTTATGACTGTAAGCGAGTCTGATTAGACCCCGATGGTTTGCACCTTTCTCTCCGCATTCCTCAGGAGTCATGAATCACCGTTTATTGCGTCCATGTGGGAAAAGTGCTAAGATATTTTATAGCTCCAGCAATAACAACAGACGAAATAAATAATGAATGAGGTAGATACACACACACACACACTAGACCAATACAGACGGCATTCCCACTTGTTACATTCAAATGAGAATGCAAATTCATCTCTTCCTTCCCTAATAATAATATTCCAATAATAATTCTTCCTCTCCGTATGTATTCATACTTGTTTCTCTCTCTTTCTGTAGACCACACGTTCCTAATCCACACGCCTAGCATAATCGCATCAGCAGCTTTAGCCACCGCTGTAGGAAATTTCTTCCCTCAAGACGATGTTAATAAGGTTCTCATCATCATACAACGAGTCACCGGCATCGAAATGGTAAGCTATTCATACAAGTACATCTATTTATGTGTAGTTAGTTACTTATGTATATACTTATGAGATCCCCCTTCACTTTCTGTCTACTCTCTTCCCTATTCTTGAATTACTTGAATAAGTTTGGATGTGGGGCTACTGGTGGGGTAGGTCAGTGTGAAAGCAAAGGCAAAGAAAGCCCAGGTTCCCACGGGAGAAGCAAAAAAGTGAAATCCGAGTTGTGAAAGTCGGAGGTGTGAGAGAATTCAACTGAGACGAGGAGGTTGTGGGAATCTCGACGACCCTGCGAGACCCAAAAAAACAGGGAAATATTTTGCTTTTGTTGCCCTCCCAAGACGACCAGTCGCTCACACAGTAGACACTTTAGAGTTGTTCAGTCTTGTTCACTCTTTGACTTGTGTATGATATGATGATGATGCTAAGACTTACGTTGTTGCGTATTTCAGGACGTGACGAAAAGTGTGATGGACCAGATCGGCGTGAAAATGTCAAGTACGATGACGGGCAAGCCGGAGGAAAACTTGCAGGACCCGGGTTCTCTGAGCCCGGGTCAACAAAAGAACGGCTACAGACTTCAGACGGAGGAGGGGGTGGGTCACAAACTGGAGGAGATTGAGCAGGCAGAAACTCCGACAGACGTAGGAGACATTCACTTCTAAATTTCGCAAGCAACTACCTCCCAACTGGTCAAAGAAGAATATGTAGTGTACAGTACTGGTAATTAGGCTAGCTTAGTATTTAGTAAACTAAAACGACTACCTGACGACACACATTAACCGTTTGCTCAAAATAAACTCACTTGAGCTGTTAATTTGTAGTTTGTTCGTTTTGTAATCTGACTGCCACTCAGTTTTTGTATTTTATTTTAAGTTCGTTGAAGGATTGTCGTGGTGTTGTGGTTGGAACAACCACACGGCAAGTCAGATTATCCTAACTCAAACGAGGGGGAAGCCGAGATACGCTTATTTTGGTTAATTAATACACATTAATTGACTAATTACTGCTCTTAACATACACTCCATGTGTTAAGCTACGTATCAGTTAATTTTCTGAAGTATATTATTTAACTTGTGTGTAAATGTTTTTTTGTTATTATTTTGTACAGCATCAGATTTTTTTGTCTATTAGTTTAAGTTTATTTAGGTAGAGAGCCAGTCATCAAAACGGTTTCGAAACATGTTTAATAGTAAGTAGTGAGACTCACTATGAGAGGGTCCCTCTGAAAGCGGTGCAATTTTACAGAGCTCCTCTCCCTTTATCACCACCAGCAGAAATAATTTTTATTGCAGTCACCTCATTTCTTAATTTAGTCATCACAAGCGTCCTCGACAATCAATCGAACCAATTAATTATTATTATCGATACTTATTGTTTTGTTATTATTATATTAAGGGTCTTTGAGTCGCCAAAGTTTCTTCTTTCGCTACACCAAGAATCTATATCGTCATCCGACCCAAAGAAACTTCTTTTACTCCTCTCTTTTTTGTGATCATGTACAGCTACGACGATGACGACAACAATAATTAATGGTGAGCTAATTACGGGAGTTATAATTACGGGTTAGAGAGACTATAGAATATATATTATTATTTAATGTAGTATCTAGTTAGTTTTTAAGGGACCAAGAAGAGGACGTATTTAAGATTCTGAAATTATCTATTATGTATTGAAAAAGACTGCAGCATTTAGGAAGTTATCTCTTTTATGGGTATTGAGTAGCCAGTTATTAGATGAGTGATCTGACCGTTCCTGAAAAAGCGTTGCTCTGCAACTCAAAAATCTCCGACTTGTACTTATTATGATTTTGAGAGTGTTTTTGTAGCTTTAAGGAGAATTTTAGTTGGCATGCGGTAGATTCTCCCATATATACGAATGCAATAATAAAAACATTTTCTATCTTAACATTACCTGACGTGTAATATGTATGTATTGCATCAGTAGTCATTGAATCGAACGAGACAATTTATTCCCGAGTCTTGAGTGGAAGAAAAACGTGATGTACTAGTAAGTGCAACTCATAAATAAACAATTGTTCATGCTCTTTCGCTCATCCTGAGGAATTTTCATAGATCGAAGCATTTTACCGCAAATATGTGTGACATTTAGTCCTTCGTATTTTACCTGTTGAACACTACATACTTTTAGTTCAGACTTCATACAATACAGCATAAGAACACATATTTCAATAAAAACAGTTAGTACCTATATCAGACAAAACTTGTATTCTCTATTCACCTAATCACCTAATCAAAAGTGAACAAATCAAATAAATTCACCTAATGACAGTGTTAAACTTGTACTGCGTGTTCGGCAGTAAACGTTAATTTTCAATCGACAAATAGAAAGAGGTTAAAGACAACGACAATGAAGTATCTCTCACATGGCTCAATGTCTTCCATTTTTACAATTGCAAGTAGAATTTAAGCTGCTGGACATAAAAAGACACGACAGTTTCTTCATTTCTTCAATACACCATTTGACGTTGACGGAGCATATTGGAGCATATATATAATAATAACTTGATCTTTCTTCATTTCGTCTCTATTCCTCCTTTCCAGGTGATCCATTAGATCCTTCTTCAACCTTTGATACATCTGATATGATCATCTGAGGAGACTAGCACAACCTTGCATTCATTTAAATTCATAAGATTCTTATTTCTTTCATTCTTTCCTCAAACTCTATCTGAGATCACCATCTTCTGTCGTGAACTCCTGTGAACAAGATCATGTAAGAAGTCGAGTGAGTCGCAACAAGGACGAAACTTGTTACGTATAATGTTCAGGGGAAACTTGCGACTGGTCTCGGGGCACCTTGAGCCACTTGACTCTCGAGAAGGCGGCTCTATTTGAACTCCCACTTTCTCTTACTCCGTTAACTTCCATCTGGTCCGTCGACGTCCCCTCTTCAGAACTTGCATTAACGTTTCGAACCGACGACGTCTCCAGCTGCGATGGGGTAACCACCACATCTCTCCCAGCGTACCATCGATCATTATCTTCTGCCCCATCAACTCACCTCTCTCTCTCTCTCTCTCTGTCTTACAGGTCAAAGGTAACCTTCAAAATCGTCCTCACCTCGGACCCCAAACTCCCGTTTAAAGTGTAAGTAAATAATAATACTATACGTGTATATCTGTATTGTAGATTAAAAGTAGGAATGGAGGAGGTCCTTCTCCAGTTGATCCACTTTGCGAGTGCCACCCTTCCCTCCGCCCTTAAGGATTCCTTCTTTTGTGAATTTGCAATCAAAGAGGCCATCAGTCAAGCCAAGTATTGCGAACAAGCTGTTGCATCCATTCCTCTACTTGAACAACAATTGGAGGCTTGGAGAGCCAAGTTTCCTGAAAAGTTCTCTGGATTGTCACCCGCCGTTTCCTTGTTCAGTAATGCGGTGGAGCAGTTGTACAGCAACTTTATTCAGAATTCTTTACTCCCAAGAGATACATTGACACAAATAGACGACGCTATGGAGGAATTAGTCGGGCAAGAGCGATTGCAACAAGTTCGTCAAAAAGCATTGATATATTTTTGTGAGCTGGATGAACTGTCTTCCTTCCTGTTGTCGTGTCCACCTTCATGTGTCACTCAAGTTGAAGCTCACTTGGTCTGTGCGTACATATCCGACCTGCCTTCCCCCAGAGATATAGAGAAGAAAATCAATTCACTTCTGAAGTCAGGATACAAAGGTCAAATGATGGTTCTGTACATGCTAGGAAGTCCATCGGTGTCTATTAAACCAACGATCCTGAAAACAGTGAAAGAAGAAGTCTCCGGCGATCTCGTTCATTTCACTCTGCCCAACATTCTTTTCTTCCAAAGCGACTTTAGGAGCCTGACAGCCGCTCTCCGCTATACACTTGATCTCAGCCCTTCCTTACTTAGCATATTGCTTTTCTCCATTAACTCACTCGCCTCCCAGGCCTCCTTTGTTGAGTCAAAGTCCCATTCCTATTCATGGACACTCCCTTGTGGACAGTCATTTGAGTCAATTCAAAATCTCCTCACTCGACTTACTAAGGATGAAACTTTGAGTATTTACTATCTCCCTGATCGCATCCAAACGACACTTGCCTCTCTCGAAATATCAAATTCTCTCTTCTGGGATGACCTCCTCCGCCGATAGTCTACACCCCTTCTATAAAGTAAATTTACACCATTCTTTGTCTTATAGATTAAGCGTCCCTGAAAATACACCATTCACCGCAGTCCTCAAGTTCGCAGCTGAGGAGTTCAAAGTTCCACCAGCAACTTCTGCTATCATTACTGACGATGGAATCGGAATCAACCCACAACAAACTGCAGGTACTATTAATCAGCAACTGTCGTAAATTGCAAGTTAGTGTGTAGTTTTCTCAAATCATAATCTAATCTAATATGTACTTTGTTGCAGGGAACGTATTTCTCAAGCACGGTTCCGAACTTCGTCTAATTCCAAGAGATCGGGTTGGATCGAAATAAGTGATTCCATAATCAGATTTAAAATATAATGCGATAATTCTTTTCTAAAAATAAAACTAATTCGGTTTTTATTACGTAACGAAAAATGGAAAGTTGAAATTAATTTACATCACAGCACCCCTAGAACAATCCATATTTACTTGTAGCGTTGTTGGTGGAAAAGGTACACAGGCGCTGCGTCTGGAGTTTCTGGAGCGATTCGCTTTTTAATGTTCCGGTTCTTTCGCTACATTTCAGAGAAAAATAAATTAATTCACAAGATTCGATTCAGTACAACAAGAAATTAGTAGAGTTCAGGATAAAGTATAGTTTAAATATGAAATTTCGCATACCTGAAGAACTTGCTTTATTCGCATTTTTTCTTCTAGTGTAGCCAATTTATCCTTTCGTTCAGTCCGCCGCATAAGTTCTTTGTATCGTTTTGATGCTAACTTTTCGCAATTTTTTAGTGTCTCCACATCTTTAACAACTTTTGTTAGGTCGATTTTTGCTAAATCGCTATTCCTGATACGGTTATACTTCCTTCCGATGAGTTCAGCAGGAGTGTCAAGATGTTTTGCTAGACGAAATTTCTTGAACTCTTTTTCATCTTCGGTGAAAAACTTGTGTTTATTTACTGGAGCTTCCTCGAGTCGCTGTAGAGAGGCGTTCAGCTTCTCAACTTTCTTCAGCTCCATAACACGCCTACTAGTAATGTACCGCTTATCTTGCGTTTGCATCAAGCGAACTTGCTCGTCGGAGAGTTCAACAGATTTATTCTTCCCTTTATGCACACCATCCTGCAGAACCCAAACCGAATCATTAAAACCCGAAACCTCAATTTAACTAAAGATTTGCCATACTACAGAACAAATACAACTACCCACCTGAACTTGAGACGAGATCATAGAATAATAAAACTCCTCAGGATTCCTATCTAGCGCTTTCTTCTGCAATAACTGCAATTGAGCTTTCTTCGAATTATAATCTTCTGCTCGTCCCTTGTAATCTTTCTTCTTCTCCAGGACCCCCAGATGTTCACGGTCTTTAGGCTGCAATTTACACATCCCCGTTATATCGACGTATACTCCCTTGCCTCCCTTTACCTAAACCAGAATAAATCCATGGTCTCCTCCCTTACCTGATGCCTCTCCCGGTGAGTTTTCTGATAACTCTTGGACGCATTTCGAAACGACGACATTTCGACTTCTTGTTAAAATAAATTCTCCAGTCGCCAACTCCAACTCTCCAGTGTTGTTGATGATGATGAATGGTCGCACGAGGAAGAGGAATTCGCGGGTTTAGTATTTGAAGTCGGGGCAACGGGAGAGTGAGAG
>Ga0194135_10001955_pt1 | contig 12459 bp, 9 predicted proteins | sample LitLau_LLRF_2013_FD_134024 | JGI IMG/M metagenome (GOLD analysis project Ga0194135, IMG submission 134024) | Freshwater sediment microbial communities in response to fracking from North America - Little Laurel Run_MetaG_LLRF_2013 (version 2) | ecosystem: Environmental > Aquatic > Freshwater >... | reverse complement strand
TGTTATAATTCTACTAATAAATAATTATAATACGTTAGATTGAATTTCTCTACTTGTAGTAATAATTTATTATATATTTTTTTACTTGATTTTGGTAAGGAAGTAATATTTATGCGAGTCAGCGTCACTTTAATCATTGCTTGTGTCACTGCTGGACTATATTTTGAAATATGATAACTCAATTCGTTTCTATTTAATAAATATAATTTTGGAAATTAATAGTTAAGTCAAATTTTAAAGAAAGACGGAAATCCGTTTACAAGGCAGAATGACGGAGTCAAACTACTGGACTCCGGCAGCAGTTGCAGAACCACTGACTGAAGAGGCGGAGGCGGAGAGAGTAGGAGTCAAGATAGAAGAAAGAATGTACAAGGATGCCATTAAGACATATCCGGAAGACGACGTCATTCATTTCTTGAAAACCGTACCCATCCAGTAGATTTAGGATTCTACCTCTACCATTATAACAACCTCTTCCGGTGTTAGCGGAATCGGGGAATCAGTTTCGCGTGACGTGCCGACTGGTAGGATCCCTCCTCCCTGTTCGTAATCCACTAAAAATGCCTAGATCTTTTTCCACTTGGAATTGGAGGCTAAACGTTTCAAACAACAGTCGGATTCGAAATTAAAAGCTAGACGATTTCTGTAATCCACAATTGCAACTGCAACCTCAACGTTAGTTTCAATTTTTTTTTCCGTTTTTCTTTAAAATTCGACGAAACCTTTGATTTCCCAGATATGATGATTTAGAAAATTGTCTTTATTAATTAGAAACGAATTAAGTTACCATCATTCAAAATAAGTCCAATATTGAAATTCCAACTGTGACTGACCAGGGTAGAAATTATTTGTGTCATGGTGTGGAACATGACGCTGTGCAGAGCAACAAGAGACGTACCTACCAACCCAAATTGAACAGATGGATCTAGTCAAGAGCGCGTGGTCATTTAACTAAAACATTGAAGGTCGCTGACATTAAGTAAGTTTGTCTGTCATACAATAGCACGCATAAAATTGGATTGGAAAGAACACAAAACAAAAAAAAAACACTCTTCATTGATCCTCATTTCGCTGCGACATCGCATGGCAGATACAAAAACATCCACGCCACTGCACTACCACTTACTAGTCTTTGTTTGGGGAAATTACAATTTAGCCAGAACAGAAAACGAACGTATAGAAAAGTGTTAGCGTAATAACATTATTTACATGGGAGGTTAGATTTGGCAATGTATCCATATGGATGGACGGATTCATGTTACCTTGACCTATTGAATCATAGACTATGGAGCATACAAGTAGCGCAACCGTATCTGAAAATTGCATTAAGTTTTAAACATCAATAATTTCTCTGGTCAAACAATAAGTAAACTTTTGTATTCTACTGGAGTGCCAGTGCCTTTTTCCTAATTAATCGCACGATGCTATCCGGTCAGGAATGGTCTTACTATTATAAATACTGTGAATATTTGTGATATGGTTCGGTTTCAGTTCGTGGTATAAGAAAGATAAGTTGAATTAGAAACTTGATAGGTTATGGGGATGTCGAGAACGATCCCAATATTTTAATTTGGAAGGAAATGGAAAAATCTGATATGGATCTTAGAACTCCTCGCTTTTCTTTCAAAATGACAAAATGAGGTAAGACGGGTTGTGATTGGCTGTCTGGCTCAGGCCTGTTGATTCGGCATGGACGAGGAACGACTTTGACTCTGCATGAGTGGCACGAGGACGGACGGAGGTCCCGCTTCTTTGAGAAATGGATGGCGAAGGAGTTCACTGGCCGTGACCCTCTGGGACGGGTCGCGTACGAGCATCCGTTCCAGGAAGTTCTGGAGTTTTGCCGAAACCTGGAAGTAATAAAGGCCGATTGGATTAAGAGTTTGAATTGAAGCCAACAAATTCAGGAAAAATCCTTTCATAAGCTCCAGAAAAATTAAGTTAGGGGTTAACTATGGACTCACCTTTTGAGTATTTTTTAGCTTAGGTGGAGGCATATCGCGAATTCTTCGCATGGCTTGGAGTGGAGGCTCATTGAAGAATGGCGGCTCTCCATCCACCATTTCAATTACCATGATTCCCATGCTCCAGATATCCACCTATTCAGACCACGAAGAAACAAAAAATGGAATTGAAATTTAGAATTGTTTGTTTTCTGGGTGTGTATTACATGTATTACAACAACGGCACGACTTTTATTGAGAAGGGACAATAAACGCCGTGCCGTGGTATTACGGATACGAACTGACTCAAGGTCTCAGAATTTTATCATAATAAAATACAAACGTTTTACTCACTTCCGGTCCATAGGGTAAGCGTGAAATGACTTCCGGAGACATCCAATAAGGCGTCTGGGAAAAAAATAAATATAGACACATCACAATCAAATTTAACGTTTATGAAAGAAAAGATATAAAGGTAAACTCATACCCCAACCAATGATTTCCTTTTCGGTAGCTCCTCGGAAACTTGGGCACAGAAACCAAAATCGGATAATTTAACCTGGAATGAAATGATTAAAGTGGAATTAAGTTTAAAATTAGAATTGCTGATGACGAATGACACGGGATAAGAGCATGTGCTAGGGTGATGCAATTATAAATACTGTATCTAATAAATAACCCTGAAACTCGATTACGGTCTTGAATGAGCACACATCTTGGTAATTAGTGAGTGTTTGGTTTAGAATGACAAAAGGTAAAAGAATATTCAAGTACCCTCCCATCGGCAGCTAATAGGATGGAATCACTCTTAATGTCTCGATGTATAACACCCACGGAGTGGAGGAAGGCAAGGGCTGTCAAGCACTGCCGACAGACAGTAGCAATTTGTTCCTCATCCATTCTCTTGTGTGTCACAATATCTGTAAGAGCCCCGCCCTCCAAGTATTCCATGACTACCCAGAGCTCATCCTCTACGAGAAAACTGTCATACATCTCTACAATGTTTGGGTGATGATAGTCTCGCATGATTACCACCTAACAAAACAAATTAATTAAAACTCATTAGGTACACTGCCCGCAAGCTGCCGCCCATTTCCGCTCCCAGTTGTTTCCTTACCTCATTGAATAAAAGTTCTCTTCGTTGTTGTTTTCTCAAATCCATTTTTTTGACAGCGACTTCTCTTTTCGTTGCACGATCCGTCGCGATGCAAACAATTCCGGTGGATCCTTCTCCAATTTTTACAAAATTTTCCAGACTAACTCTCGGGTCGCCGGAGCTCACAACCATTTGCAAGGCAGCTCGGAACTGTGGAACATAGAAACATTTTATGGTCCGTTTGAGGAAAATATGGGCCGGGAAAGCATAATATTGAGGCCACCCCATGCATTTAGATAGTGAGGCCTGGTTTCCCAGCCCATATTTTCCTCAAAAACTCTATAGTAATCCTTCCGCTAGTCTGCCTTGAGTATTTTGCATAGTCACTAATCCCACGTTTCCAATGAAAATCAAGGGATTGGTGGTGGTATTTGAGGTTGGGAAAATTTTACCTGCTCGTGTGTCAACCTGTGCTGCTCCGGTTGTGGAGGATGGGATTGAGGCGGCTGTGGGGACTGTTTCGGAGGGTGAGCGTGTTTTGGTAACTGTGGTGGTTGCTTAGAATTCTGATTATGATCTGTCGAAAATCCACTGTTCCCTGGCTGGAATGTAGGGGAATGTCTGACTAATGGCGGAGGTTGGTTATGCGCATGATCATGACTCCTCGGAGAATTGCTGATGGAACGCTGGGCTACACCTTTATTTCCTAGTGGCAATACTGGCACATTCCCCTGGACCGGGGACGGTTGACTGCTCCTACTTGTCCCACTTCCCGTGCTACTACTGACTGACATATGTGGCGTCGAGGGGCTTGGTTGTGGGGGTCTTCCAAAGGTGGAATGTGAATGAGATGCCATTCCACTGCCGCCATGTTGATGTAAGGGATACTGATTCAATGTGCCAGGGAAACTAGTGCTGGTAGACATTGCTCCTTGGAATTTGCTACCATGGTGAGACCACTGTTGACCATTGAGTTGACCTCCGGAACCATTCCACTGACCGAGTGGAGAGGCCATGGTTGGTGGAATGCTGGGCGACGGAGCAGGCGGGAGGCGATGTTGGGAAGGTGTTCCGGATCCGTTGAGAGGATTTGGATATCCATGATGTGTTGTTGCATTGTGACCAAGGTGTGAATATGAGAAAGGAAGATCCTGGGAACCATCCGCGTCATGGAATGTCGTTGAAGGGATGCGACCCTGAAGATACCCGTGAGGGGACTGTGAGACTGTACGTTGTTGATTCGGGAGCATAACGGACCCTGCCGGCGGAATAAGTCTCTCTTTCTACATAAATAAAAGGTATTTTAAAGTAATAAACATCAAAATCCTGTCAGCAAAAACTCACGTCCATTGGGTTCTGAGGGTGGAAATGATTGGATGGAGAAGGCGAATTTTGAAAGTTCCCCACGGGGGAACTCATTCCATGTGCCGAAAATCTGGCGGATAATCTTGCCATCGCCATCAGTGTTGGGTCTTCCTCAGGAACGGTGGGAGGAAGGTTCATTCGATTATTATCCCGCCGAAGGCGGGGTGGACTTGAGGAACGAAGGGAATTTGACCTCGCCACACTGGAAGTTTTTGGGATTCCCCCATTCGTGTTCATTTCCGGAACGGTCTCTATCTTCACTTTTGACTCCCCTCGTACCACAGTCTAAATTAAATTTTGGCCAATGTTAATCAGTCAAGGACAGCAGGATTATTTATTATTATTTTAATTCTTATACGAACCTTTAGATCCAGTATCTCCGTTTGCGTAATCTCGGATGGATCCACAAGTGGTAATGGACGATTCGTACTTTGGAGAATTTGATTGTTCCCAACCACGGATGCCCATTGTGGAGGAAGTCCGATGAATCTTCCTACTTTCTTATCAAAACCCGTGTGGACGCGGTGCTCGAAATTTGTTGGCTGACCGATTAGCACTTTCTTCTTTTTCTTGGCAAACATGTTTTGATTTGCTCTATTCTTGTCCATTTAAAACGTTCAACGTATTTAAATTTTCAGGACTTCCAAAAGATCCCCGCACGACCCAACCTGATTCCCATGCTCCTGCTCAGTAATGGCAATGGCACAGTAAAAATATGATGTCTCATAGAACTCTTCGTGAATCACCAGTTAATTCGTCAAGCGTGTCATTACTTCTTAATTTTAGATCATCCGTAGCCTTTGTGTGAATTTAATGACAAGCTCCCAAGGAGACTCCTCAAATTCAACGCCGTAATCAACTAAACTGTGCCAGAGTCCATGTGTGTAAAATGTCAATCAGACAATGATGCTGAGAAAGCATGAAATTCTCACTCTATTTCACGCACACAATCAAACTTTTGTCACAAAGATGAATAAATTCCATGGATGAACTCTCATGTAGTCGGAGGACGTAAACAATTGAACAACAATCGGACTCTTTCCCCTAGAATGTGCAGGATCTCAATGAGGAAGTGGTTGAAGGCGTTTTCCGTAGAAACACCAACTCAAAACAATCTTATCAATGGATGAAAAAGTGTATGCAAACAGTGGATGACTGATTTTAAAAGCTTGGATCAATATTTGACTCCAAGAACCAAGTCATGTGTTCACGTTGTGATCATGGGGAGACCTAAAGGAATAATTAGAACAGTTTGGAACTAGGATGATGGGACGCACAAAATGACACAATACGTTTTAGAAGGCAATGATGGCAAGAAGGCTCTGTATCACAGTTTCGAAAGGAGATACACCACCACTAACTGATTCAGATTTATTAGGCACTACGCTTGGTACTGCCTGTATATTATAAACAACGACCTTCCAGAATCACACAACTAAAATCTCTGATTGCTAGTGCTGCTGAGCCAAGTGTTTTGCAGTGTATCGTGCGTTCTCGCTGTTGGCTTTTGGATAGGGGTATAAGTTACATGTCCGACGACGAAAGAATATAACTCCCCAGCCATTCTGAAATTCTATCCCGTCGAAGTTACAATAGGAGTCGAGGTATACGGGCACGATGGGAAATTTTTTCTACTTGCATGTTATTTTTTGTATTATATAGTAACTTTTGGGTTTTTGTTCCTACACAGGTAGACACCAAGCCTTCATTGTGGATTTCCTAAGACGTGATTCCTGCTATCGAGGGACAGGGCACAGGTAAGGAAAATGGACAGGTGAGGTGAAGATCTGAGATATACGGTACGGTGATGGCTTGGGTTTCACTTTCTATGGGTATAATGGCTGGGACGCCGTTGCGAGCCCCCTCCAGCAGAAACTACTTACTCCAATACATACGAAATTCGATCCATTGATACAACTTTTGACTCTGGATTTAGAAACACTTAACCGAGAGTGAGTGGGGTCCTTGAAGGGAACAACATTTCGAAGGACCCTCTGGCTTCTGTCTATAGGAAAATGGAGAAGGCTTTTCAAGTCACCCATCCCATCTCCCATCATCTCTCCTCAGTTCTTCATCATAAATGGGGCCCACAGATTATTCCATGAATGTAGTAAGATCATGTCACAGGAAGCCAAGGCGGGTAGAAGTTAAGGATAATTTTTATGCACCCTCTGATTCTACTATAAGTTTTCCTTTCTTTTTATACTGGCTTACTGGCCCGTCTGGTAGTCGTCTGAATGCCTTGCTTTTCTTTCATAAATAAGTAATACACAGCAGAAAGGCAATCTTTGCATGAAAGCAAAAGCGAAACTTGAGATTGAAATTGAAATGGAAAGGGGAATGAAGATGCACGGTTTCAACATTTGGGGGCATATCGAAAAATGAACAAAGATTCCCCTTCAGCTTAAAGTTTATAATTATGACCAATTGTCCCAATCTCAGTTCCAAGTTTTAATGTTAATCTATTATTCTTTGGCTTTGGCGTCTAAATTAACGTCTATTGACTGTTTGTAAACTGTATTAAATTAATTACTAGATGCAGCGTATAACTTAGCTCTTTTAGAATTGTCTCTAAAGATTAATGAATGTTTTCTGTAAGTGAACTGACGCGCGTGCAAGAAATGTCGGACTAACCTTCAAATTCCAATAAAAACATACCATTTATTACTTCTTGAAACCTTCTTTCTTTAGATAAATTAATCATTTCGTTATGCAGTTTTGCACAAAATACTAAATTCTATCAAGCTATTATACTGCACTTTTTTTTTAAATATGGAAGCGTCCCCGATCAGCGCAGCGTGACGCTTCATCATCAGGACACTGACAACTGACTTCATCATTCATCATCATCATGGAAGTCACAAAGTCTCAAAATTTTTGGAGAAATAAAGAGAAAAGGCGCGAGAATTTAATTAATTTTCCCTAGTAAAGTAAGTGGGACTGGACTGGGTGGGGGTGCGGGGTTTATGAATCATTTCATTCCCCCTTTCAAGAAGGCTTGGTTTCCGTCCTTGTTTTTTCCTTTCCTGTTGTCGCTCCCCAAAAACTTGCCGGGTTTGTTTGGTCATCCGAGAGAACCGACAATTGACATTGGAAACACCGAAAGCTTAAAATCAAATCGGGAACCGGAAACAAGTTACCAACCACCACGAATTCCAATCCAAATGGATAGCCAAGGAAGGAAAGTTATTGTTTGCGACAATGGAACTGGGGTAAGTCAAAGTCAACACTCAATAATTTTTTATATTTTACTAAATAATTATGTTTGTGGAAAAAGACGTTCTAATACTGTTCTCCTCTGACTTCTTATCCTTAGTTTGTCAAGTGCGGATATGCTGGGTCCAATTTTCCAGCACACATCTTTCCATCTATGGTTGGAAGACCAATTTTACGAGCTGCCAATAAAATTGGGGACATTGAAGTCAAGGTACGACTAGCAACGAGTAACGATGGTCGCAGGTCGCATAATGAATTTACTTTGGCGTATCTGGGGAAAAGAATCTTTAAGAATATAGTTTAAGGGGTGTTGGTGCTTTGATATCGTACATTATGGGTTTAATTTTAATTATAATATTATCTCATTTGATTATTAAAACAGGGCATTGAAGTCAGAGTAAGTGATGAGATGAGGATATTTTCTTTTTTTTGGTTAGATGGCAAAATAATTTATAACAAAATCTTGTAATTTTGAAAGACTTTTTTGAATCGGCTTTTCGTAATCCGGGTTTTCCAACAGAAATACTAACCTTGGGCTAAGCTTGTCACGTCAAACTTAAATTACTATGGAATTGATACCTAACTGGCAGGATAGGACCCATGCAAAAAATAACATACTTCGCTTGGGCAAAAGTCAATAATTTCGTCATATCTCATAAACTTAACACGTTTCATTTCATTTTGCATTGCTAGCTGGATCAGCAGATATCAGTAAGTTAACAATTTCACAGATTTTCAAGAAAAGCATCTGCTTTCGCATGCATTTTTTTTTAAATATGGATACGTATTCGCAATATCCAGTTACCCATTAATGTGTTGCATGATTTAAGTGTTGTTTTGTTTGATCCCGGTAAATTAAATCTCATGTAAATCGAATTTCCAATTGAATTGGCAGGATTTAATGTTGGGAGATGAAGCGAGTCAATTGAGGTCTATGCTTGAAGTGAACTATCCAATGGAAAACGGGATCGTACGGTACGTCACGGCGATCGATTTTCTAGAAGATACTAATATTTACTATTGTATTAACGCTGTAAAACTCTTATGACTCTGATAGGAACTGGGAGGACATGATTCACTTGTGGGACTACACGTTTGGACCAGAGAAAATGAATATAAATCCTACAGAATGTAAAGTAATGCTCACGGAACCACCAATGAACCCGACGAAGAATCGAGAAAAGATGATTGAGGTGAGATTTTGCTTTTTCTGAACATCAATTGAATATAATTTACTGATTTTAAACCTAAAGTAACCCCGAATCGTTTGTTTTGTAAAACCAGGTCATGTTTGAAAAGTATGGTTTTGCTGGAGCCTACATAGCAATCCAGGCAGTCCTCACACTCTACGCACAGGGGTTGCTCACTGGAGTTGTTGTGGACTCCGGCGACGGTGTTACCCACATATGCCCAGTATATGACGGCTTTGCACTGCCCCACCTTACTCGAAGACTGGACATTGCAGGGAGAGACATTACCCGTTATCTTATAAAAGTAACTTAGCTTTTGTACATCCTCATCACATCAATTTCAACATTCTCAAACTTTCGAACATATTTTTTCTGTTTTTAGTTACTCTTGCTCCGTGGTTATGCCTTCAATCACTCTGCGGATTTCGAAACTGTGAGGATGATGAAGGAGAAGCTCTGTTACATTGGTTACAATTTGGAAACCGAGCAGAGGCTAGCTTTAGAAACAACTGTCCTTGTAGAGTCTTACACTGTACGATTCGTATTAACCTCCAATAATGCTCACTGAAATTCATTCAGTTGGGTGAATGGACAATTAATTTCTGCTAAATTATTATAGTTGCCCGATGGTCGTGTGATTAAAGTCGGAGGTGAGAGGTTCGAGGCCCCCGAAGCACTGTTTCAGCCTCATCTGATCAACGTTGAAGGCCAAGGCGAGTTCATAAAAACTAAAGCTCAGATTCAGTGACATTACGGTGTGCGATACATAATTCTGTAACGTATTCATTTGGTTTGGTAAATAGGGATCGCAGAACTTGTCTTCAGCACCATCCAACAAGCAGATATTGACATTCGTCCTGAGCTTTACAAACACATTGTATTATCCGGCGGATCCACCATGTATCCTGGCCTTCCTAGTCGTCTCGAGCGCGAAATCAAGCAACTCTACTTGGAACGTGTCCTCAAAGGGGAAGCAGACAAACTATCTGTAAGGAAGTACCCGTTATTCTGTATTACAGAAAAAATCATTTTTTTCAATTTTTGTTACGTTGTTAACTTTTCAGAAATTCAAAATTAAGATTGAAGATCCACCGAGAAGAAAGGACATGGTCTTCATTGGGGGTGCTGTTCTGGCCAATGTGATGAAAGACAAGGACACGTTTTGGATGTCCCGCGAGGAGTACAATGAGAAAGGCGTACGAGTATTGGAGAAGTTAGGGGTTCGGCCTGGATAGAAACTGCGGAGGGAAGTAATGCTGCCTGTATGTCAACTTCAAGTATTCCATCTAAACCACAACACCGACATGCATTAAATGTCTAAGAGAGAACGGATATCTTTTTACAAGTACTGAATTCACACAATCACAAAGTGCCAAAGATGCTGGCACCCTTTAAGCATGTAATGATCCTTATCATCTTAAATTAAGCAATGGTAATTAATGATTTAAAAGTTGCAATAATTTAATTACATTTTTCAACTCATTCCAGCCTACATTTGATTTTCCATAAAAATGTTCCTTGATGTGACAGAACTAAAATTAATTTATTAAGAGGGATCCAATGATGTAGTTTTTGTCCAGTCTAAACTGTAGATGTTATGAATAGAATTTCGAGATTGAATTGTTACATCGTTTTTAGGTTGTGGCATGTCTCTGTTGTCCACCGATATTTCCCATTCCCAGCATTAATAAATTTAAAATTTACTTTTTGGAGTTTAATATTCGGATTTTTATTCGTCGACGAGCAAAACGAGCAGGTCAGAAATTATACCTCATAATTTAAAAAAATCATCGTCTTCGTTTTAATTCCGTCTTGTTTGTCATTTCTTACAGGCGGAAGGTGATTCACGTGTGAGGTACCACCCACGACGAAGGCGGCTTTCTTTCATCCCTCAATTTCCACTCAAGTGGAGTCAATTCACATGAACGGAAATGGACACTTGATTACTGGACGATTGAATCCAGCGTTGCACAGATGGTAAAAAATACCTCGAATTATGAGCTGAATATTAATTTATCTCGAAATACATCGAGATTCATTGTTAGTTAATGTTTTTTAACAGAAATGAGAGATGAGCTAAAGAATTTTGAAGGTATCGGATGCGTAGCAAAGGATTGAGTTGAGTTGGTCTCTCATACAATTGGTAACTGATAGTCAAGCCAATCTGCATTATCCCTACTTTCCATTGTCTGCTGTCTCTCTTCTCAAAAATTTCTAGTGGACTCCTGCTTCCTTCCAAGTTTATTTTCTTTTTTAATTCATTCGAGAAGTCGTCGTGCTCCTGCTACTGCTCTCTGGGAAGTAGGTGGAAGGTCACGACTCTGTGATACAGAGTTCAGCTTAATCTTCTATTTCTTCATCCGGGTAGAACCATTTTTGGTAAGCAAAATAACATAACTTTAATTTGAAATATTATGAATACTGAATCGGTAGAAATCTAGGAACGCTTCGACGTTGATTCGTTGCGCCATGTCCGTCGTCCGTACCTACTTAATTTCTCATCGTCTTTTAGTGTTAACTCTCAATGGATTAATTCGAACTCGTTCTAATTCTTTCAGGGATTGCGATTGCAGTAAAATAACAAAATGGTCGGAACTGGAGGGATTAAGCGAAAAGGTCACATGCTGGACAGTGATACTGATTCTGGTGGATCCGGTTCTGGCTCTGACTTAGAGAAGGTAAACAACCTCGCGTATATTTCCCTCAGCATTGTGTTTCGATATTTGTGAAGGGAGATTACTTTTCTGTTATTACCTGTGAAAGAGTACTGGCTGTGAGTTGGTCTCCTAACTACATAAGATCTTTGTCTAAATTCCCAGGAAATGTTGTTGCTTTCAAAAAAGAAGAAGACAGTGGTACCTTCCCCGCAGAAGCCAAAGGAAGAACCTAACTCAGACTCGAATTCCTCTGGATCGGATTCGGACTGGACTTCTAATGCAATACAGATGAAAAACAAGAAGGCCAAAAAGAAGAAGACGTCCATGAAGAAATCATCAGTCAGCTTCAGGCACCGAATGAGTGGGTCTGATGGGCAAGAGGACGAGAAATCGGACAAAGAAGGCTTTCAACTTCCGTCTTCAACATCTGAATTTCCTTCACAGAAGACTACCGCATCCGACCTTGAGGAAGGTGAAGTCTCCAGTTCCGACTCTGATGACGAAAGTTCGGACTCTGAGTTTGACGATGGTTTCGATGAGAATCTCATGGGAGACGCGGAAGACAAGAAGCGTCTCAATGAAATGACTGAAAAGGAGAGAGAGCAAGAGATTTTCAAACGTGTCGAGGCTCGGGAAATCAAGAAGACAAGATATGAAATTGAAAAGAAATTACGACAAGCGAAGAAAAAGGAACTCAAAAAGTAAATACCATTTTCAGCTCCGTTTTCCTATTTGCGAATTCTCTGCCTGAATCTCATCAGTAATTAATTGTCGGATTTTTGTTAGGCAAAAGAAGTCAGATGGAGTGATGTCAAAATTCAAAATGGACGCGAAAGAACGAAGCAAGGAAAGGAAGAAGACCGTTGAGGGAAGAACTGACAAGAAGAGCCAGGCTATGGATCTACTCAAAGCTAAACGAGAGGCGAAAAAGGAACGGGAGGAAGAGAAGGAAAAAGCAAGAATCGAAAAAGAAAGGAGACGTGAGGCTACGA
>Ga0194135_10001954_pt1 | contig 12462 bp, 16 predicted proteins | sample LitLau_LLRF_2013_FD_134024 | JGI IMG/M metagenome (GOLD analysis project Ga0194135, IMG submission 134024) | Freshwater sediment microbial communities in response to fracking from North America - Little Laurel Run_MetaG_LLRF_2013 (version 2) | ecosystem: Environmental > Aquatic > Freshwater >... | reverse complement strand
GATGGGAGCCTGCTGCCTGCACTTGACATTTAGGCAACGCTGATGGTTGCAGGCAAGGCGCATTTCAATTGCTGCACTTTCTAGCCCCCAGTTCATTCAACTCATGTCGTTTATAGCTTCCCTTTTCAAATTTCAAATTTACCTAACAAACGTCATTCCGGAGATGGAAAAGGTGGGAAAGGGGGATTAATTGAACTTTGGCTGGTTGTTTAGAACCCTTCTACCCGGCACGTACAGCAGGGCTAATTTGGCTGAGTAATTATCCATGTTGTTTTAAAAGGAAATCTTCCAGGAATGAGGAAATCTTTCCACTACAAATGCGTGCTGTATCAAGGCGCGGACAGCAAAGAGTTGTCGGTTTATGTGTTTCAAATTTCAAAAATAAAACTTCCAATTCCTCCCGCCGCCAAGACCCTTCGTATGAAAACCTGCACGACTCCGAAGAAGTGGTTGGCGGGGAATATAAATCCGAGAACAAGAAATAAATGGACGGTGCGGAGTGTGTTGAAGCTCTTGCCTTCCTCTTAATGGTCGTTTGATGATTCCCAAAAGGCCTGAAAGTTTTTCGTCTCTAATGTTCCCCTTTAATCATCCTAATTTAGATTTGACTCGAGTTACTTCAGGCTCCCTCCCTCCGCTCCAGCTTTCTCCCCCGATTCCATGGAAAGGTTTCAAGAGGAATGAGTCCCAACTCTCATTTCCCTTCATTTGAACAGGAGCAACTGAATGACAAATTAAGCACACATTTAATATTTATAACATTAGTTGGTACATTTCCCTAACGAGGACAGACGGGCGGCGGAGGTTGTCAAGAGTGAGAGGCTTTCAGGGGAAATCCAACAAAAACTTGTCCATGGTTTTCCATTTCCGGATGAGCAAACGGTGGCGTTGTTTTTACTTTCATGGGCTTCCAGAATTGTGTGTCCTTTGGAGACCGTCTCTCCATCGCCTCCAAATCCCAGCTTGATGTCGTAAATCTTGGTTCTACCACTCACTCTAAACAAAGGAGACGCCTCTGAATGGTCGCGGAGAATGGGACTGGGGATACCATGGGCAAGACAGGAGGAGAAGGTCTCTCCCGTGTCATAAAGAAGTAAGAAGTTACGATTATCAAGGGCACAATTACATTTCACGGTGGAGGAGAGTCGGGAGTACCGGCTCCGCATTCTGAAGCCAAGAAGCATCCGAATAATTTTCAGCCTTATTACTTTCCTCCTTCCTCTTACGCTCCGTGTTTGGATGGGAAATAGGATGGGAGGATGGGATCCCCTTGAGACTTTCTCCACTTCCGAGGCTCCCATTAAAATTTTGAGAACAAAGAGCACCACCACCCGTCAATTTCCTACTCCGCCTAAAAATGATGACCCTGACTAGAGTAAATAACCCTAATTAACTCGTCGCGGAGGAGAGAAAGACTTTCCTCTGTTGTGAAAGCCCCACCACCACCGCCCTTCCCTTGCGTTTTTCCGAGTCCGGAGCAGGCCTGAGTCATCCTCATTTCCCGTTTGGAGTACCTTCCGGTTTTCTTTCCCGCACTCTCCCGCCATCCATCCCCTCTCCTGCGGGATGGACGAGGAGGAAAAGGGGAGAAAGTTTTCCCTTTGTGGCTAATCTCACGTGCAGTAATGAAGTTCGTGTCTTATTGCCTTTTTCCTCCCTCGACGAACCTCGCCGCTCTGCCCGCTGGATGAGGGTGCGTCGGAACTGACTGACGCTTGGCAAGGAGCTGGAAGCGTCCAGAGAGAATCGACTATAGTTTTCCGGAGGGATAAAAATTATTCTTCATTTATTAGAATAAAAAAAAAACTGGGTTCCGCCCGTTTCACTTTCTTTAGATTTAAGAAGGGAATGAAGATAACCAGCTCAGAATTTCATCATCTCCGGAAGAGTCGTGAGTGGGAAAGTTCTTTGGGAAATTCATTTTCCTTCGCCCTCCTATCCCCAAAGAGAGAGATTAGGAAATTGCGATTAGATTACTTTGCTTAATTAACATCCATTCTTTGGGCCTGAGAGCCTCCATTTATGAGTCCTCTGTGGGTTCCTTCAGCCCTCCAGTCTCCGTCCTCATTATTCATCTTTCCTAACCTGGAACCTAACCTGCTAGATGAAAAAAAAACTTCTTTTGTCTTGCTTCCACCTTATCATGTACGTTGTGAACGTGTGCCTTCCATTCCGCTTGAATAAGATCTCTTGCAAGGTGTAAGAATTATTGCTTATCAAAAATACCAAATTTTATTGCAACTGGGTCAGTTTAAATTAAAATTGCCGATTTCGTTTTTCGCAGTAGTTAATTCCTATTTTGTATTGGTTTCAGTGTATCACAAATTGGGTCCAGAGGCTTTTGTTTCAATTGTCGATGAATTTAAATTAAGAACGCAAAGAGACATTTTTTAGCCGTAAAAGCCCCCGTAGCCCCCGTATGGAAATCCATAGCCGTAGCCATAAGACCGGAACCCAGGGTAACCGTACCCGTACCCCCCGTAACCACCGTACCCAAATCCGCCGCCGTATGGAAATCCACCAAACCCGTATCCTCCCCCATAACCTCCATACCCTGAAAACAACAAGGAAATCAGAATTTTAGGCAATTTATACGAATATGCATGTAAGGGAAGGTCATGAGCCGTTAAATCTTCCACATGGCTTCAATTCGAGCGTAAATTTTTAGTAATTTTGCTTACCTCCATAAAATGAGCTCGCAGTTTGCAGATCCCCTTCCTTCTTTTCGACTTTCTCTTCAGGGGCAGGTGCAGCAAAGGCAAGAGTCACCAGGAGGAAGGAGGTAAAGAGAACCTGGAAAAAATTAGTTTGCGGTTTTAAAAAATTGATTTTTTTTGAGGACACGAAAATTTGAGAAATCACTCACAGCAAGGTTTGCCATTTTGGAGAGTTGGGACTCGCTTGACGCGAATTTAGAGTGAAGTTGATGATGAGAACACGTGGAACGGACTGATGATGGAGGAGAGTCGGGCTTGGATCTTTATATATTCTTGAGGAATCTTATTGTTCTCCTGGCAGAGAATGGTATCACCAAGCACACACAATTCCTGGGTCACATTTTCCTTGGCCCAAAGAGGCCCAAACTGAATAAAAGGGAATGATGAAACAAAGCAGAGGCAGAAACCGCATCCCCATGATTATTATCATTACCAGGATTTTCTGAGTGGAGTCTGATGGAAGTAAGGAAAGTAAATAAAGAGGAATTGGCATAATGATACAATTCCGTTTACAAACACACCCTTACCCTCTCAAAGGAAACGACTAGACGCCAAACAATGCGCCAAACGCAGGAGACGGAAAAGTGACAATGGTCTTCCCTGAGATGCATGTCAGAGGTTTCCGCAAGTTAACCTTCCTCTCTCTGGTGGTTGTAACCTCGTCAACTTATTACCCCAAAACAATGACACAAAGTATGCATAATAACGTTCAGGGGATGAATTTCATCATCATAATTAAAATTCATTCAGAAACAGGTCAGATGACAAAAGTATTTGGGAACGTACACATTTTTTTGGGAAATTTAAATATAAAAACAAAGCATGTCTCCAAGAATTTAAAATTCATGCAAACATTTTAGTTGCCTGGATAGAACACCGAAATTGAATTCGGACGAAAAAAATTAGCAAATTTGACCACGTAGCTCAAGTTGTTTTTGTAATTTCTTCCAATTACCCTCATACTGCCAATCCATGAATGGGCGGGAGTGTTTTAGTGATATTTCTCCACACACGCAAAGGGGACCCACTTTACCGTAACATTTGATTTCACTAAACATTGTATAATTTTGAAACAAAGACATAATGGGGACAATAATTATTCTTCCACTGCGGGGACAATGCATGTTTTCAAGTTAATTATTATTAGGCATAAGTTTCAGTGGTCAATTTTTTGTCAGCTCATTAGTAAGGCGGGGTCGAGACTCCGAGGAGTGACGTGTACGAAAGGGTTTGGGTTTTACGCTCAGCGTTTCTAAATTGGAGGTTGGTAAATTGGATTACAGGTAATACGAGTGTGGGTAGAGTGTCAGTGTGGTGGCTTATAAGAAGGAATTAGACTCTTTTCTTAACAAACTCACAATTACACGCGGTAGAGAGGTTACGATTAGTCAGGATGACAATTTGAGCTGAGGTTCAGGTTCAGGCGTAAATAAGGAACGTATTTCCCAAGGTGAGGTTACAGGAAGGAATTCCTACCTCTTTCTGGGATAATTATAATAAGCCTTAGAGTGTAAAAAGGTGAGGCTAATTTATAATTATGATTTTGCCCTTCGACATTTTGTTGTTCCGACGCACGCATGCAAACTGAAAACAACATAATAACGCTTAGCATGAGGAAAATAGAATGGTCGTAATAATCACTCAAAGTAAAATTAAAGCTACCATTCATCCATCGTAATTGTTAGTAAGCAGGTTCAAATTTACCTGTTTCTCTAAAAACGTGCGTCGACTCCAGAAATTTGGAACCATGATTATGAATAAGGGTAACCGCAATCCAAAAACAAACTAATTCTTATTATTTTCGTTAACTTTACCACTTTACCAGATTCCTCACAGGCATCTTCTTATGTCAAATGCTTGTCCATTTTTTTTGTAAATAAATGTTGGGAAACTGCGCTCGAGAAGTTTGGCCGGGAGGTAACGAAACATTAAAACATTAATGGTCGAAATAAAAGTTAGTTTTCCTTATTCAGTTGAAAATTTCAAATCCCTTGAAATAAAAGCCATGAAAGAGAGAGTCTTAAATCTAAAATTCTAAAGTCGAGCGGACATTGAGGCGCAATAACCCTAAAGCAAGGAAATCTTTTGTATGCGGGATAACCCGAGCAACGAACCCTCCAGTTTTATACATTCAGGACACGTAACCCCGAACCGACCTCGTTAGATTTCCTTCCTTTCCCCTTATCTCTCAATTGTCCCCACTTTCCTCAAAAAATGAAAAGAATTGACAAAGAAACAAAATACCATAAAAAATGATATTCAGGACGAGATAGGAGGAAAACCATTTCATTATCATTTGAGAAACATCAGGAAATCGCAAGAGATTTACTCCAATGTAATTAAGCGGATGTGGTAAATTTGAGAACAGAGAACAGAGTCCTACCAAACGGTTTAAAATTTAAACGCGACTTTTAAGAATCTCATTTTTTTCAGGTTGGCGTGGGAGTGTAGCAAAATTCCCGGGCCGGGTCCTCACTCGGGCGTCGTCCCTAGTGACATCCGGCCTAGGTCAAGTCTACCAAGTGGAAGACAAGGTAAGCCCTTTATCCTGATCCTACTCCCAGGATTATTCGGAAATGTGAGGCATAATTTACAGATTTTTAGAAGTGGTTCACGGGCTCCAGATGAGAGTCTTGATGACTACTCTGCTCGCTCCTGTGGTAACCGGGATAGAGAAGATTGGGATGAGAGAAGAATGCGTTTTGTATGAAATTCAAAACTTGAGCAATTGCCCTCGTCGTGTCCTTTGTTCTCTCCTGTGTCTTCCTGGGATAACAAAGGGGGGACCGGTCGGGACTCGGAAGAAGAATATAAGGGGGAAAGCCTCTCCTTTGTTTCCCCAAGTGGAATGATACACTTGAATCCCGTCTCCTCGTTTAGCCTTCCCGACCCCTTTCCCGGGCATCCGCTAACCACGTCACCCTCCGGAGGCAGAAGTGCCTCCGTCCACTTTATACTCTTTGACAAAATATTATCGGAGACAAGTGGCCTTTCCTTGTCAAGTGGTTCCACTCCATGAGGTTCCCAGACTCCGTATTCCTCACGTAACTAAAAATCCATCATCATTAAAATCGACTCCCTCCAAAATTCATTTTTCTAAAACTCGTGTGTTCAAATTAAGAGAAACATTCTCTCTAATTATTTGGAATCCGATTTTCTTTCTCCGTGAAAACCGTCGTCGTCTGATGGGAGAAATTCCAGTTAAGGGAAACGATACAAGTAAAAGCAGTAATATCAAGTACACGCTAAAGGATCCGCCGTCGTCGCAAGGAAAGGAAGGAAGGAGAGGAAAGGGAAATGAATTCGTTTCCTTCCTCCTACCGCTAATGCTTTTTGCACATTAAAGTCCGGGAATGGATCGGTTGTAAAGCCCCTAATAATGGTAAAAATGGGATTACATTAATGTTACACAGTTAGATTGCCTAGAAGGATAGAAGAGATCATCATCCCCCCCACCATCTCCTTCGAACAACCTCCGGACCGTTTCTCCTGTCAGGGGCCTTATGCCGCCGCCATCGTTTTAGACATAAGTTTTTATGTTGCGTAAATGGCATAGCTTTGGGGAATCTTCGGCTTCCTGGAAGTATTGGCTGGATTCTGTATTGCCAACCTTGGAGAACCACGCCCAGTACGCGCTCCTTGCCTTCCCCTTGCCTAAAAATACTGAAAACTTGTACAGGTGTAGTAAAGTTGGTTTGCTTTCCCAAACGGTAACTCGTGCGGGTGGTGGAACATGATACCCGAGTACGAAGGATGGTGGGAAAAGGACTCGAGACGGAGGGAAAAGAAAACAAGGAGAGAGAAAGGGAACGGAGATGGGAAAGTGACAAAGATGGATACGAAAGGGCATAAATGGCAGACCACCTGCCTCTATTCCCATCACCACCAGACCTATTCCCCCATGTCTCCCTGCCCTCTTCCTTTCATATCATCTCCCACATGGCATCCCATCAACCATCTCATCATCATTCCTCATAAGACCACCACAGCGACTGGTCCAGGAAGTAATGCCAATGCAAAGGCTGGATCGCAGCCTGACTTCTGGCAAGACTTTCCCTTTCCCATTTGTTTGCTTTGGTCCTCAGCGAGAAAAGTCCAGTCTGGCCCTCTTCCAGTCAAGTTACAAAGAAAACGAAAGGAAGGTGAAACTGGATGAGACGGAGAGCAAATGTTTTCTTTTCTTTTCCCGGATAATGTGTACTCCCTAATTGCACTTCCTGTCATGGAATTAAATGTTTTAAACCAAACGGAGGAGTAAAATGGTGCAGATCCCTCATCCGTCTTATTGGTCCTTGCCATTCCCATGTCAAGTTAAGGAAATGTTAAGTTTTCCTGGTTGTGGTGAAAGTTGTGAGGAACAAAAAAGGATTTTGGCCCGAAAAATCTTAGAAAGATAAAATGACGGGAAAAAGTTGAGCCTTCCGGCTTTGCCTTTCTCTCTCGTGTCTCCAGGATGGATGAGATGATGACTTTCTTCTCCGCTGTTTTGATTGCATTTTAGTTTGAAAACTTTCTCCTCTTCCTCATCCTCCCTCCTGTATTTCCTTTTCCTCTGCCGTCATTCCCAGAATAAAAGACCGGTAATGATAATTCTGAGAGCCAAGAATGAAAAGAGGAGGAAGGGATGTGACAATTTTATCTGTGAAAAGGATAAACAAATAGAAGGAAGAGAAACTTTCCAGGATGTGGAGATATACCTTAAAATGGGATAGAGCAAGAAGCAGGGGATTTCCTCACCGCCTGAGAGAGGCCTGACCTGAAAAATAGGGACGAGGAATCGATAAACTCCTGGAGAAAATTCCAATTTGGAAGGGGAATAAATAATTGAGTGATGTTTCTAAAGGGAGTTGGGAGAGCGGGCTGACGCGGAGTCCTTCTCCTCGGAGTGAGGCAATGACTGAGCCAAAAATAAGAGAAAGCAGAAAACTTTTTTCAAACATATCCCAGGTCCACCCTCCGCCACTCGCCCAACTCCACTTTTACTCTCCCTCCCATCATCCACCAGGAAAACATTACATCAAAATTTCATGAATCCATTGAATCCATCCATGAATCCGGGCCTCACTCACTTTGTTCCCTTAAATAACCAAATCACCAACATGCGGAAGGAACTTCCAAAACGCACCCACTCGGTGGGAGTAGAAACCAAGTTTAGAATGAAATGTTCTACTTAGAGGCTTTGACCTTTGCGTTTTATACGCCTAAACATGTCCTAATCAAGCAATCAACTGCGGTTACGCACGCGCGCCTTCGCTGTCTAAAAAAATGTTACAAGTTGAGGGAACTGTAAATAGTTCTGTCAACGTGACTTGAAAGACGAAGTAGATTTTAATGATGATCCAATTTGATGATGAATGGGGGATGGGCAGGAGGAGTAGGAAAGAAAGTAAATGGATCGTAATTGGACTACGCGCAACTTCGAAGGTTTACTTTCCAATTAGGCTTGGTGCGGTCGCGGGGAGATGGGCCCTGGCCCCGGCTACCGTTATGTATGATGAAATGAATAAAACAAAAATGTATCCAACACAACAGTCAACGACAACCGCCAAGTCAGGATGGCAATTAGAGAAATGATCCTACTTCACTAACCCGTAATCCCAACTTTCCCCACTTTCTACCGTTCCTCCTGATCAGTTGAGCCAGGTTAGGTTGGAGGGAGCATTAGAAGAAAGACGGGCGGAAGAAATGCGAGGAGGCTTTCCCTGCCGAGAAAGTTTCCATTATCTACTTTTGGAAATCCAAAGCCCATTACGACATCCGCAAGTTCACCGTTGAAAGTGCAGGGAGGAGGCTCTCTCCGAAGAGGCTCGGGTATCCAGTTACTCGAAGATGAGACTACCCCGCATTACAAGTACACTCTGCGCCTTTGTTTTCTTTCATTTCCTTTGAACCTATTACCTTCCCCCTTTCATTCCCGTTGTGTATCCAAGGTATACATCCTTCCTAAAAGAAAACAAACAGGCTGGGCTTATCCCAGTGTCCACTTTTCATCTCGGCCACTCACTCTATTATAATAACGGAGAGGAGAGGAGACGAGATGGACGGGGAAGAAAAAGTCTAAAAGTTGGAATGAAAAAGTAGGAGTATCCCTCCATCATTCTTTCAGATCCTCTCCGACGAGTGTGCCCAATGGATGAATAAAAAATTTTAAATTACATAAGATATCTACGCATTTATTTCTGTGAGGTGCATTTTTTAGAGAATGATCAAACTTTTCTTTTATTTTATATAGCAACCCGATTTACCAAAGTTGCCCGTGCCTGAGCTCGAGAAAACGATTCAGCGATATCTGGAAGCAGTCCAACCAATTCTTAGCTCTGCTCAATTTGAACGAGTCCAACTCCTTGCCCATCAGCTATTGGAGAATGAAGGTCCGGAAATTCAAAACCAACTTCACGAGCGTCGGCTCCGGCAGAAAAACTGGGTGAGGGTTAAATGGGCTTGATATGAGGACGCCCTAGCTTTCTCCAAAGTTCAGAGTGACTCTTAATCAAAAAAGTTTATTCTTGTTTTCACAGGCAGTTGACTGGTGGTTGGATGACATGTACATGAATAACCCGCTATGTTTACCAATCAATTCGAATCCTGGCGGAGTTTGGCCAGCACAGTCCTTTCCATCAGTAGATCATCAACTCCAATTTGCGTCAAAACTAACTTCGTTCATGTTAGACTTCAAAGACAAGCTTGACAGGTGAGAGAAGGAAGAGGTTACTGGGGGCTTGAGATTAACTTCCAGACTAAGGAGACACTGATGGCCTAAGTTTCTTTTCAAAGAATTACTTAATTTTCAACGAACTTTCTCCGGGAATGAGTTTAGGGGAACAATAACTTACGTCTGAAGCGGAGACCTTTGACCCAAACTGTTGTTCACAGAGCAGACCAAGAATCTTTAAGGGTATTGAGATTGACTGAGGAAACGATGCGCGCCAGCCTGTTAAAACAGAGCGACAAGCTTTTATTGATTGAGCGTGCGAGGACTCAGGTGTGGAGAAACAGTCTTTTGTTTCCTTTGCAGTAGTGTCTCCCGGGCTTGTTTTTTGCAATCAGACTGAGATGGATGGATGGTGGTGGTTGTTTGATGTCCAATTCGACTCCTGCTCCGAAACTTGAATACTAACTTGACGCCCTAATCCCTTCCCCCTTTCCTGGAGATCTTCCGAAAGGAGAGCCCAAAGTGTAGCTGGAGAGAAAGCTTGGCTTAAACTGAAGTGATCTTAAACCTAATTCCCATGAGGACTCTCTCCCTCATCCCTTTCCCCGTTCTACATTTTACGGTTAGACATCCCACGGCGGGACCTAGAGACACATGCATAGGATTCGTCATTTATCAGCGGATCCAAGAAGATCGTAGAAATTGGATTCAATGTGAGGGTGGCAAGGGACGGAGACAGTTGCCGGGCTTTTGTTCCGGGCGACCCAAAGACAAACCTCCTTGACTCCCAGCGACGCGTCCCAAATCGAACTTATGCTAATCCGATCATGTCAGCTTAATTGCATAGGAAGAAGGGAATCTTCTTTTCCGATCTTAAAATATGCAAAAACTCTCCGTTCTTGATTTTTCCCTAAGGGTACCATACGTCTTGATCTTCCTAAGCGTAATATTTTTGCTTTTAATAATTAATTAAAGTTCGGATCAAAAGAACATGGTACTTTCCCGCTTGTTTCAACATGCCAGCTTATAGAATTTTAAAAGAAAATTGTGAAGGCGGACCAGTTGAACTGAATTGTTAACATTGGCAGCAAAGAAAGAAAGCTCCAACCCACTCCTTACTTTACTTTTGAGTGAAAAGAGAAAGTTCCGAATTTGTCGAACGCTTACCTCTGCCCTCTGCAGTTTGGAAAAGAAAACTTTCCCGGGGATGTTGAACGAGATTAAGCTTTCTGTTAATACCGAAAACCAGTGGGATGTATGAGCCTAAAAATCCTGCATTTAATTTTCAATTTCACGTCCATTGACATATACATGTAACTAATTCCAGACGAATTTGGCTTGTTCTCACAGAAATGAAATTCCGGTGGAGAAAGCAGCGACTCGCGAACCCGGGCAGCCGTTATGCATGGCTCAACACTATCGCCTGATGAGCACGTACCGAGTCCCTGGAATCACAAAGGATTGGCAACGGGATACCTCGACATCTTTAGTGGATCATATTATCGTGGCCTATCGCAGACATGCAAGAACCTTTTGTATAAACTTCTTCTTTTTTTCAAATTATCTAGAGCCTCGCTTTGCGGACTTTAGTTTTTCAGTTGCCCAATCCGCACTGTCAACCGAAGACTCACGACGTCGGAAATTCAAAGCCAGTTCAAAGCGATTGTGGAATCAGAGTCAATTCCCAGCGAGGAGCCCGTGGGAGTTTTAACTTCCCAAGACAGGCGTATTTGGGGTCAGGCCCGGACGACTTTGCTCGAAGGTACAAAACAACCCAAATAAATCCATTTATTTTGCCAAATATAATCTAACGCACTTGAACTAAACACGGAACTTCTTGGTTTTTATTTTGCAGAAGACGTCAATAAGCAATCCCTCGAAGAGTTGGAGACGTGTCATTTCATTGTCTGCTTAGATCAACCCCTCCCTCCCCAACAGTTTAACAGCAAATTGAAACAAGAGGGGAAAAAGAGTCACCGAATCGCTAAAAACGGAAGAGATGAAACGAGTATGTTGCATCAAATGTTGCACGGAGGAGGCAGTTCTCATAACACTGCCAATCGATGGTTTGATAAAACAATGCAGGTACGGCCTTCCACCACTCCTGGTATCAAATGTGAAGACAGAATTTAAACTGCAGGTAAATTTACTTTGGTTTCAGTTTGTCGTATCCTCCGACGGTGCCGTTGGCCTCTGTTACGAACATTCAACGGCCGAAGGGAGTGGGATACTGAACTTGGTCGATGAGTTCATTCGAGCTGTCCCAATTCCGGTCGAGAATGTCGCAGGGGATGAAAATGCTCCAAAGGAGGAAATTTCCAAACCAATTCGTCTGGAATGGGTCTTAAATGACGATGCTAGAGAAGCCGTAGCAAAAGCATCCACTACTATTGACAGGTAAGTCTAGATCTGGGCAGAACAATTGAAATTTACTAATTAAAATGCATGATGGTCTTCAAAAAATTATCTTAGTCTCATCAAGGACTTGGACTTGGCGGTGTTCCGTTATGAAGGCTACGGGAAGAACTTTATTAAAAAGTGTCGAGTGAGCCCCGACGTCTATATTCAACTGGCACTACAATTGACATACTACAGGTAACCCGATTTCCGGCTTACACGCCGGCCTCTTCCTAAAAGTTTATATCTCTTGCAGCCTTCATAATAACTTTGTGGCGACGTACGAGAGTGCCTCGACGCGTCGTTATAAATTGGGTCGCGTTGACTGCATTCGATCCACCACCATGGAAGCTCTGGAATGGGTGAAATCCATGGGGAAAAGTGTGAACCCGTCTGATGCAACAGAACAAAGCAGGAAATTCCATGCAGCTGTAGAAAAACAGACGACGATTCTGGTTGAAAATATCACTGGGGAAGGGATTGACATCCACCTTCTCGGACTTAAGCAGCAGGCCATTGAGATGGGCCTCCCCGTTCCAAAATTACTTGAAGATGAAACATTTCAAATTGCTAATTACTTTGCTCTTTCAACGAGTCAGGTGAGGTGGACGGGAGAATAGAGCTTATGGTCTCCCGACAAAATATAATTCTTATTCCAACTGTAAACTGTTGTGATTTCAGCTCCCAACAAAAGAG
>Ga0194135_10001953_pt1 | contig 12473 bp, 10 predicted proteins | sample LitLau_LLRF_2013_FD_134024 | JGI IMG/M metagenome (GOLD analysis project Ga0194135, IMG submission 134024) | Freshwater sediment microbial communities in response to fracking from North America - Little Laurel Run_MetaG_LLRF_2013 (version 2) | ecosystem: Environmental > Aquatic > Freshwater >... | reverse complement strand
TGATGGTGGGGTGATAGTTAAGTGATGGTGGGGTGATAGTTAAGTGATGGTGGGGTGATAGTTAAGTGATGGTGGGGTGATAGTTAAGTGATGGTGGGGTGATAGTTAAGTGATGGTGGGGTGTTAGTTATGTGTGGGAAAACCGCTCGCTCCCACGACTCCCCCACTGCTCCTTCAGTTTTCTCTGTTTGCAGTGACCATCAGCAGATGAAATCGTCGACATAATTTGTCGAATGGCTTTGTCGACAGTTTGGCATATTCTAACTTTCTGATCTACCAAGAGACGAGCATTGTAAGCATTTTACTCAACCAGGAAACAATCCAATACACGAACCACCAGATGAGCTGAAGATTATATCTAGGCAAAAGCATACAAAACGAATACGAAGATTACTAAGCAAATATATACACAAAGCAAACTCACTTTTCGTGATGAGCCGAACAGGTGTATCTGGCTTAGAGGATTTCTCAAAGAACCTGGACTTTCGGGTGTACAAATACGATGGAAAGTAAGGGACGACTTCCCCAGTCCCACTTGCTTCAGGCTTTGGATTTCCAAATAAATTGGCCACTGGGATCACAGTAGAAGACACGGCTACCATTTCTAAACAATTATGCAACATTTACATAAGGATTCATGTTGGAGATTCAGATTGTAAAGGGCTGTTGAGAGTTTACAGATAGAAATGGCTGAATCGTTTTTGGGGTAATGTGACACGTTATAATTTGAAAGAACTGACGAAATAGTTAATGTAACGATGATTTAAATATTTAGAATACATTTGTGGGCTTTTATACTCCTTCATCCTTTCATCGTACCTGGAATGTCAACTTTAGTAGAAGTAGTAGCAACTTTCTCTTTGCTCCCAACGGAATCATCTTGGGGCAGTGGGACTCCAGAAGTAAATGTAAAGCTGAGAATACACAGGAGTAATCCGAAGATACGGATCCGGATGATTTGTCCCTGAGTTCCCGTCATATTGTAACTGTATCTGTTGCCGGAGGACGTGTGGGCTTTAGGATTTTTACAAGATATTGACGAAACTTAATGGTAAATTGAACAGTCAGAATAATGTTTGAATAAACAGGACTACAGAGAGAAAAAAAGTACGATGACTTTCCTGCAACAGAGGTTAGTTAATATTATTATGTCCCTTGAGTATAAACAAACTTTTTACTATGGTATACACAGCTTAGAACTGATTTAGAAAATTAGAATCTACTCTCTCTCTGTCTCTCTCTTTCAGCTATGTAATGCTAGGTTGCTTAGCTTGCCAAGGGTTAGACACAAAGAGTTTGTAGGATGTATCAAATGTAATTAAGGAATGAAAGGCATTTCGAGAAAAATTCGCGCATGAAGATGATTAGTTTTGGCTTTTGGCAAAGGTTACTCTTTTAAGGTATACGAAAGTGAAGTCAAGTGTGGGCGATTTTCTAAAGTTACTTCGGCTAGCAACTCGCGAACTCGCCCTTATAGAATATTTTGCATGCATAACATTATTAAAAGACGTTTATGGCGATATTACGCAGATCTTTGACAACTTGTGAATCTTTTATTAATTTATCATAGTCAGAATCAGCAACAACAAGAGTGCTCTTGAAATCGCGCATCTTTTGTGAGCTTGCTTCTTCTAACACTATACGTAACAAGTTTGCCTTTTAGTCATCTCTCTGATCATTCTATTAGCTTGCTTGGATTTTTTAGATGTCACTGTAGCCATTTACTTTATTACAGTCACACTGCGGCTGTCACTACTTGTCAGTACTTGTACATAGTGTGCGCATCATTGACCCTTTTGTTTCGTTAAATGATCTGCTTGGATATATAGAAGGTTTTGAATGCCAAATGTTTGCAAAACCGTGTCGTTTTAAGTTTTATTCTTTTATTGAATTATAGTTTCATTAGCTTTCAGTCTTCATGCTTGCAGTGTGTCCTCATTATTACCTTGAGTAACTAATCAACTGATTACACTGCAAACGATAACGCTAATATGTCATCTATGCACACAACCTAATGAAGCTCCTTTGTATGTATACAGAGTTGTACATTGAGAATTGTGTGTGACCGTTAAAAGCTAAATTTGGCAAGAAACTCAGAAGACTCGCCTATTCAGCAAGTGGTCACGTAATTGCTTACATGAATGAAATCCAACTGAATGAACTTCTTAAAGGACAAACTGCTTTTTATTTTCAACCTATAACATAATTTAATGAATGACAATGAAGATTTAAATTGGTCAGACCCAATGCCACTGCATTACAGTGCATAAATGTTATTCAAGATATATATGGCAATAGGTAACTCAAGAAGAGTAACATGTTTGATTTCGTCTGGGAAGAAATTAAGTTGCTTTTATTTCAGACCAAAATTTCAAAAGTACGGCACGGATTCGTTTATCACAGACCATAAATATTCTACGATCGTGTTTCATCTTTTTTAATACTGATTTGTAGGATTTGTAGGTTATTTGTCTAACCGAAAAGTAATACTAAGAATGCTATTGATATCAATACCAAAAGTGTTTGTATAGCTCAAAAATTAAAACCAAGTCTATGCATTACGTGGTGTAATGCTGTCCGATTCGATACAAGCTTTAATTAAACTAAAGCATAGATATGACGTTATTGAACACAAACACCTACCAACAATAGCAACGTACACTACTTCTGTATGCTGAACAATTAGTTATCTATATGTACTACTCTTCATTATATTCACAAGTGTCTCAAAGTTTGGAAAATCTAAAATGACTACACGCTTAAGACTAATACTCTGGAATGTAATTGTTCGACATGATGAAATATTCTATGCTTCTACTTCACTATCTGATTCCAGCATCTGTTGTATAACGGCGTTGCTTGGTTTCTCGTATGGAACATGTCCATTAGCGAAAATCCTCTTTTTTCCATTTGCATGAGAATCCTCCAAAGAGTTCTTATCTGTGACTAACGGCTCGTTCGTATCAACCATCTGATACATCGGGAGAGACCCAGCCGACCTCTGTACTCGGAGCCATACGAGAGTTCCAATGCCAACCATGGTGGCAAAAACAGCAGCAATATGCCAGGTGAATATTATAGTGACAATCATCATCTGTACAGAGAGAAGCAATAAAGAAAAGGGAGATTAAAGCAGCACTTTGGGGAACAAGCAATAATAATAATAAAGCTCTCATCGGAAAGGAATTAGGTTAGAGAAAGTGAAAGCGTGGGAATCCTAATAATGGTATAGTATACACGCTTACTTGAGTGTGGTCTTCTACATCCCATTTTTCTCCCACAGGAGGATACAAAATGAATCCCACTTGAAAGAACCAAGTTCCCTGAAGAAGTGTAAAGAATACTCTGCACAAAGCTGGCATCACATTGTTTGGCTGGTACATTTCGGCTAAAGTGGAGATGAGACAGGCGACAATTACGTAGAATAAAAACATATGAACCTACAATAAACATACAAAAAGCCTAAGAATGTCAAGTTCTGTCGCTCACGAAATCGTCGAATTTCCAGCAATAATATAACTGTTTGCTTTACACAAATTTTTCTTCTCACACAATTTCATCACGATCAATAGGTCTCTATAGTTGATGGAAATTCATCTAGAGGTTCTTAATATTATGTGCTTAATTGCTCACCATCACATCCATGTGGGGCCTTCCATGTAAATGATGATAGAAAAGGAATCCTTCTACTCCAAATCCTAGAGCTGCTGTGACATAGTCAAGCTTTGGAGGAACTGGCCATCTCCAGTGTAAAGTTAAGTCCACTACACCGTTTAGGCCGAAGAAAAAGAACATTGTCATGTGCTGGGCATTTCCTATATATCATTGTAACCACATCACGTCTATGAATGGGGGAATTATTGAAAAGACTTGAAAGAAAGAATCAATCTTCTGCATGACTTACCCCAATGCTCAAACTTCCCGTTTTCGAATGCAGTACAAAATTCACCTATTTCAAGATAGTCATATGAATTTTATATTTGAAATTGTTGCCAATAAATAGTTATTCAGGATTATTCAGTATTTACCTAAGATACCAATTGTTACAGCTACAATCTTAAATATAGATTCAATTGGAATGTTTTTATTGCATGGGCATGTAAAGTTGCTAACATTTTTGTATCCCATTGGTCGAAATCGTCTTGCGTGGAAATACCTGAGAGATACATTAAAAAGCCATTTTAAAACATTATACTCTCTATCTCCTATCCGCTGTGCCAGAAACATTAGAAGAGGAAAAGTCTATCATTACATATTATCGATGAACACGATAGTATAAAAACTGCAACCGAATGTTTCAAGCAACTTAATTGTTTAATCACGATAATCGCCCGTAGTTGACTCCTCGTCATTTTTCAAACATTGAAAGTACGAATCGCATGAGAGACAGTTAAAAACGGAATATGGAAAGTGAAGGAAAAGCAGAAAGTTGGAAACTCCAACCTATGATGAGCCTCTATCTATTCATGTCTGCTTGAGGTATGGTCATAACCAAACTCCACAACTCACCTATAGGTACACATCTATATGGCCTATATACTTATTTCGTGATGTTGAAAACAACACGCAAGAATAAACGGTAGAATTAAACCTGAATTAAAGGATTAGGGCGGAGGTGGCATTTGGTGAATGTTGATGGCAACAAGTTTATAGCTTTTATCTTTCCTTCTGAAGAGTTTCCTCCCATTAACTCATAGAAATAAATGGGTTGGATTGAACGGATAAGGAATCCATTTAAAATATTATTGAAGTCCTACACATAAAGTTATTTATATTCTCTAACTAAAGACTTTTCGAGCTGTGAAGGCGATTTCTTTGGAAAAGCAAAATCTCTTTGGAAAAGCTTTCGTTTGGTAAAAGCTTCATTAAGATAATTAGCATGTTTTCACATGTCATATCAAAACGCACAAGGAGATTATAATGAGCCGTGGTATTACCTTTGACTATATTTCATATAAATTAAATACCAGGCCAAGTGAACGGATGAGGAATTACGTATTTTCATAAAAACATGTCTACCTATATAAGTACACTGTATAACTTTGTGGCAGGAATGGAGTGACAATGAAGACAGCCCGAGAAACTCATACTTTCCAGAGTTGAAAGTACTGGGGTATTTTATTACCCTGACATCATCTTAATCTCTAATGTCTCTAAATACCTGTCAATAAATGTCTTCGGTGACAATTTGAATGTTTTATATGGGTCTTCGCGTCTACCCATCCTTTATGGATTTCCGTTTTGCATACACACACTCGCACTCACTCGCATACAATAATGTTATTGTCAGGAGAGTCAATGTTCATTAAAAATCAATAATGATTGATTTCCATTCACTACATACAGACCATGCATACACACTTACATACATGTAAATATACTTATGCTGGATATCTAGTCGCAAATCGTATCTCTCAATAATCCGATTGAAATGAATTGAATTGAAGCACCGCACATTGGCGCACATGCACCTTTTTTAGAATTAGAAGTTAACCTATAAGATGAACCGTTTTGACACAATACTTAATTGTAAGAGCATATAGTTCGGAATTGAAAAGAGTATTGATCTGTGTTACACACCTACTCTAACCAATGTTCTTAATACGATGGAAAAGGGCTACCAGAATAGAGCCTACTAATAATAATAATAATGTATGTAAGCTGGCTGAAAAACTCCCGGAGGATCTGTAAGAAGGATTTATTAATTGTACCAACACTCGTGCTGATAAATGTGATGCCATAAGAGAGCACTAACAAACTCCACGTGCTATATAGACGTCTCATGATTCTGGATAAGTGTTGGAATAAGGAATAATACACAAATAGATGAAGATGAGTAAATACCGGTGCATAATGTTGTAGAGCCACCAGAATCCAAAAGCGGAAAAGAAAGTTCCGGGTACAACGTGACCTAAGAAGCTTCCCATCTTCACAATTTCACAAATATAAGTTCTTGTTCTTCTCAGATGTATATCCTTATTATTATTTGGTCACAGAAACCGTTTCACTTCACCCACTCCAACTGAAAGCCAAAGGTTATTTGTTCATCAGGTCAAATATTCACATATTTTCATTTCAAGTTTAACGTTGCTGTGTAAATTATGTGTGTCTTATATATTGATGTCTTAAAGAATAACCTTACATCTGCAAACACAAAATACAGGGCCACTCCACTTCTGAGGAAGTGTGTAATTATAACATAGTTAAACTACGTTCAGAATGTGCAAAACTATATCAGCCATTATTTTACTATCTGCAATCAAACTTAATTCGCTATGCGCTTCCATATATGTTTTCTGTCAATGATATGGTTCCTAGAGTTAAAAGGGGAAAAATGATGGAGTTGGGAAAATAAGAACAATTTTGTCAAGGAAGGAAGCAAGTGATTGGATTTGAAATCCCTAATTGTGTTCTCTGACTCTCGGCCAGGAGGGTGTTTAACTGAGTGTGAGATAATACAAAGTTTCAATCAAAGATATGCGAAAGATTACGTAATATACAGTATATGAGTTCAACACGATAATTCGATCGGAAGGTGTGAATCAGTAAATACAAATATTTCTATCAGGCCAAAATTCAGGCAACCTTTGATAAGAGACAGAGATCGAATGGTAATATATTTGTGAAAAGAGTGAGAGAGTCATAGTATAATTGCTGTTTCCAATTTATCTTATCATCGTGTCGTGTCTATATGTGTTCGTCTGCGTCGTGTGATCCATTGCGCGTCTCATTTTCTTCCATATCCAACATCCATCTTTTCGTTTTATTTAAATCATCAACCGATACATGTATGCATTTTATAATGATAACGTTAAGTACATCACCTGCTGCCTACTATTTATAACTACCTGACACACTGACTAATTGACACACTCATGTTTGAACAAATCGAATGTGTGTTATTAATTTCTGGCATATGACAAAGATATGAATCTTTAATGAAAAACAAAGATATGCTGAGACATTTCATGTGCTTATGCACACAAGAGCCCTTGTGGTTTTTTTGTCAAATTCACCCTTGCAAATAGAAATGAAAACACACACACACAGTCACACGAATGTCTTTGTAATGCAATTGATGGCTTGCAAGCTGCTGCTGCTGTGTGATTGTAATAAAAGATGTGGGATTTGATCAAGTTAATGTCTTAAAACAATAATTCATGTATTGTGTTTATCTAAAGGCGAGGCATGACATTAAATGTCATCTAAGTAAACAATTCAGTTTTTAGAGGAACCAAATGCAGCCTTGTAGAATTAAAGAAGCAATATTTGAGTATTTGTTCAAAGAAGGTGAAGTGGAGGAGGTAATGAAATATTCAATCATAGTATTAAATTTACACTGATCGATTAACAAGGTTTCAATCTTACTTAAACCCTTCTAGGAACAAAATTGTCTGAAAGTGAAAGTGATTCATTATGAAGATATCATGCAACTAATTTTTCATTAATTTCATGGAAAGTAACACCTAATAGCTTTTTTATAATTAGCTAAATACACAGCTTAATAACTTTATTAAAGTAAAACAGAATCAACAGTTGGGCCAATTCAATACAACATCATATGGTGCATCGCAATCCCTGAATCTGCATTTTGTTTCAAGCCTCGGTTGATAGCAATTTCTGTGACTTTAATTGCTCCAAAATATTATATCCTTTCAGAATAATTCTACATCTACACAAAATTGGTCCACAGCTCACACTAGGACAAAGGTCAAAGGTTATTCTTTTAGGAAGCGAGTTATTCTTTTACAAATCCCATTAGCCAATTGTTTTTTTAACGATTAGGATGATAATGCAAGGACTCACCATTCCAAAAAAGTTATAATTGTACTCAAAATATCAGCGAGGAAAACGTAGGATTATCTGCAATAATAAACTGATCGTCTGTGCTGTGTATCAAAATAAAAAATAAACACTCTTGCATGCTTTTGGCTACTTTCATAGTCATCATTAAGGCTCATATTAGAAAGAGGTTGAGTCAAATTATGACACTCCACAAAATGAACTAACCTTTTTTATCGTCTTACGATTGATTTTCTTCCCGAAAATATCCCTAAATTTCATAAGATTCCATCCAGCAACGCCCATATTTTACTTTACCCAAGTGCTAATAAATGTAGTTGTTAGGGATCAGTCTACCTATACACACACACACACACTGAATGCATATACCAGCAACTAGTAATACAAGTAGATTGTTATTAGTAAAAGTAAAAGTAACAGAACACACGGAAACACATATCGTCGTCGTGTGTCTCAAAGTTGTCTCAAAGAGGCAGCTGCTTTCTCCACGCACTTCCAGTTCCCATGTTCCCAGTTTCACTTATGAAGCTGAAGTATACATAGCCACACAGAGACATACACACCTGTGTAAGTTTAGTTGAGGAAAGTGAGACAAAGCACTTTCAGTAGATGCGGAGAAACTAGAACAAGCCCAAAGTGTGTGTATTTATATGAGACATGGGCTGATGAACAACCCTGCTCAGATCGCGGATAAAAGTATACTGATGGACTGACTTTTTCCGGAGTGCGAATAAAATGTATTTAGTTGGAGTGGTGGTAAGTAAATTGTCGAATGAAAGAAGTGTGTGTGTGTTATGTAAAAGTGTTGGAGAGGCGGAGTGCAAAACTATAAAGCATTATTAGGGTCATATCAATCATTTCCTTTAAATAAATCGGACTACAGTTCATCGTCAATAATAATATGACGATAACTACACAAGACATTTATTCCTGTGTGGTTTCATAAGTAGGTGGTACTTTTGGAGAAAATAGAAGATTTCTGAAGGGGTTCGCACAACAAGTCATAGCTAAATGTGAATATGTGTTGTTTGAGACTCGGGAGTTTATTATGGTGTCTTAATGTTTCAGAATTTCTAATGCCTTTTATTCTTCCTCTCATGATGTCTACCTCTTCTTTCCTGACAGTTTTCTCGAAGGAGAAAGGAAACCGCTGTTGGAACTACTATATAAACTCGCATCGCTCAAATACTATAAATATTGACTGAAGTAATAATGTGCTTTGTATTATTCTGTACGCGTATACTGCTAATGCCGAGTTCTTTTGGCGTGTGACATATAGAGACAGAATGACGTTACGATGTGTACATATGGCTGCGTTATATATTCGTACAATCTTGAACAAGGAAGAAAGCATAATAATATTTCCTTCCGTTTATCTGTAGATAGAAATATGGAAACAACACAAAAGGTATTCTTTCAGCTCGCACACTGTCACTTATCGGGTACTCCGACTTTTTGTTAAAGCTTCCACAATTCCAGCAAGAACTGTGACTGGTGGGCTGGTGGGTCTGTATATATATAGAATATAGATACATTCAGGAACGGTTACGGCTCGTTTAGGAAATACATCAACCGGAAAAATAATTTTGTCTCTTAATTTCCATTTCACAACATTTACCACGCTTCATGCATAAAATGTTTGCATATCACATTGCTGCAAAATAAGATGAGCCATCAAACTCCATAATGCCAATTTTTTGACATGTCACGCATTTTCCCTTCTTCATATTTGACATGCTTGTATGAAAAGGCTAGTGAGACCCGATACACCAATATACACATGCTTTGCACCTAATTCAACCGCAGCATCTAACAGAGATAAAAAGATAAAAATGCTTTTTCTGCTTTCATTACTTTTTGGCCTTTCTATCCTAAATTATTTGCTGGGTCTATTGAGAATATTATACTCGAGTTGAAGTCGGATTACGGAAGTTCTTACAGGATCACACACGTGCCATTAATTCTATTTAGCTCATTGTTCTTTTATTGTTTCTGTCATCTTGTGGTTGATACGAATAATTTTATACACAATAATCAATGTATATCTATCGTAGATTCTAATATCATTTATATGGTACTATTGGTAATGTCAAAAAGTTTTTAAATTGTATTTCTGAATTCTACAATTAACAGTTTCAATATACTTTATGAATTAAGTAGCAGGAAGTCTCATTAATCATGATATACAGATCTATGAAGTCTATTAATTAGACAACTTTAATAACTATCAAGCGGAATAGAAAAAATCTGCGCATTAATAAGCATAACCATGCAACAAGATCAGAAATGAAATGACAATACATCGCGTATAAAGTACCCTAAAGAAATATTAAAAATCTGCTGGGCATGTGTTTTGTCTCAAATCTTTTCATACTAATAATCCAATATTTTCCAATATCATGCTGTCGACCTATATACTTCATTCATGCGCAATTTCTCACTTCAAAATGTTTATGATGATTGAAATGAAAAGGCAATGATGACAGGAGTTTGTCTGATTTATTTACGGCTCAGAATAAAATTTTAGTAACATGATACACAACGAAATCCAAGTTTAAGTATTGATAATAGGTAATAAAAGCCAAATATATAGTTCGTTTTTATAATATTAAATGTGTCAAGTGAGTGCCGAAGTTCAAGCCTGCTGCAAGTCTGGAGCTGCTGGAGAGCTGATCAACAACAGTATTGCAAACTGTTATACGAGGTAACTCTAAGCGATCTAGGTGCAATAATTTTTAACTATTAGAATACGAACAAGTAATAATAAGTAGGTATAGCCTCTTACTTCATACATCCTCTATTATTAAACTTAATATTTCATTGCAGATAAAGCTAGTGCAAAGTGGTTCTACGGGCTAGCTCAATAGCTTGTAAAATTGAAATTTGATCCATTTCCATAAGCGAGGCTTTCTCATTATCTAAGCTTATATCATTTGCTCTATCGCCGAAGTATGCCAACGCCCTTACTCGATAATCCACAGTAGATGCAACTGGATTACCAGTCAAATTGACTACTTCAAGGCAAGGCAATTCTGATAAATGCTTCACTTGCTCAACTGAGCTTACATTATTACACCCAAGGTTTAAAACGACAAGGCTATACAATTTACTAAAACTTTGCAGGCTTTCGATTTGGTTTTGTGACATATCTAAAATTTTAACGTTTCCTAGTAGTACATTCAAGTCAGTCAAGAATGAAATTATGTTGCCACTATAATTAACATGGTGCAGTTCAGGTAACGAGGTCAGGTTAAAAACGCTACAAAGTTGATTAAAACTAATATCTAAAATGCGGAGTTTTGGTACAAGCTTTCCGATATCGTCCACGCTCTAGGAAAAACCAAAATTAATGTTAACCGTAACTCAAGCAGAGCTTCACAATAATAATTCATAACATTACTTGAATTACCTTGATGACATTATTGCTAAGCACTAAACACGTCAGATTTGGCCAAATATGAGCAGTACCAGCTTCGCTGAAACTTTTGTAAACTGTATCACATAGAAGTAATTGGTTTGTGGACTCTAAATGGGAATTTTGAATTGATATGCGTTCCACAGTGTTTCTAGCAGAGCCAACCTGCATAAAAATGTTTCAATTTTTAATTTAAGTTTCATGTTTGTTTCAAGTTTCATGTATGTACATTCAATAAAGAGTCTTATGGAATTAAGGTTTTTGGAATCCCTCTTACCTCCGAAATTTTACTTAAGTTGACTAATTTAAAATTGATGCTTAAAAGTGACTTGAATGGGGTGAGATTAACCGGATATTGATTTGGTATTATTACACTTTTTCCTAACGGAATGTTACTACCCACAATTTCCAAATGCCGTATTCTCGAGCAAAAATCAATAATATGACTGAAATCGTGACGTTTGTCTGGAGAGTCCAGCGGTGGAATGGCCATCTTCATTCTCTCGTTTATTGCGAATATCTAAATAATGTAAATAAAAATTTCAAATTAAATATAAAATCCTTCTCATTTTGAAAACCACGCATAATAAATAGTTTACCTGATATGGGGAAAGAATGAATGGTTCTCCAGAATCAAGAATCGCATCTCCCTTTTCGAAAATATCCACGGCTAATTTCTTCAGCATAAAGATTATTTCATACTCATGTAGGTTCAGGAACACAGCTAACTCTTCCGGTGGACTTTTTCCAAGCAATTGCATAACATTGCCCAGGTACATGTCTAACCGAATTCTTCTCTTTTCAATAAACTCCGGATCCTTATTTCCAATAAGTTTCTTGGGTGGAAGGACAACATTATCTCTTGGCAAACCTGTATAATAGTAATAGAAATAAAAAGTTTAACCAAAGCGCAATCTTAATCTACTCCACCACCTTCGAAATGTATACATAATACATACTATACCTTGAATTTCCAACAACTTCTTATGAAGAGCTTCAAAATCGCTGTACCGTCTTTCGACATACCAAACAATGTCCTTGACTGCGACCTGAATTTTGTACCAAATAGCACTATCCTTCGTATTGTTGACATCTGTCACAAGACCTGAGATTTGGGCGTGGATTCCATCTGGTAAAATACACGCCATCATTAACTCTTAACTTGTACTTTTAGTGTTTACACGCCTTTTTAAATCGTTTAATTGCGAACTTCTCATGAAATAAAAAATTGAGTTTCTTTTAAAAATATATCAAT
>Ga0194135_10001952_pt1 | contig 12474 bp, 6 predicted proteins | sample LitLau_LLRF_2013_FD_134024 | JGI IMG/M metagenome (GOLD analysis project Ga0194135, IMG submission 134024) | Freshwater sediment microbial communities in response to fracking from North America - Little Laurel Run_MetaG_LLRF_2013 (version 2) | ecosystem: Environmental > Aquatic > Freshwater >... | reverse complement strand
TTTATTCAAAGAACCGATTTGCCATCGTTTATTTAAACAACCGATCAACAATTACCACTTAATCCCACTATTCAAATTATTCAGTTGCACTCCTTCGTTATACCGATTTGCCATCGTTTATTTCGCTCCCAGTCCTTTTGCTGCATTGCACTGAGGATTAAATCATTAGTAGAGATTGGCATACCAAGATAACCGCATTGCACGTAAAAAGGCAGGAGGAATTTCTCGATCCAGGGACAACAGAGAAGTCTCTATTAGAGAACATTCGAGACAAAAGCAAACTCGCAGATGATGGTTGATGGTGTGTTGTACTATGTAGTAGTCGTCGTTGTGGTGGTTCTGTACTAGTGGTACTTCGGTTACACCAACTTTCCCCAGTGAATAATTTTTCCTCCAGCATTCCAGCAACCCAACTCCCGAAACAAGTTACATCCACCACCACTACTGCTCCTCTGTGTGTCCTTACAATTTTCCCTTTGAGCCTTCATCGCCACTATATATACATATAGAACATGTACATATAGCTCCATATATTTTATACTTAAACGGACCCGTTGGCACCTCCGCTTCACTACAACTCCCTCGCTCTTTCCTTCAGATACATATTTAAGGGAAATTTCTTAAGTAAAGATTGTCACTTCTGTTAATGAAAGTCTGATGGACAGAGGACTTACTTAAGCTACTCTTCTGAAGTCATTTGTCACCTTCAATCTATGAAGCAGAAAATCTATACGAGACACACTGCCCATGCCCTAGCACATCAGCATCTCGTCTTTCGTTGGTTTTCATTTTCTAGATCAGAACGATGTAATAGTGAAAGTTTCATAGTTGCCTGTCCTTTCATCGTGTAACAATAATAATTTAATGTCTGTTTTATATATTTATATTAAATTTTGAACTTCTCTTTCTATTGAAGCAATGCTATATCCAACTATGTAACAGAAGCAGGAGAATATAAACTTGAATTTCATCTTTCTTTCTCTCTCTCTCTCTCTCTCGCCACCTTCTTACTGTAATTTATCAAAGATAACAGTCTTTCTTACATTCCTACTTCAGATTTTGCAATCTTATTATTGTTATTATTACTTAGCACACACACCGACTCAATCCGAAGACGCGTAATGATTATTTTTGTATGCGATATGAGCAAAATGTGCAGTCACCCAGTCACACACAAATATTATCATACAGATACCATACGATATAATAAACAAATGCAGACACTCACACACAAATATACACATAAAATATTCAAGTTATAGGAATAATATGTATCATTTTTACTCTTTAGTAGTATTAGTACAACACACATGTTAAGAAATAAGGTTCTCAGCTGTTGCAGAGAGTTCATTATGGTTTGTGATTGTAAATTTCATCTTGAAGAAGCCTCATCTCTTGTAAGAAAGAAGAGGAGGAAAGGATGATCAACCATTTTTATATTTTTAGACCAACATAGAACAAAATAAATGTCTTTCACTTTCGATACTCTCTGTATACACATACAAATACATAACACGGCAGTTCATACATATATTAAGTAGAAAGAAACCCAAGTTACAAAAGTATGCATGCAAACCTGATGATGATGCTGTAGAATCTCCCATATCTCTGTACATGATACTCTACAACTCTATACATAAGTGAGAAATATTGAGTCTCAGGATATTGCATATATATACATCTCTATACATTGTACACAGTACTTTAACTGTTTAACTTCATCACACACAATAATATAAATATTCTATTTAAAGCATCTCTCATTCACCTACACCTACCTACCTATCCTTTCACCGAAATATTGATGTGCACAGGCATCTTAATATTTACAAGTATTACAACACTCACACAACACAAGGAGACTCATCTCTCGGGCATTTTATTTATATCACCGCACATCTCCTCATCATCGTATGAATGAGGGGTATCTGTCCGTCCGTCAGTCAATGGTTACATCTTAATAATATTTTGTACCATACAAGACAGCAGAACATCTCAAATCTCAATAATAAACCACCACACACACACTCACATCTAATAATGGCCCTAAAGCTGAAAGCAACTTTGGAAGAAAGACATGATCTCCTTCGTGTTTTACGTCGGAAATCGGAAAAATGACATGACAAGCTCATCATCACTCTCTCTCTCTCTCTCTAGAATCTTTCTGCTCTTCGTTTTTACTTTTTAAACCACAATATTAAATGAATATATGTAATATTTGCATATCCATCCATATGTACTTCACTTTGCATCTTGCATCTTTTTCGTTGAGACTTTGAGACCAGAAACACCCAAAAGAACACAGTTTATCTCATTTTGTACGCTTCATCACAGAATTTTCGCTCAGAAGCATCATCATCAGTTCATCATGAAACACACACATAACTACACAATAGGGAACTCGCTATTGTTCCGTGTTCGTAGTTAGTCTCCATGTTCTATTGTTTAAGAACTCTAATTTCGGCCACACGTCGGATTTTACTTGTTCTAGTAATTTTTAAAGTTTAAATTCCCTAAAACAAAAAAAGAGTGGCCCGTGTGTCATGTCATCAGTGTCAATAGCTGGAAATGGTAGCAGGAGCGGATTTTAAGTAAAAGTGCGAACGTTAGTAGTAACTTGAACGTCTTTTGTGTTAGTGAGACATCCGACAAACTTCAAAGACAACAGTGTGTGAAACGAAAGTAGCAACTAAGGACTTACCTTACATTATACATCTTTGTATTCCTTGTGTACTAACCAGTACTAACCACCACCATGTCATTGAGAGGAGCATGAGACACTGACGACGATGAGTCTATCAAAAAATCTGCAGAGACTGATTCCCCCGACATTCCGGAGTGTTCAACAAACGTCGTTGTTGTTGACTCATTAGAAGAGCCAAGTAATTATAATAACAATAGTTTTCATCCCGAGATTCTTTCCTTTTTGTGTACATTTCCTACGACACATATCAATAAGACTGTTTTTCTACGATTTCGGCGTTTTTTCGGAAAAATGAGTTATTGTAGAAAACGCTATTATTCGTTCCGCCAAGGCAGAAAACGGTTATTGATACGCCATTGTACGTTTCCAAAGAGGTTTGAAAGTCGGTTGGGTGGTGGGGCTGTTCAGGGGGCGATAGATTACGTAGACTTAATTAACAAGCTTTTATTGTAAAAAAAATAAGGATACACACATTAAATATTATTCATGGTTGATAATTAGATATTTGATGGTTGTGGGTGGGGCTGCGCAAACAACAAACGTTGTATTTATATACATTTATTAGAATTTCTAATTTATATGCAGCGTTTTCTGTTCCATTATTAACAGCTATCTAGTTTTAAAACTACTTCTACTGCAGCGCTAACTAATAATAATTTTATTTTTCATTTCTTTTCGTACATGAGAGATATATGTTGACAATTATTAATTGCTGTTGGTTTTAATTTGCAGTTCGGGAATGGCTGGAGAAGGCGAAAGAAGAGTTCGAGGAGAAATGGCGGAATCCACAGCCGGTGAGAATGTTAAAACGCTTACAACAAACAAACGTATCGTTATTTCACAATAATAACAACAACAAACAACAACGGTTCTCTTTCGCAGACGCTAAAAAGACTTATTTTGTCGTTGTTAGACATATAGACATACCATGGTTGTGTTTGTGTGTATAATATTACACATAATTCCATGTTTTGTAGTTGTGGTGCATTGCACACAAAAGAGATTTTTAGGTTGATTAGTTGTGACCATCTATGGGTTTCGTAGGAAGTTATATAATAATGAGAACTAACTGGAGTTTGTCACGCTTTCCGAGAGAAAGTTCAATAAGTGTTTTTTTCATTCTGTTTTGCATGTCCAGAGTGCGGCCACCCTAGAAGACTTCGATCGACTAAAAACCCTGGGAACAGGGTCGTTTGGACGTGTTATGCTGGTTCAACACAAAACGACCAAAGATTATTATGCAATGAAGATCTTGGACAAGCAGAAAGTGGTCAAGTTGAAGCAAGTCGAGCATACTCTCAATGAGAAGAAGATTCTTCACGCCATAAACTTCCCCTTCCTCGTGACCCTTAAGTATCACTTTAAGGTGAGATTCGTGTCGGGATATGGTGTGTGTGTGTAGTATTCACATCAGTACCGTGGCATCGATACATACGGATGATAAATGGATTGCTATTGTTTACATAGTTTAAGTTTACAATGGCATTTTTTAGTTGAGCTAGTGACTCTAAATGAGTCATAATATCTATGCTTTATTTTCAAGTATTTATCCCTTTTCAAAATTTTAGAAGAAACAAAATTAATGTCTTAAATGATTAGATTTAGACTTGGGAAAATGATTTTAATGACCCATGTTTATGCAACGAGATTACGTGGTAGCCTTCAAGATTGAGAAAGATTGACTCTTATTCTAGGTTTATAGATCCAATCAGTTCATGTACAGCCTTTCTAAATCTTGAATTTCCTAGATTATACTTGCAAAAGTAGTCTGTGTAGCTGGCAGATATCTTCCGTTTGGATTCAGTTTACTTTAATGATGAGGAGTCCTGAGGAGAAAGTTTTTTTCCAATTTGTGTTGGATAATAAGAATACAGTTTCTCTTATGTGAACTTGATAAGTAAAAGTTAGGGAGAAAGTTGGCGAGGAAGATATCAATTTCTGCAGGAGAAATTCATGAAAAGTTTTGTTGTGTTGAGGAAAGGCAACGTGTAGCCATGGAGCTCCTGGCAGGATGAGATAGGGGAAAGAATAGTGAGATGACTTTTGATAGATATCACTGAAGACAGGCAGAGGAGAGTACATTATTTTGTGTGAGAGGATAGGAATCATCGAGTTGGGGTTTTGGGAATATTATATTAGTGTATCAAAATGTATGTGTGTATGGACATATCTATATCTAACTGTTTTTAGGATTCGACGAACTTGTACATGCTGATGGAGTACGTAAATGGTGGGGAAATGTTCTCGCATCTGCGGAAACTTGGGAGATTTAGGTAGTGCGGTGTGCCAATATGATCTAATGAAATATGTTTTAACCTGTTACAGGACAATTCCAATCTATACATGGTGTTAGAGTATATCCCCGGCGGGGAGATGTTTTCTCATTTGAGAAAAACAGGTCGTTTTAGGTAAGCATGCTCATCCATTAGTAAGCCCATAAATGGTGGAAGCATGTTCTGGTTTAATCCTGCACTCCATCCATTCAAAGCACTCTTTTATTTTGGAATCCAATTTTCCTCATTTCAGTGAACCTTGATTGTATTCAATCACCCAACTTGCTCCCTACTTACTAATACTACACGGCTGTTAAATGCCATTTTCTAACAACTTGCTTGTATGATGAACTCACTCATTTTTAAGAGTTGCTAATGTGGTGGTGGTGCTCACGGTAAAATGTAGAATCTTGTAGTGAAAGCATGCCAGTAGAAATTGTGTAAAATAACACGGGAAGGATATTTTTAGATTAATTTCTCATATTCCCCCGTGATTCACCCAATTAATTTTCCAAGCTTGTAATCATGTCTTGTGTCGGAGGGACGAAGTTCGCTGCAAATTTTTCATTAAAGCGCAGAGATGTTACGATGATATTTATTCGGTAGGAGAAAGCCATTCGCACATTATCCTTCGACGAAAGTTGGGAGAAAGCTAATGGTCTGGTAGCATGAGATGCGCTTTATCTTATAAACACGCTGTGTATATGCCCAGCTGTGGATGTATTCGAGTAACATTAAACACACGCCCGAAGACCTCTACTCTAGGTGACCTGTGTGTGTGTGCTTTACTAAGTCTGGTGGTACAACAAGAACTTACTTAGTCGTATTTGCTGCTACATGACGCATGAACTAATTGAAAGATTCTGAGAGGAATCTCTAAGATTTGAGTGGTGTGACTGGCTTTCTCCGAATCGAGGACAGGATTAAAATGACCAGAGATCCATGAACGAATACTTTCCTTGTTGGACGTCCTTCAAGGGATGTTTTCATTTTTGGAGAAGCCTGTTCTACACGAATGACGACTTTTTGCAACTTCTTTCCTCCGCATGATGCAATCTTGCAAATTACTTTCCCTTCCTGAAAAAAAGAGTAGACTTGTAGTGTGTGTGTATGGATTTAGCCACTCACGCAAACAGACGCGACTTGTGCATGTTATTTTAGCCATCTGGCTTCTCCCTAACTGAGTGTAAGCTCTAGCACCTCGTGTTTCTGAACAGGCCCGACTATTTTTGGTTTGTATATTGGTTTTGATAGAGCCTGTTTCTAGAAAGCTTTGTAATTTCAAAAAACAGTTTGAGTATTTTCGTAGAAATGCCTGTATAGTTCCTCTGTGGAATTCCAGAGATGAAGATGAACGCTGGTTTTGCGGATGCATGTTTATGGAATGGAACTTGTCCTGTATACTAGTACTGTATTATTCTTTCCTTCTTCCATCATGCTTAATATGGAAAAAAGCCCACTTTCTTAAATTCCCTGAAGATCTGTCGTGCTTGCGCCTACCATGAATAATGTTGTGACTAATGAGTACTTTATATGACATTTTCACAGCGAGCCTCATTCACGGTTTTATGCTGCCCAGATAGTGTTGGTTTTCGAGTACCTTCACTACCTTGACTTGATTTATCGGGACCTGAAACCCGAGAATTTGCTGATTGATAGTCAGGGATACATTAAGGTATGACCGACTCGTTTGCATGCACTACTACTTATATTATAAGCCTCAATCTACCAGTCTGATTGATCTCTCACTTTGCTCGGTTAGGTAACTGATTTCGGATTCGCGAAGCGCGTTAAAGGGCGAACGTGGACCTTATGTGGAACGCCCGAGTACCTTGCCCCCGAAATAATCTTATCAAAAGGGTACAACAAAGCTGTGGATTGGTGGGCACTTGGCGTTCTTGTTTTTGAGATGGCTGCTGGCTATCCACCGTTCTTTGCTGACCAGCCGATTCAGATTTACGAGAAAATCGTATCGGGGAAAGTTCGCTTTCCATCACATTTCTCCAATGACTTGAAAGACCTATTGAGAAATCTGCTCCAGGTTGGCTTCACGTGTACTCCAACAAGTCATTCGAGTAATTTGGTTTGTTGGTATCTAATTAAGAGTTCTATGTTACAGGTTGACTTGACAAAACGATATGGTAATCTGAAGAATGGTGTGAATGATATAAAAAGCCACAGATGGTTCGCTACTACAGACTGGATTGCCATTTTCCAGAAAAAGGTATAATTTTTACTTTGATGAAGCTTTGAGGTTAGTTTTCTCCGCCAATGGCTCCAAAAAATATGCAACAACAAAAAACTTAGTTCATTTATTCTGTTTAGGGCGAGTTTCTTTTAATTACTTACGTTCACACCGTCTATTTATTTCATCCAACTTTTTGCATCTCCTGAAAACTCAAGAAGCTAGCCAACACTAGCCAAGTAGTGTAAAATAACATATGTGCATGTTATCGATTCACTAAAGCGAAATAAGTAGTGGTGATGTGCCTTAATTTACAGAAACGGTGGGAGTTTTCGTTGCCTTATAACTTATAATGCAGCATAATCGCTTTCTTTCATCACATAACGTTTGTAGAGTTTTAGTTCTTCTAAATCTTAGAATTGTAATTTAATTTTTTACCTACAAAATATCGTAAAGGTTGAAGCTCCGCTGAAGCCAAACGTTCGCCATCCGGGTGATTCGAGATACTTCGAGCCTATTCCAGACGATGAATCAGTCTTTAAAATCTCGAGAGATGACCCTTTTGCGAAAACCTTTGAAGAATTCTAAATGCCTCCTATAGAGCTTAATTAAACAATTGGTACCTCTAACTTCCACGTTTGATTTATTTTTGTGGTTTTCTGCACTTCTATGTCAAATATGGAGTTCTATTAGTTATGTGGGATTATTTAACGTAGTTCAACGATATTGTGCTTTGTCAATCCGGTGTGAATGTTGCTTAGCTTCGGTCAGACTAGATAAATTACAAAGTTGCGTGCCATTTACAGTTAAATATGCGGTGATATCACCGACATCAGTTTTTACATCATTGGTTGATACTTCGGTGCCTCGCTTGTTTCATCGAAAATATTGTTCGAGTAAGCTCTGGGAATGTTTTTTGTGTGGGTATTCATCGTGGTTTGCTCCCAGTTCTACGATTAGATGTTTTTTGGTTATCTTGTGTACTACATAATGGTTTTTGTATCACGGGGAAATCAATGTATGCACTTGTAGCTGAAATGAACAGACTCAGCATCTCTTTTGTTTTTTCAGGTGGAAGCTCCGTTCATCCCTAAATGTAAAGGATCTGGTGATACGAGCAATTTTGACGACTATGAGGAAGAAGTGCTCCGTATCTCGTCTACGGAACGATGTGCTAAAGAATTTGCTGACTTTTAGAAGACGACAGTGACGCGTAATAATAGTATGCATAATACAAGAACCATTTAGTGAAAGTAATAAGAGTAGTGAATTTTGCACATCAGCGTAGACATTTTTTAACAAATTACTGTCTGTCCTTCTTAGATAAGGCCAGTCATTGTGTTGTGTCAATCAAATTTCTGTTGAGTAATTAGTAATTATTATAGAATTTCAAGTTTAATGACTGAAATGAATGATTGAATTATTTTTGAATTGCTTGAAAACTTACACATCGTCTTACAGGCGTTATCTCATCTTTCTTCCGAAAGCATGTATCACGCAGTTTAGCGATAAAATTTAAGAAGACTAATCGTCAGCCATGTGAGCCGTTGGTTTTGTAGTCCAACTAAATCAAATGTTATAAATTATTTGCCATTTGGAGAGGAGAGGCCAAAGAAGATAGTGCTACTTTATTTTTGTCTTTATTGTTACTGTTCGAAATGAGTACGCGCATCTGGTAATTGTTGCAAACTTTGCTTATTTAGGTTTTCTCATTATTTCCCTATCAGAGTTGTGTTCGTTATTTTTGACGAGATTGCATTTGATTCAATCATTCAGTGTTTACTGAAGTATCGTAGACTTGCTACAAATTAGTTAACGAATCATCTATAAAATCGATTAGAACGCATGGTAATGTGTAAAGTTCCTTGAGGTCATAGCAAGGCAACAACAATCTTACAGTGGTCAGCACTTTAGACCTTGACACAAAATGACTTAACTAGTATTATACCGATAGGGATGTCGGGAGTACTAAACTACGTGCAGTTGATCTGTCGTAAGAAGGATTTCCGATGCCGTGCGCCACTTTAATTCAGGGAAGGAGTCGACATTTATAAGAACTTGTAGCTCCAGCAGAATCATCATTCAATGTGAATTATTGTGAATTCATTTCACGTTAATTTAGCTTCAATAGAATACGCAATGATAGGGACATATTTGTGGTAATCTTATAGACAGTTTGTAGATTGATTTGATAACCGTATGCATTTTTTGCATAACTACAGGTAAATATTGAATGACAATGGATCACCTTTTAGAGTTAACAGATGCAATTCTCTCCCGAAATTGTTCGGAAATCCAATATCCTTGTAAGAAATGTGTAATTAAAGCTGTAAACTACGTATAATATCACAATCAGTCATGTAAAAGGAAATGAGTGTGGCTCTATAAATAAATACGTGTATAGTTATTAGTTTATGATTTAACAGCAGATGTGCTATAACATTTAGATGTAAAATAATGTGGATAGGGAATGGAGTTAAGCGGGTGTGTTAATTATTGTAGCCGTAAGTGAATTAAAATCAACTTCCCTAAAATATTTTAAAGCCACAAACAAACCAAAACCTGTAACCAATAATCTTATTACGAATATGTACATTCATAAATGATGATTAATTATTGTAAATTTAAACTTAATTTTAAACAACCGTAAGTGTCATATGAAGAAGGTTTATGGAATCCCTTTAATAGAGCTTGAAGTGTGACTGTGGTGGTAAAAAATCCTGTTAGCAATTGTGTGATAGCTTTCATTATTATTGTTACTGTTATACAATCATTATCATCACATTGATTGCAACTCATTTTGAAAGAGACGTTTTACAATATCCAAAGTATGAATGTAGAGAACATCTACTAGCTAGTAAAGAAATTACTACCATCATATAATGCCCTACCCGAATCAAAAGTTGAAGTCAGTTTACTTGTTGTTTCAATCACGTCAGACTTATTTTCAAAACCATCACTTATCGCAGCTTAACCGGAGTCGTGTGCTTAATTAAAACTACCTGACCAAGCCTGAGACTAGTTTGTTTGTTTCTACCTCTCATCCCATCCTCGGTGTTGTTAGACATCTCTTTAAACAGCGTTACGCACTTCAAAACATCAAGTTGTACCTTAATTTAAGTCAACATAACCTTTCCATGAAACACAATTAATTGTCCTTCTTATGAGTGTTTATCGATATTTGTAAGTTATGTCATCGTCAGTGATTATCTATATATACGCTGCAAATAATGAAACAAGCATGAATGTCGTAGATAACTCATGAATGTAATTGACAGTTGGTTGAGGACTACTTTAAGTTAACGACGAACTCGTGTTGTCTGTTGGAGCTTCCGAATAATGTATTCCGAAATATTTCGTTGAAAAATCACATTTTGTAGTCTTGAACTTGAATGGATACACATGTATTTCGTATGTGAAACTATCTTTGACAATGAATACATGTTGTTAATATCTTTGTTGTAACGAGAACTATGCAATATTAGCAGAAATGGACTCGAAGAACATCTCCATGGGCTGAGACTGTTGGTACTTTATCTGTTCACTTATTTTCATTGCATCTAAACCAAGTTCATCTTGCATACAACTGTTACTGGCATTCCTGCTATTCACGAATACACCTTTTTCGGAATCTTCTGCTTTTGCAAATATGCGTCACCTTCGCTCATTAAAATACCCAAGTTGCTTTGCTGCATGCGAATAATATTTTCTGTATGAGACAAGTTGTGCCAGATTTGTTTTATAATTGTCTTCGCATGCCCATAACTCTGATCACAAGATTCGATGAATTCCCTCTGCGTATTATTCCTTCGAAAGTATGAAAAGCTTCAGAATTGAATAAACTAGGAGCCAGTGTCATGAGATCGGTTTCAGGGATAATGAGTCATCAATCGCAGAATAATAAATGTTTTCCTAGGCACTGCAACGCGACATACTGAATTAGTAATTCACTGACAGCGAAACTCAGGTATTTATTATTGCATTACGAAGTACATTCGAGTCTGTACACTAGTTAATCTTGTAGAGCTCAAATTATTTTATCGTACGTGAGACACATATGCGTTACGCACAACACAGCACGGTGAAATATGTAGCTGCTTGAACTGTAAAATTCAATCACAAAATCGCTTAGCATTTACTTCGAAGATAATCGCTGTTTCGAATTTTCGAAGGTAAAAGGGAATGTGTGTTAAACTGTTAAAATAATATACTAAAACAATATTCTTATACATATGCATCAGGACCATGCGGGAGGCTTGTAGTATCAACTCTCTCAATAACACTTTCCATATTAATACGCCATAAGTACTGAAATTATTAGTTAGGTATTGGTTCAGTTTAAAAGCTAAAGAATTAGAAAAATAAGACATTGCTGCTAGTACACTCTGGACAACGCGTCATTCGGAGATAGTTATACTTACACATGACTTTTTTATCAGCAAAATTACAATTAATACTAAGAGCAACAAACCTAATCTGTTAGGTTTCTTACTGGGTAGGGTACTTCGTAAATCAGGTGAACTCAAGATTCATTTCAATAACTAGGATCAGAATACCTCATATACTCAAGGGTATGTAAAAACAGATATAGGAATTGAATAGGAACAGAATCACTGGTATTCATTCAGCAAATTCCAACACGTTTTTAATTTAATCTTCATGCTCTCGACCTGAATATGCTGCTCCATAAGATGCTTCTTTTATCAACCCCATAACAGACTTATCCCACATGTTAGAAAATGCTTCGAAAGAGAAGTTTTCAATAAATCGAGCTTTCCCGGACGATCCCATGTTTTCAGCTAGTTTAGGTTCCTTCACGATTCGTGCCATAGCAGCAGCAAAATGAGAATCAATGGAGGGGCACAAGTATCCCGTTACTTCATCAACAACTGTCTCGCGGGGGCCTCCAGAGTCGACAGCAATAACAGGCTTACCCATGTACATAGCCTACGATAGACGAATAAATTGTTGTTATTACGACAACTGCAACTGGAAACACACAATGTTATAATGTGGCGAGGAAACAAGTATACCTCCAGAGGGACAATCCCGAAGTGTTCGTTTGATGGAGTATATATCAAAGCTGAGCAAATCGACAACAGTTTCACTTTTAAATCATCTTTCGGTGAAAGTATAAAAGTGACATGGTCTACGACTCCTTCGTCTGCCACGATTTTCTTAAGCTGTTCGAGGTACTGAACACTTGATGGAAGTCTCGGGTCATACCCTCCAGCTAGTACTAGATGAACATTGTTCCATTGATCCTCATCTAGACATGTCCTCAGTTTTCCTACATTGATCAATCAAAAGTA
>Ga0194135_10001951_pt1 | contig 12475 bp, 10 predicted proteins | sample LitLau_LLRF_2013_FD_134024 | JGI IMG/M metagenome (GOLD analysis project Ga0194135, IMG submission 134024) | Freshwater sediment microbial communities in response to fracking from North America - Little Laurel Run_MetaG_LLRF_2013 (version 2) | ecosystem: Environmental > Aquatic > Freshwater >... | reverse complement strand
TTCAGGCGATCGCCAGGCGCAGCGAGGCGCGGGTGAGGGCGGCGCTGAAACCCAGCAGAAAACGAATTTCAACGGCGCTCAGCAGGCCGCGCACATACAGCCGGATGCTCACCCGGGTGAGCAGGCGGGCGCAGGTGCACAGGCTGCAGACCAGCAGGGCCTGGAGGCCGCGTTGCAACATGGAAAAAGGCTTGAGATACATGGCGATGCTCCTTGCGGGCGAACAGCGTCGCCGTCGGCGGGGCGCTGGCCGCGCCGACGGTGGCATCGTGAATCTTGAGTGTCTGGCGCATCCGGTCTGCACCGCATGCGCCAGGGCTCAGGCCCTTAGAACCACTGCTTGAAGCGGCGGATGTACAGGGTCTTCATGGTCTGGGCGACCACGCAGTAGGCGAGCAGGGTGCCCACCAGCCACGGGAAGTATTCCCACGGCAGCGGCACCAGGCCGACCATGCTGCCCAGGGGCGAGAAGGGCACGTAGATCCCCAGCGCCATCACCAGTCCCGTGGCCAGCATCACCGGCAGGGCGGCGGTGCTCTGGATGAACGGGATCTTGCGGGTGCGCAGCATGTGCACCACCAGGGTCTGCGAGAGCAGGCCTTCGATGAACCAGCCGGACTGGAACAGGGCGGCCATTTCCACGCTGTTGGCGGCGAACACGTACCACATCAGGGCGAAGGTGGTGATGTCGAAGATCGACGAGGTCGGCCCGATCCACAGCATGAAGCGCCCGATGTTGTTGGCGTCCCACTTGCGCGGCTTGGCCAGGTATTCCTTGTCCATCTTGTCCCACGGCAGCGCCAGCTGGGAGAAGTCGTACATCAGGTTCTGCAGCAGCAGGTGGATCGCCAGCATCGGCAGGAAGGGGATGAAGGCACTGGCCACCAGCACCGAGAACACGTTGCCGAAGTTGGAGCTGGCGGTCATGTTCAGGTACTTCATGATGTTGCCGAAGGTTTCGCGACCCTTGATCACCCCTTCCTCCAGCACCATCAGGCTCTTTTCCAGGAGGATGATGTCCGCCGACTCCTTGGCGATGTCGGTGCCGCTGTCCACCGAGATGCCGACGTCGGCATCGCGCAGGGCCGGGGCGTCGTTGATGCCGTCGCCGAGAAAGCCCACGGTGTGGCCGTTGGCCTGCAGGGCCTTGAGCACCCGGGACTTCTGCAGGGGCGTGAGCTTGGCAAACACCGTGCGCTCTTCCACCAGGCGCCCGAGCACCTGGTCATCCATGTGTTCGATGTCGCGGCCCAGCAGTGGCTCGCCCGCTTCCAGGCCGACTTCGCGGCAGATCTTCGCGGTGACGATGGGGTTGTCGCCGGTCAGCACCTTGACCGTCACGCCGTTGTCGCGCAGGGCGGCGATGGCCGGGCCGGCGGTTTCCTTGGGCGGATCGAGGAAGGTCAGGAAGCCTTCGATCACCAGCTCGCGCTCGTCGCTGGCGCTGTACTGGCTGCGGGTTTCACCCTTGGGCAGGTCACGGGTGCCCACTAGCAGCACGCGGAAGCCGTCGCGGTTGTAGTCCTCGGCCAGTTGCAGCAGGGCCGCGCGGCGCTCGGCGTCGAGGCTCACGGCAATGCCGTCCTGGCGTACCCGGGTGGCGGTTTCCAGCATCTCTTCCACCGCGCCCTTGCACACCAACAGGTGGTCGCCGCGGGCATCGGCGAGGATCACCGACAGGCGCCGACGGACGAAGTCGAACGGCAGCTCATCGACCTTGCGCCAGGCGGCCGGCGGGGTGAAGTGCGGGTTGCCCTCGGCGAAGCTGACCACGGCGCGGTCCATCAGGTTCTTCATGCCGCTCTGGTGGTGGCTGTTGAGCCAGGCCAGTTGCAGCACCGCGTCGCAGCGGCTGCCGCTGATGTCGACGTGGTGTTCGAGGATGATCCGGTCCTGGGTCAGGGTGCCGGTCTTGTCGGTGCACAGCACGTCCATGGCGCCGAAGTTCTGGATCGCGTTGAGGCGCTTGACCACCACCTTGCGCTTGGCCATGGCCGCGGCGCCCTTGGCCAGGTTGGCGCTGACGATCATCGGCAGCATTTCCGGGGTCAGGCCGACCGCCACCGCCAGGGCGAACATGAAGGCATCGGCCCAGTCGCCCTTGGTGAAGCCGTTGATCAGCAGGACGATGGGCACCATCACCAGCATGAAGCGGATCAGCAGCCAGCTGACGCTGTTGACCCCACGGTCGAAGGCGGTCTGCGAGCGCGAGCCGACGATGGAACGGGCCAGGGAGCCGAAGTAGGTGCGCCCGCCGGTGGCCACCACCACGGCGGTGGCGGTGCCGCTGACCACGTTGGTGCCCATGAAGCAGATGTTCGGCAGGTCCAGCAGGTCTTGCTGGTCGGCGGCCAGGGCCTGGGCGGATTTTTCCTGCACGGCGCCCAGGGTGTCGTATTTCTCCACCGGCAGGGCTTCGCCGGTGAGCACCGCCTGGCTGATGAACAGGTCACGGGATTCGATCAGGCGGATGTCCGCCGGGATCATGTCGCCGGCCGACAGCTGGATGATGTCGCCCACCACCAGTTCGCGCATCGGTACTTCGCGCACCCGGGCCTGCATACCCATCTGCTCGCGGCGCAGTACCGCCGCGGTGGTGCGGACCATGGCCTTGAGCGCCTCGGCGGCCTTGGCCGAGCGGTGTTCCTGCCAGAAGCGCATCAGGCCGCTGGCCAGCACCATCACCAGGACGATGATCACGCCGGTCAGATCAGTTTCTTCGCCGGCTTGCAGCGGCAGCCAGAAGTCGGTGAAGAAACTGATACCGGTCAGGGTCATCAGCACATAGATGAAGGGGTTGTTGAAGGCTTGCAGCAATTGCACCAGGGCGTGGGGCGGACGGTCATGGGCGACCTCGTTGTGGCCATCCCGTTGCAGGCGGCCTTCGGCGTCCAGTTCAGTCAGGCCGGCGGTGCTGGAGTTGACGTTGGCCAGGGTCACGGCCAGGCCGTTCTGGGCTTCGCGGGCGGCGCGCATCGACAGTTTTTGGCTGTCGCGGGTGGCGCTGGTGTTGCGGGAAGTTGTGGTTTTTGCAGTCATTGCGTGTGCTCCTGCCGCCTGACTGCGGCACGACACAGCGACCACTCAACTAATTAAAGACGAGCGAAAGTATGTCGAATCGCAGGTTGGCGATCGATTAGGATCTTGGCGTTTTTCAGGTTTTAACGTTCGCTGCCCAAACAATGAAGTTGAATGGACAGCGAACCTACTACTGGCCTCTTCCATAACTTTCTCCAGCAAGTTTATTTACTAGAAGGCAATAAGGCGCCGTCAAACTTCCAAGTAAGAAGTTTGTGTGCAAACAACGGAAAGCGACCGTTGATTTATGGGTAAGTGCGCGCCCCGAGGTACAGGCCGAAGATCAGTCCGGCCTGCCGCAGCAGGGCCGCGCCCCGACTCTGCGGCTCCTGGCTGTCGTCCAGGCTCCAGCGTTGCTGCAGCTGGCCGGTCATCGGGCAGACGCGCCAATTGGCCCGCAGGGCGGTGGCGGGTGTGGGCGAAACAGAGGAGAAGGGGGAGCGCACCAGTGCCTTGGGCTCACGGCACAGCCGGACCCGCATGGTTGCAGCGAAGGCGCGTACGCCGGGCATTACAGAAGATGTGAAGTGCATAACTCGTGCCTCGTGACCGGACTGGTTCCGGGGAGGCAAGTTACGTTGGAGCGTCAAGCCCTAGCGCAGCTCACCCGACCGCGGAGTCGAGTCCCGTCATTGTTCAGGGGTGCCTGGCGCTGCGCAGCGGCAGTGACCAGACAGCGTCTAGATACTGTGTCCATTGGCTTCTTTAGTGAGTTGAAAAAAGGCCGGTTTGCCCGGCCCGCGCAATGTACTCAGGAGGGTCCCGGGAGTCAAGGTTAAATTGTCTTGAAAGAGTATTCGGCGATGAAGTTTCAGCTGAGGTTCAGCTAAGCGACTAAGTTGGGTAGTGCAATAGACCGGCATATATAACGAGAGGTAATGAAAAAGTGCTCATGACAGCGACCGGATGTCATGAGCACTTGATACAACTTTGCCGAAGATCAATTCAGCACGTGCCGGGAGATGTCCTTGTAAGTGTTGCTGTCGGTGGCGGCCATCAGTTGCCGGCCATCCTTGAGGGTGCCGATGAAGGTCACCTCGTTTTCCGTCCCCGCCATCAGGTAACCGGCAATCGCGCCGACCGGCCCCAGGAGCATGGCGCCGGCCACGCCATAACCAAAGGCGTCCTTGTTGGCGACGGGGCCTTCAGTGGCGATCTCCAGGCTTTTGAAGGCCGACGCCTTGACCTCGACACCGGCGCTGTTGAATACCGTCTTGAGCCTGAAGGTGCCGTGCCGGTACTCGCCGGTGCCTTGCAGAAAATCGCCCGATAGAACTTCGATCTTTGCCATGTTGAATCATCCTTGTCCAAGCATAACGAGTGGGCCATTGAGCCCCTGGTCACGGGGAGCGTCAACGGGGTTGCGATGAAGGGCGCTACCGCCAGTCCGCCATCACCTGTCCTGAGCCTCGGCCAGGATCTTGCGCTCAATGCTGATCCAGATCAGGGCTGTGAATGGTTGTAGCAGTCCGCGGCGCCCGGACCGCGTCGTTCCGACCAGCGGCGGCCACGGGAGTCGGGGCGGGGGGCAGGAAATGGCGATGTTAAAAAATGTTAGATTGAAAAATATCTTCACATAATCCGTTCATTGGTGGATGATCGGTCACAGCCAACGTTCAACCTGATAACAACAGCAACAGGATGGCCACGATGATCGATTCACTCCTGCCTTCTCCCGCGTCTGCCCCAGGGGCTCTGCGCCCGTGGTCCGCGGCTGCGCTGGCCGCGCCTGTTGCCACTCAACCCTGTGCATGTGCCGGACCGTCTGTCCGGGTTTCCCTGTCCTGTCCGGTTTGCGGTCGGCGCCCATGCGGCGCGGCACGCTTGCGGTCCCTCTCTGGAGTCCCCCATGAATAACAACAATGTCGGTGTCATCGGTCTTGGCGCCATGGGCCTGGGCATCGCCCGCTCGTTGCTGCGTAGCGGCTTCAAGGTGCACGCTTGTGACGTGCGCGCGGCGGTCACCGAGCAGTTTGCCGCCGAAGGCGGCGTGGCCTGCGCCTCGGCCGCGCAGTTGGCAGAGCAGTGCGAAGTGATCATCAGCGTGGTGGTCAACGCCGAGCAGACCGAGAGCGTGCTGTTCGGCGAGGGCGGGGCGGTGGCGGCACTGCGCCCCGGCAGCCTGGTGATCGGTTGCGCCACCGTGGCCCCGACTTACGCCGTGGACTTGGGCCAGCGCCTTGAGGCCCTGGGCCTGCTCTACCTGGATGCGCCGATCTCCGGGGGCGCGGCCAAGGCCGCCGCCGGCGAGATGACCATGATGACTTCCGGCCCGGCCGCCGCTTATGCCAAGGCCGAGGCGATCCTCGCGGGCATGGCCGGCAAGGTCTATCGCCTGGGGGATGCCCATGGCCTGGGCTCCAAGGTCAAGATCATCAACCAGTTGCTGGCCGGGGTGCACATTGCCGCCTCCGCCGAAGCCATGGCCCTGGGCCTGCGCGAAGGGGTGGATGCCGATGCCCTGTACGAGGTGATCACCCACAGCGCCGGCAACTCCTGGATGTTCGAGAACCGCGTGCCGCATATCCTCAAGGCCGACTACACGCCGTTGTCCGCCGTGGACATCTTCGTCAAGGACCTGGGTCTGGTGCTGGATACCGCCCGCGCCAGCAAATTCCCGCTGCCGCTGTCGGCCACCGCGCACCAGATGTTCATGCAGGCCTCCAGCGCCGGTTTCGGTCGCGAGGATGACTCGGCGGTGATCAAGATCTTCCCGGGCATCGAGCTGCCCGTGGCCAAGCCCGATGCCGAGTAAGGAGTCCGTGATGAGCATGTCCACTCCACGCCCGTTGCTGGGCTGCATCGCCGATGACTTCACCGGTGCCACCGATCTGGCCAACATGCTGGTGCGCGGCGGCATGCGCACCGTGCAGAGCATTGGCATTCCCAGCGCCGAAGTGGCCGCCGGCCTGGATCCCGACGCCGTGGTGATCGCCCTGAAGTCCCGCACCACCCCGGTGGGCGAGGCCGTGGCCGAATCCCTGGCGGCCCTGCAATGGCTGCGCGAGCAAGGCTGCGAACAGATCTTCTTCAAGTACTGCTCGACCTTCGACTCCACCGCGGCAGGCAATATCGGGCAGGTCAGCGAGGCCTTGCTCAAGGCCCTGGGCAGCGACTTCACCCTGGCCTGTCCGGCCTTTCCGGAGAACGGCCGGACGATTTTCCGTGGCCACCTGTTTGTCCAGGACCAGTTGCTCAACGAGTCGGGCATGCAGCATCACCCGCTGACGCCGATGACCGACGCCAACCTGGTGCGCGTGCTGCAGGCGCAGACCACGCTGCCGGTGGGCCTGCTGCGCTACGACAGCGTGGCCCAGGGCGTGGACGCGGTGCGGGCGAAGATCGCCGAACTGCGGGGCAAGGGCGTCGCCATGGCGGTTGCCGATGCGCTGTCCGATGCCGACCTCTATACCCTTGGCGCCGCCTGCGCCGACCTGCCGCTGTTGACCGGCGGTTCCGGGCTGGCCCTGGGCCTGCCGGAGAATTTCCGCCGCGCCGGCAAGTTGCGGGACCTGGATGCCGCGAGCCTGCCGTCGGTGGCCGGTGGCGAAGTGGTGCTGGCCGGCAGCGCCTCGGCGGCCACCAATGCCCAGGTGGACGCCTGGCTGGAAGCCGAGCGTCCAGCCCTGCGCATCGATCCCCTGGCCCTGGCGGCAGGGGAGCCGGTGGTGGCCCAGGCCCTGGCCTTTGTCCAGGCCCAGCAGGGCACCGTGCTGATCTACGCCACCAGCACCCCGGAGCAGGTCAAGGCGGTGCAGCGGCAATTGGGCGTCGAGCGCGCCGGGGCCCTGGTGGAGAACGCCCTGGGCGAGATCGCCCGCGGCCTGCGGGACAACGGTGTGCGGCGCTTTGTGGTGGCTGGCGGCGAAACCTCGGGGGCGGTGGTCAAGGCCCTGGGCGTGCGCCTGCTGCAGATCGGTGCGCAGATCGATCCCGGGGTGCCGGCCACGGTCAGCAGCGGCGGTGAGCCCCTGGCCCTGGCCCTGAAGTCCGGCAACTTCGGCGGTCGCGACTTTTTCAGCAAGGCCCTGCGCCAACTGGCCGGAGGTCAGCCATGAGCCGGGAAAACGCCCTGCGCGAAGAAATCTGCGACGTTGGCCGCAGCCTCTACCAACGCGGCTACACCGTGGGCAGCGCCGGCAACATCAGCGCGCGGCTCGACGACGGCTGGCTGATCACCCCCACCGATGTCTGCCTCGGGCGCCTGGATCCGGCGGCCATCGCCAAGGTCAACCTGGCGGGGGAGTGGGTCAGTGGCGACAAGCCGTCCAAGACCCTGGCCCTGCATCGTCAGTTGTATGACCGCAATCCGGGGGTGGGCGGGGTGGTGCACACCCATTCCACTCACCTGGTGGCCCTAACCCTGGCCGGGGTCTGGCGCGACGACGACATCCTGCCGCCGCTGACCCCGTACCAGGTGATGAAGGTCGGGCACATCCCGCTGATCGGCTACCAGCGTCCGGGTTCGCCCAAGGTCGCCGAGCAGGTGGCGCAACTGGCCAACCGGGTACGTGGGGTGATGCTTGAACGCCTGGGCCCGGTGGTCTGGGAAAGCAGCGTGTCCAAGGCCAGCTACGCCCTGGAGGAGCTGGAGGAAACCGCGCGCCTGTGGCTGCTCACCCAGCCGCGCCCGGCACCTCTGGACCAGGCCGCGCTGGACGAACTGCGGGACGCTTTCGGCGCCGCCTGGTAAACGCAACACCACTGCCAACGCTTGATGCAAGCCCGTCCCCGGGAGCCCTGACAGGACTCCCGAGGGCAGCGGCTTGCCGGTAAAAAACAATAACAACAGGACTTCCCGAGATGAATGACTGCATTTGCTTTACGGGTTCCAGCGTCACCTGCCACACCTGCCAGCCACTGTGTGGGGGGCTTGCCCAATGAGCCCGCTGATTCTGATGATCACCGCCGGGGCCGGCATCGCCCTGTTGCTGTTTCTGGTGCTCAAGTACAAGTTCCAGCCCTTTGTCGCGCTGATGCTGGTGAGCATCCTGGTGGCGCTGGTGGCCGGGGTGAAACCGGCGGAACTGGTGGCCACCATCGAAGGGGGCATGGGCAAGACCCTTGGCCACATCGCCATCATCATCGCCCTGGGCGCCATGATCGGCCGCATCATCGAGCTGTCCGGCGGTGCCGAGGCCCTGGCCAAGACCCTGATCGAGCGCTTCGGCAACCGCCGCACGCCCCTGGCCCTGACCGTGGCCGGCTTCATCATCGGCGTGCCGGTGTTCTTCGAAGTCGGGGTGATCATCCTCATGCCCCTGGCCTACGGCGTGGCCCGCAGTGCGCGCAAGCCGCTGCTGGTGTTTGCCTTGCCGATGTGCGCCGCGCTGCTCACCGTGCACGCCTTCCTGCCGCCCCATCCGGGCGCGGTGGCGGCGGCCAGCCAACTGGGCGCCGACCTGGGCCGGGTGCTGATGTTCGGCCTGCCGCTGACCGCGCTGCTGTGCTATGTCGGCTACCGCGTGGCCGGGCGCATGACCCGGCGCAACTACCCGATGACCGACGATATCCGCGCTGAAGTCTACGGTCCTCACGTCACCAACGAAGACCTGGCGGCCTGGAACAACGGCGCCGAACAACCGGCCAGCCCCCAGGCAGTGGCCGCCGTGGCCCACATGGGCCTTGAGGAATCCACCGGCAGCCTGGCGGCGAAACTGCCGCCAGCGCCGCCACCGGGGTTCGGCCTGATCGTCAGCCTGATCCTGCTGCCCATCGTGCTGATCCTGCTGGGCACCCTGGCCACCTCCTTGCTGCCGGTGGAATCCACCCTGCGCGGCGTGCTGACCGTGCTTGGCGCGCCGCTGGTGGCGCTGCTGCTGGACACCTTGCTGTGTGCCTGGCTGCTGGGCTCGCGCCGTGGCTGGAGCCGTAACCAGGTGTCCGATGTGATCGGCTCGGCCTTGCCCGGGGTGGCCATGGTGATCCTGATCGCCGGTGCCGGCGGGGTGTTCGGCAAGGTCCTGGTGGACACCGGGATTGGCGCGGTAGTCTCCGACCTGCTGCGCACCACCGGCCTGCCAGTCCTGGCCCTGGGCTTCTTACTGACCATGCTGCTGCGCGCGGTGCAAGGCTCGACCACCGTGGCCCTGGTGACCACTGCCGGGATCATCGCGCCGCTGATCGCCACCCTCAACCTGAGTCCCAACCACATGGCCCTGCTGTGCCTGGCCATGGGCGGTGGCGGGCTGGCCATGTCCCATATCAACGACGCCGGGTACTGGATCTTCACCAAGCTGGCCGGGCTCAACGTCGCCGATGGCCTGCGCACCTGGACCGTGATTACCACTTTGCTCGGCACCTTGGGGTTCTGTATTACCCTGCTGATCTGGCCGTTTGTCTGACCCTTTGCCCCAGGAGTTCCCATGCCTCGTTTTGCTGCCAACCTCAGCATGCTCTACCCGGAACATGACTTTCTTGAGCGTTTCGCCGCCGCAGCGGCGGACGGCTTCACGGCCGTGGAGTATCTGTTTCCCTACGACTACAGCCCCCAGGTGCTCAAACAGCGCCTGGACGATCACGGCCTGCAGCAGGCCCTGTTCAACGCGCCGCCCGGTGACTGGGCGGCGGGGGAGCGCGGCATCGTCTCCCTGCCCGGGCGCGAGCAGGAGTTTCGTCAGGGTTTCGACAAGGCCCTGGAATATGCCGCGGTGCTGGGCAATTCGCGGATCCACGTGATGGCCGGCCTGCTGCCGTCGGAACAGGACCGGGCGCGCCATCACGCGGTGTACCTGGAGAACCTGGCCAATGCTACGGCCCAGGCGGCCAAGGTCGGGGTCACGGTGCTGCTGGAGCCGATCAACACCCGGGACATGCCGGGCTTCTTTCTCAATCGCCAGGATCAGGCCCAGGCGATTTGCAAGGAAGTCGGCGCGGCCAACCTCAAGGTGCAATTCGACTGCTACCACTGCCAGATTGTCGAAGGCGACCTGGCGGTCAAACTGCGTCGCGACCTGGCGGGCATCGGCCATATCCAGATCGCCGGGGTGCCGGATCGTCACGAGCCGGATCTTGGCGAGCTGAATTATCCCTACCTGTTCCAACTGCTGGACGAGCTCGGCTATGACGGCTGGGTCGGTTGCGAATACCGCCCCCGTGGCGACACCTCCGCCGGCCTGCAATGGCTGCGCGATTGGCAGGCGCGCCAAGGCTCGGCGGTGTAGCCGCTACTGCAGGTTGCGCAGGAAAAGGTATCTGGGGAACGTCGCGCAGCGCTTTATGTAGCCGCTGCCGAAGGCTGCGAACGAGCCGCAGGCTCGCAGCGATTCCCCGGTCGCCGAGGCCCCTGCGGTGCCTTGCGCAGCCTGCGGCAGCGGCTACAGAGGGTACGAAGGCCACGAACGGTAGCGATAAACACAGGAGTTTTCCCATGCAGCGTCTTGCCTGCCGGGCCGCGCTCGGCCTGATTTTGTCCCTGGGCGGTATGTCCCTGGCTGCCGCCGCGAGCTTGCCGCCGGCCACCGAGGGCGATTGGGTCGCCGCGCAATTCACCTTTCACAACGGCCAGCAACTGGCCAACCTGAAACTGCACTACATCACCCTGGGCAACCCCAAGCACCCGGCGATCCTCTACCTGCACGGCACCTACCGGCCGGCCAGCGACCTGTTGAGCAAGGACTTTGGCGGCGAACTGTTCGGCCCGGGGCAGCCTCTGGACGCGAGCAAGTACTACATCATTGCCACCGACGGCATTGGCGTCGGCCAGTCGAGCAAGCCTTCCGATGGCCTGCGCGCGCGCTTTCCCCAATACAACTACGAGGACATGGTCCAGGCCCAGTACCGGCTGGTCACCGAAGGGTTGGGGGTCAAGCACCTGCGGCTGGTCATCGGCAACTCGATGGGCGGCATGCAGACCTGGCTCTGGGGCCAGAACTGGCCGCAGATGATGGACGCCCTGGTGCCCATGGCCTCGCAGCCCACCGAGATGGCGTCGCGCAACTGGATGATGCGCCGCCTGCTGGTGGAGTCGATCAAGCAGGACCCGGCCTGGGAGCAGGGCAACTATCGGCAACAGCCGCCGTCCCTGCGCCTGGCCAACGCGCTGTTCGCCACCGGCACCAGTGGCGGCACCCTGGCCTATCAGGCCCTGGCGCCGACCCGGGCCCAGGCCGACACACTGGTGGATGAACGCCTCAAGGCGCCGCAGACCGCCGATGCCAACGACTTCATCTACCAGTGGCAGTCGTCGGCGGACTACAACGCCGCGCCGGGCCTGGGCAGGATCCAGGCCCCGGTGCTGGTGATCAACTCGGCGGACGATGAGCGCAACCCGCCGGAAACCGGCACCCTGCAAGCGGCGCTCAAGCAAGTCAAAGATGCCCGCCTGCTGCTGATTCCCGCCAGCGCCGAAACCCGCGGGCATGGCACCACCGGCATGGCCCGGTTGTATGCCCGCGAGCTGGCGCAGTTCATGGCCGCCACCGAGAAACACCGCTAGCGGCCACTGCGCGCTCTTGGTGGCGAGGGAGCTTGCTCCCGCTGGGCGGCGCAGCCGCCCCAAACCCGCACGGCGCGGTGTTTCAGGGAGTGAGGGGGGCAGGGATTGCGTCTGCTGCGCAGGCGAGCGCGAGCAAGCTCCCTCGCCACGGACTGCTGTGGGCGGGACCTGTCGCTGACTCAGGCTTGCGCCGGCAGCAGCAACTCCACGCCTTGCTTGCGAATGCCGTCCGCCGCCGCCGGGGCCAGGGCCGCGTCGCTGATGATGATGTCGAACTGCTCCAGCTCGGCGATCTTGTACATGCCGAAGGTGCCGTACTTGGAGCTGCTGGCCACCAGCACCACCTGGGTCGCCGACTGCATCGCCACTTGCTTGACCTCGACCTTCAACGCCGAGGGCGTGGTGATGCCCCGGCGCAGGTCCCAGGAACTGGTGGAGATAAAGGCGATGTCCGTCACCACTTGACGCAGGGTGGCCACCGCCAGCCCGCCGACACAGGAGTGGTTGGAGTGGTCCAACTGGCCGCCGGTGTGAATCACCGTGACCTGGGGCGCCTCCATCAACGCCTGGGCCACGCCGAAATCGTTGGTGATCACGGTCATCCCCGACAGCGCCTTGATGTAGGGCACGATCTCCAGGGTGCTGGTGCCGGCATCCAGGTACACCGTCATGTCCGCATGCAACAGGCCCGCAGCGAGCTTGGCCATGGCCTGCTTCTGCGGCAGTTCCACCACCGCCTTGGACTGATGGCTGGGTTCGCTGTGCAACTGGCTGGCGATGCGCACGCCGCCGGTCACCGAATGGGCGCGGCCTTCCTGTTCCAGCAGGGCGATATCCCGGCGCACGGTCATGTGCGAGCAGTCGAACATCTCCATCAACTGATGCACGCTGAGCACCTGGTGCTTGCGCAACTGGCGCAGGATCTGCTCGCGGCGCTGCTCGGGAATCATCGGCGCGCCG
>Ga0194135_10001950_pt1 | contig 12476 bp, 9 predicted proteins | sample LitLau_LLRF_2013_FD_134024 | JGI IMG/M metagenome (GOLD analysis project Ga0194135, IMG submission 134024) | Freshwater sediment microbial communities in response to fracking from North America - Little Laurel Run_MetaG_LLRF_2013 (version 2) | ecosystem: Environmental > Aquatic > Freshwater >... | reverse complement strand
GACCTGGCGCGCCAGGTCTTCTTCGGACAAGGCGGTGATCACCTGGCAGCCCCAGCCTTCAAGCAAGGTGCGCATGCCGGCGCAGATCGCCGCGTCGTTATCCAGCACCCAGATCCGCGCGCCCTGCAAACGCTCCAGCAGGGCATCGCCCAGCTCCAGGCGCGGCGCTGGCAAGGGCGCGCTGGCGCTGATCGGCACTTGCACGCTGAACACCGAGCCGCGCCCCGGCCAGGAGCGCACGCCAATGCGGTGCCCGAGTATCCCGGCAATCTTCTCGACAATGGCCAGCCCCAGGCCCAGGCCGCGGTCCTGGTCGGGGCGCTGTTCTTCACCACGCTTGAACTCCTGGAAGATTTCCTCCAGGCGTTCGGCGGCGATGCCCATGCCGCTGTCCCAGACTTCGATCGACAGCCAGTGCCCCTGGCGCCGACAGCCCAGCACCACGCGGCCCTGGCGGGTGTAGCGGATGGCGTTGCTCAACAGGTTGCGCAGAATCCGCGCCAGCAGCTGGATGTCGCTGCGCACCAGCGCCGAGCAGGCTACGAAGTGCAGTTCCAGGCCCTCGCTGCGGGCCACCTGGGCGTACTCGGCGGCGAGGTTTTCCAGCAGTTCGCTCAAGGCAAAGGGCGCGATATCGGCCTTGATCACCCCGGCATCGAGCTTGGAAATGTCCACCAGGGTGCCCAGCAGGTTTTCCACGTCTTCCAGGGAGTTGCTGACATTGCGCACCAGGGCGCTGCTGGCCTGGGGATCGCGGCGCTCCAGCAAGGCGCTGGTGAACAGCCGCGCGGCGTTCAAGGGTTGCAGCAAGTCATGGCTGACCGCGGCGAGGAACTTGGTCTTCGACAGGTTGGCCCGTTCGGCCTCGGCCTTGGCCTCGCGCAGCCGCGATTCGACCCGGCTGCGCTCTTCAATTTCGCGCAGCAGCTGCTGGTTGAGGGTGGTCAGCTCGGCGGTGCGTTCGCGCACCCGCAGCTCCAGGTTCTGGTAGGCCTGATGCAGCGCCTCGGCGGTGCGCCGGCGCTCGGTAATGTCGCGGATCAGCACGAAGATCCCCACCACTTCGCCATTGGCCAGGCGGTTGGGCACGTAGGAACGCAGCATGTAGCGCTCCTGGTTGTTGACGTTGGTTTCGGCGAATTCGAAGGTCACGCTTTCCCCGGCCAGGGCCCGCTCCACATAGGCCTCCAGGCGCCGGTAGTGCTGTTCGCTGTGCGCCTCGCGCAGGCTCTGGCCGAGCATCACGCCCCGCGGCCAGCAGTACCATTCCTCGTAGACCTTGTTGGTGAACTCGTACACCAGGTCGGCATTCAGGTAGGCGATCAACGCCGGCACATGGTCGGTGATCAGGCGGATCCAGCGCTCGCTTTCACTCAGGGCCTCGGCGTGCTGGTAGCGCTCGGTGATGTCGGTGAAGGTGTTGACGAAACCGCCGGTGGGCAGCGGATGGGTGCGGATCTCCAGCACCCGGCCATCGCTCAGGCGCTGCTCGCATTCGTGGATCGGCCGGCCGTTGGCGTCGCGGCTGTCGGGGCTCAGCAGGCGCAGTTCGCTGTCGCCAATGACCTCGGCAAACAGGCGATGGGCGGCCACCGGGGCCAGCCCGCTGAGTTCGAGGAAGCGCCGGTTCCACAGTTCGAGGATGCCCTCGGCGCTGACCATGGCCACGCCCTGGGACAGGTTGTCCACCGCCCGTTGCAGCAGGTGGGACTTTTGCGCCACCGCCTGTTCCCGACGCAGGGTTTCGCTGTGCTTGACCTCGGTGATGTCGGTGAACAGGATCACCCGCCCGCCTTCCCGGGTCGGCCGCTCGCTGACCTGCAGCCAACGGCCGTTGTGCAGGCGATACAGCAGTTGTTCGTCGCCGGCGCTGCGCGGTTCTTCGCTGAACAGCCCGGTGCTGGTCATCAGCCGGCGCACTTCCGAGAGGCGCATGCCGGCCATGATCCGCACCCGGCTGTGGCTCCAGAAGGCCCGGAAGCGGCTGTTGAACAGGACGATGCGCTGCTCCTGGTCGAACAGCACGAAGGCATCGGAAATGCTCTCGATGGCGTCGATCAGGTGTTGGTGGGCCGTCTCGGCCCGCAGCCGCGCTTCGCTGAGCAAATGGTTGCCGGCCTTGAGCTCGGCCATGGCCTGGTTCAGGGCGTCGGTGCGTTCGCGCACCTGCTCGGCCAGCACCACCGAATGCTGGAACGCCGCATAGGGGTCGTTGCCCCGGGTGATGCCGGATTCGACCCGTTCGATCAGCGCCTCGTTGATCCGCCGCAGCTTGCGGTTCTCGCGCTGCAGGCAGTCGAGCTGCGCTTGCAGCTCAGCGGCGGGCCGGAGTTCGACTGCGGGCAATGGCGACCCCGGTGAAGGTCTGGTTGATGTGCATGCCATTGAACTGTTCTCCGTAGGTGTTGAAACCCATCACCCGCTGTTCCCGCAAAAAGGCCCCGATCTGCTCCAGGCTGCCCTGCCCCTCCAGCTCCAGGCGGCGCAAAAAGCAGTCGCAGCCAATGGTCAGCAACAACCCGCCGAGGCGCTGCTGCAAGCCGTCGAACAGCTGTTGCAGGTTGGGCAGCAAGGGGCCGGGGGTCATGGCGGTGAGGACGATGCCGTTTTCCACCGCGCAGTAGAAACTCAGGCTCAGGTCCGGGTGCACCTGCTGCACCGCGCGCACGTAGTAGTGCTGGTTGATGCGCACCGCCAGGGGGTGGGCGGCGAACACCCGGTGGTCGAGCTGCGCCAGGGGCACGCCGATCAGCCGCGCGTATTCCTCGGCGGCGGGCTCGGCGTTCAATTCATAGACCCGGCGCAAGGTACTGTCGGCGCCGGTGACCACCAGTTTTTCTTCCCGGGGCTGGATGTGGTGGGTGGTGAACACCTCGAAATCCAGCCAGGTGTTGACCAGCACCACCACCGCCGCGCCGCTGTGGAACTCGCCGCCGAAATACACGTGGGTGTGGGTCAGGTAGTTGTCATCGCCGGCCGAACCGCCGAAATGGGGAATGTCCCCCAGGGCCGCGCTGAGGGCGGCCAGCACCATTTCCTCGCGGCTCGACAGACCGTCCAGCAGGGTCAGGGCGAAGCTGTTGCCCTTGATCGGCGCCAGGGTGTTGCTGCGGCAACGGCCCACCAGGCGTTCGACCATCTGCTGGGCGTCGATCAGGCTGAAGTGCTCCATCTGGTCGATCAGCTCGGCGGCGATGGAAAAGTGCCGGTGATCGAAGCCGATGGCGGTCACGCAATTGCGCCCGTAGCCCAGGGGGGTGATTTCCCCGGCGCTGGTACAGCCCACCAGGGGGATGCCGCCAAAGCTCTGCTGCAGGGCCGGGCCCAGGGTGTGCAGGGGGTATTCGGCGGAGCAGAAAAACAGCACGAAGCCCAGGTGCGGATGCAGCAACTGGCTGGCCAGGTCCTGGGCCACCTGCTGCGGATCGACGGCCTGGGACATGGCACTGACCACGCCCTCGCTCTGGGCTTGCTGCATCGTCGCCTCCGGCGCCGGTTGTCTGAGCAATGAGTGTACGAAGCCGGCCCCGGGGCACGAATGCTACTTGGGTAGCGGGTAGCCGGTTCCATGGGCGTAGGCGCGGGGTGTGGCAAGGGAGCTTGCTCCCGCTCGGCCGCGTAGCGGCCGCAAACCCTGAATCCGCGATCTGCCGGATAGACCGCGGATTCAGACCTTGGGAAGGCTGCGCCTTCCAGCGCGAGCAAGCTCGCTCGCCACAAGGGCGTGGGCAACCTCGCGACTGGCGGCAACCCAGAGGCCGCAAGAACCGACGCAAACTGCTTGCAGCTTGCAGCTTGCAGCTGCTTTTACCAGGTGAGCACCGCGCCCACGGCGAAGGTGTCGGTGTTTTCGTTCTGTGCGTTGGTGTGGTGGCCGTCGATCTCGAACTGGTTGTACTCGGCCACCAGCTTGAGGTTGTCGTTGATGTCGTGGAACAGCGCCACGCCCCGGGTCTGGTAGTCGGCGCCGCTGCCGACCACGCCGTTGCCGTCGTCCTTCGTCTTGCCGTAGGACAGTGCCAGGCGGTTCTTGCCCAGCTTGTACGAGCCCTGCAGCAGGTAGCCCTTGCTGTCGACATTGCGCAGGGTGGCTTCGCCGGCATTGTTGGTGAAGAACGGGTTGATGCCCTTGGCCTGGAACCCGGAACCGGTCAGGGACAGGCCGCCCATCTTCGCCTGCAGGCCATAGCCCAGGCCCTTGGAGGTCACCGACTGCACGTTGGGGTCGGTGTTGTCGGAGGTCTGGTAGCTGCCGTTGAGCCAGCTGTAGAACTTGGCCCCACCCAGGTCGAACTGGTAGGTGATCTCGCTCTCGGTGCGCGGGTTCTTCTGGTAGGCCTTGCCCAGGGCGCTGCTGTCGTTGGTGTCCACCGGGTCGAGGATGCCCACCGCCACCCGCAGGCCGTCCATCAGCGGGCTGCGATAAGTGATCTGCGACGACGGAAAGGGATAGGGATAACCGCTGCCGATGTTGCCGAACGACACCCCGCCGCCGTCCACCAGCCCCAGGCTGTCGCTGACCTGGCCGTACCCAGCGAGCATTTCATCGAGCAGGATGTTGGAACGGGCGAACAGGCCGAAGTCCTTGCCGATCAGCACCTCGCCCCACTCCGGGTTGGCCACGGTGCCGTAGAACTGGCGCACGTCGATGGCGGTGTCGGTGCCGTTGGTCTCGCTGTCGTTGATGGTCACCCAGAACGAGGCCCGGGCGCCGAGCTTGAGGTCGTCCACCTGCTTGCCCATGTTGAAGCCCAGGTAGTTGGGTAGAAAGCCCATCTTCACCCGCGCCTGACGGCGGTCGTACTGGTCGCCGGCGCGGTCGACCTTGCTGTTGACGTAGAAGGCGTTGATGTAGCCGTCGGTGGAAAAGGTGGTCTGGTCCTTGTCGTACAGCATGATCTCGGCTTCGGCGACAGTGCCCAGGCCAAGGGTCGACAGGCCGACGAGCAGGGCCGGAATCAGGGGGTACTGGCAGTTCTTATTGTTATGCATGGCGCGCTCCGCAAACGGGGGACGAAATGTCGGAGGCGATTATCGAAAGGGCCCCAGGGCACTGACAGGCTGCCTTGGAGGCAGATTGCCAGTGCTTTGGAGGGGCTGGCAGGGAGCGGCAAATCCGATCCACGACCGGACCGCTACCGGGCCCACTACCTGGAGTAACACCAAGGGCTCATGGCCCCGGGTGCGAAGGGATGAAGTCCTTAAGTCGTCGGCCGTTCAGTCGTCGCCCGTCTTATCGTCGCCCGCGAGCGCGCGCAGCCGCGCCAGCTCGGCGGTAGCCAGGGGAATGCCGTGCTCCAGCGATTTGGCCCGGGTGCGGTAGCGCCGGTCGCCGGGCATGCGCTCCAGGCCCACGGCCTGCATCTGCCGCACCAGCTCGCCGCTGCGCTGGGCAAAATGCCCGCCGCCCAGGTGGCTGGGGTCGATGACGATCAGCAGTTGCCCGGTCCAGGGCGTTTGCGCCCCCGGGTGTTGCGACCAGTCGAATTCGAAGGAGAAATTGCCACCGGTCAGCGCCGCCGCCAGCAGCTCCACCATCATCGACAGCGCCGAGCCCTTGTGTCCGCCAAAGGGCAGCAAGGCGCCGCCGTCGAGAATCGCTGCCGGATCGCAAGTCGGCTGACCGTCGCAATCCACCCCCATGCCCGGTGGCAACTGCTGGCCCTGGCGCTTGGCGATCTGCACATCGCCGTGGGCGATGGCGCTGGTGGCCAGGTCGAAAACGATGGGCTCGGCGCCCTCGCGGGGGGCGGCGAAGGCAATCGGGTTGGTGCCGAACAGCGGGCGCTGGGCGCCGTGGGGCACCACGCAGGTCATGCTGTTGACCAGGCTCAGGGCCACCAGGCCTTCTTCGGCGAACGGTTCGACATCCGGCCACAGGGCGGCGAAGTGATGGGAATTGCGAATCGCCAACACCGCGATCCCGGCGCTGCGGGCCTTGCTCAGCAGCAGCTCGCGGGCCGCCGCCAGGGCCGGCTGGGCGAAGCCGCCTGCGGCGTCCACCGCCACCACGCCGGGGGCCACATCCTCCACTTGCGGCAGCGCCTGCCCATTCACCCAACCGCTGGCCAGGGACGACAGGTAACCGGGAATGCGGAACACCCCGTGGCTGTGGGAGCCATCGCGCTCGGCCCGGGCGCAGTTGTCGGCCAGCACCCGGGCCACCTCGGCAGAGGTGCCGTGGCGAAGAAAAATCCGTTGCAGCAAGTCGGTCAAGGCCGGCAGGTCGAGGTACTCGGCATCAGCCTGCGCCACGGTCGCGTGGTTCGCGTCGGTCATTGCAGCTCCATTGGAATTGTTATTGGAAGGGGCCTGACTATCGCGTCACGCCAGTTAACTGTCAAATGTTGACTTCATGACAGAAAACCTTCATTTTCCGTTTCCAGCGGTCAATAAAAACAAGGAGCGGCCATGAGCCAGCCCATCAAACAACGCCTTGAAAGCAGCTTGTCCAGCGCCACCGCGTCGGGCCGGGCAATTGCCAGCTACATGCTGGCCAACCTCTATGAGCTGCCCTTCCAGACCGCCGCCGACATCGCCGAAAAACTCGGCGTCAGCGAATCCAGCGTCGGCCGGTTCTGCCGCGCCATCGGCTACAGCCATTTCAAGGATTTGAAAAACGACCTGAAGAACGACCTCGGCGAAGGCCCGTGGCTGGTGGGCGACCGCCTGCAGGAATTTCGCCAGCAGCCCAACCCGGCGGCCCAGGGCCTGCCCCGCAGTTTCGAGCTGGAAGTGGCGGCGCTGGTCAAGGTCTACGAATACAGCCTGACCCCGGCCTGGCAGACCGTGGTCCAGCGCCTGGCCAGCCGGCGCCGGGTGTACGTGGCGGGGTTCCAGACCGAGCGCGGCATCGCCGCCTCCATGGTCCACCTGCTGCAATACCTGCGCGACGGTGTGCACCTGGTGGACGGCGCCGCCGGGCATTTCGCCGACGTACTGCTGAGCCCAGCCGAGGACTGCGCCCTGGTGGTGTTCGAGGCCCGACGCTATTCGCGCCACGCCCTGACCCTATGCCACAAGGCCCGCGAGGCCGGGATTCCGGTGACCCTGGTCACCGACACCTTCTGCGACTGGGCCGAGCAGAACGCCGACGAGGTGTTCCGCGTGCCCACCGAGTTCAACCTGTTCTGGGAATCCACCGCGGCCATGCTGTCGCTGGTTCACCTCTTGATCAACGAGGTGTGCAAGCACCTGGGCCCCGAGGTGGAAAAACGCCTGGAAGCCACGGCCGCCCTGCATAACGAATTTGTTGGCTACACATCGTCCACCCGCGCAAAACAATAAATAACCGAGGTGCTCCATGAACAACGTCGTCCGCTTCGCCAGTGCCTGCGCCCTGGTCTTCGCCGCCTCCGCGGCCCAGGCCGAAACCCTGAAGATCGCCACCGAAGGCGCCTACCCGCCCTTCAACTACGTGGACTCCAACAACCAGCTGCACGGCTTTGACGTGGACATCGCCAACGCCCTGTGCAAGCAGATGCAGGTCGAATGCCAGATCGTCGCCCAGGACTGGGAAGGCATCATCCCGGCGCTGCTGGCGAAGAAATACGACGCCGTGGTGGCCTCGATGATCGCCACCGACGAGCGCAAGAAAAAGATCGCCTTCAGCAACCACTACTACCGCACCCCGCTGTCGGTAGCCGTGGCCAAGGACTCGGACATCACCGACGCCCAGACCAACTTCAAGGGCCGCACCGTGGGCGCCCAGGCCTCCTCGACCCAGGCCATCTACGCCGAGGACCACTACGGCCCGGCCGGCGCCGACGTGAAGTTCTACCCGACCCTGGACGAAGCCAACAGCGACCTGGCCGCCGGACGCGTGGACGGGGTGATTGCCGACAAGTTCCCGCTGCTGGCCTGGGCCGAAAACGCCGGCAAGGACTGCTGCAAGATCATCGGTGACGTCAACGGCACCACCGCCGACGCCTCGATCGCCGTGCGCAAGGAAGACAACGCCCTGCGCGAGCGCCTGAACAAGGCCCTGGACGCGATCGTCGCCGACGGCACCTACAAGCAGATCTCCAGCCGCTACTTCGCCTTCGACATCTACTGACCGCCCGCCTTTGCCGCTGCCGTTGCCCCCGCGTTCCCCCGAGCGCGGCGGCGCCCTGCACGGTTCAATCCTCCAGAGGGTTCGCGCATGTTCGAACAGCTGTCACTCCTGTCCTTTGCCAGCGGCGGCTGGGGCTCGGCCCTGCTTGCCGGGGCCCTGGTGACCATCGCCCTGGCGCTCGCCTGCGTGCCCATCGGCCTGCCCCTGGGCTTGCTGGTAGCCCTGGCCGCACGCTCGAAAAACCGCTGGGCGCGGGCCTGGGCCACGACCTTTTCCACGGTGTTTCGCGGCCTGCCGGAGCTGTTGACCCTGCTGATCATCTACTACGGCTGCCAGATTGCCGCGCAGAAGATCCTCGGCGCCCTGGGCTACCCCGGTGAAGTGGCGATCAATACCTTTGTCGCCGCGATGATCGCCTTCAGCCTGGTGTTCGCCGCCTTCTCCAGCGAGATCTGGCTGGCCGCGTTCAAGACCCTGCCCAAGGGCCAGTACGAAGCCGCCAGCGCCCTGAGCCTGTCGCGGCGCACCACCTTCACCCGGGTGCTGCTGCCGCAACTGACGCGCATCGCCCTGCCGGGGCTTTCCAACAACTGGCTGTCGCTGCTCAAGGACACCTCCCTGGTGTCGACCATTTCCCTGGTGGACCTGATGCGCCAGACCAACCTCGCGGTCAGCGTGACCAAGGAACCCATGCTGTTCTACAGCGTGGCCTGCTTTGGCTACCTGTTCTTCTCGGCGCTGTCGGGGCACCTGTTCAGCTTTCTTGAACGGCGCTTCAACCGTGCGCAACGGAGCCTGCAACCATGAGCCTGGATGACCTGCTGAACCTGTTCCTCAACCAGGACCTGCTGGAACGCTACGGCCCGCGCTTTATCGACGGCCTGCTGGTGACCGCCAAGCTGGTGGCGATTTCCTTCAGCCTGGGCGCCGTGCTCGGCCTGCTGATCGCCCTTGGGCGGTTGTCCAGCAATCAGTTGCTGCGGCGTTTTACCGGGGCCTATGTGTACTTCTTCCGCGGCTCGCCGCTGCTGGCCCAGCTGTTCATGCTGTATTACGGCCTGGGCTCGTTCAAAGGCTTCTGGCAGGACGTGGGCCTGTGGTGGTTCTTCCGCGACGCCTGGTTCTGCACCCTGCTGGCCTTCACCCTGAACACCGCCGCCTACCAGGCGGAGATCCTGCGCGGCAGCCTGCTGGCCGTGGCCCAGGGCCAGCGCGAAGCCTGCAAGGCCCTGAGCCTGTCGCGCTGGACCACGTTTCGCAAAGTGATCCTGCCGCAGTCGCTGCTGATCGCCATCGGGCCGCTGGGCAACGAGCTGATCCTGATGATCAAGGCCAGCGCCATCGCCTCCCTGGTGACCATCTACGACCTGATGGGGGTGACCAAACTGGCCTTCTCCCGCAGCTTCGATTTCCAGATCTACCTGTGGGCCGCGGTGCTCTACCTGCTGATCGTCGAAGTGGTACGGCGCAGCCTCAAATACCTGGAAGGCCGCCTGGGCCGGCACCTGAACTGAACCCTTTAGCGGGCCGCCGCGCGGCCCCTGTCATAAGGACTGAAACATGCATTGCCAAACCTTAGTTCTGGGCGCCGGAATCGTCGGCGTCAGCAGCGCCCTGCACCTGCAGGCCCGCGGCCGCCAAGTGGTGCTGCTGGACCGCCAGCCCCCGGGCAACGGCACCAGCCACGGCAACGCCGGGCTGATCGAACGCGCCAGCGTGATTCCCTACGCCTTCCCCCGGGAAGTGACCAAGCTGGTGCGCTACGGCCTCAACCAGCAATCGGACGTGCGCTACAGCCTGCGCCACCTGCCCAAGGCCGGCCCCTGGCTGCTGCAATACTGGCGCCACTCCTCGCCCAAGGGCCTGGCCGCCGCCACCCGCGCCATGCTGCCGCTGATCGAACGCTGCGTCACCGAACACCTGGCCCTGGCCCGCCCGGCCAACATGCTGGAGCTGATCGCCGACGGCGGCTGGCTCGAAGCCTTCAACGACCAGCAAGCCTTCGACTTCGCCCAACGCGCCGCTGCCGACCTGCGGGACTACGAACTCAACTACCGGGTACTGGACCGCGCCGAACTCTTGGCCCTGGAACCCGGCCTGCACCCCGACATCGTGGGCGGCCTGCACTGGCTCGACCCCAAGACCGTGAGCGACCCCGGCGGCCTGACCCGCGGCTACGCCGAACTGTTCAAGCAGCGCGGCGGCCAATTCGTCATCGGCGATGCCCTGACCCTGACCCAGGTCGAAGGCGGCTGGCAGGTACAGAGCGAACTCGGCCCGATCACCGCCCAGGAAGTGGTGGTGGCGCTGGGCCCGCAAGCCAGCGGCATCTTCGACCCCCTGGGCTACCGCATTCCCCTGGCGATCAAGCGCGGCTACCACATGCACTACGCCGCCCTGCCCGGCACCCGCCTGCAGCACCCGATCCTCGACCCGGTGGGCGGCTACGTCCTGGCGCCGATGGTCGGCGGCATCCGCCTGACCACCGGCATCGAATTCGCCGACTGCGACGACCCCATCAACGAAATCCAACTGCGCCGCTGCGAAGCCCTGGCCCGGAACTTCTACCCCCTGGGCGAACGCCTCGACGCCGAACCCTGGCTGGGCCGCCGCCCGTGCCTGCCGGACATGTGCCCAGTGATCGGCCCCGCCCCGCGCCACCCCGGCCTGTGGTTCAACTTCGGCCACGCCCACCACGGCCTGACGCTGGGCCCGGTGAGCGGCCACCTGCTGGCGCAGATGGTTACCGGCGAAACGCCCTTCACCGACCCCACCCCCTACCGCGCCGAGCGCTTCAACTGACCGACGGAGAACCGCCATGCAGACCCAGACCGCCCCGCTTCCCGCCGCCTCCCAAGCGCCCGCCCAGCCCATTGCCGACCCGCGTGAAGTGGTGATCGATATTGCCGGGCTGAACAAGTTCTACGGCGCCTTCCACGTCCTGCACGACATCGACCTCAAAGTGCGCCAAGGCGAACGCATCGTCCTCTGCGGGCCTTCCGGCTCCGGCAAATCGACCCTGATCCGCTGCATCAACCGCCTGGAGATTGCCGAAAAAGGCCGCATCCTGGTGGACCGCACCGACCTCTCGCAAAACACCCGCGAAGCCGCCCAGGTGCGCAGCCAAGTGGGCATGGTGTTCCAGCACTTCAACCTGTTCCCGCACATGAGCGTGCTGGACAACTGCACCCTGGCACCGATGACCGTGCGCGGGTTGTCGCGGAAGAAGGCTGAAGAGTTGGCGCGGGGGTTTCTGGCCAAGGTGGGGATTGAGAATCAGGCGGATAAGTACCCGAGCCAGCTTTCTGGCGGGCAGCAACAGCGCGTGGCGATTGCCCGGGCGTTGTGCATGGAGCCGAAGATCATGTTGTTTGATGAACCGACTTCGGCGCTGGACCCGGAGATGGTGAGTGAGGTGTTGGATGTGATGGTGAAGCTGGCCGGGAGTGGCATGACGATGTTGTGCGTGACCCATGAGATGGGGTTTGCGCGGCAGGTGGCGGAGCGGGTGTTGTTTCTTGATGGGGGGCGGATCGTGGAGGATGCGCCGCCGGAGGCGTTTTTTGGGGCGCCGAAGAGTGAGAGGGCTAAGGCGTTTCTTGCGCAGATTGTGCATTGAGGTAAGCGATTTGCCACGGAGTTCCGCCCCCATGACTAAGCGCACCTTAGCCGCTTCCTGTTGACAGCTATAAAAGGCTGGACTAGTTAAAAATAGGATTTAACAACCCGAGCGATAAAGGAAGTCGACCATGAGTATCAAACCTGGCCCTAAAAGAAAAAACGAAGATGGCACAGAGGACAAAAGACAGAGAGTCACGCCAGAAAAGCAGAAAGAGCATCCAGATCTGAAACCCCATAAACATAAAAAGGGGGAATAGGATCGAAAAGCAGCTCCCGAGAGCTGCTTTTTTACATACAGGCCTATCCGTTATCACCGCAACAATGATCAATTGCACCGTGTAGTAAACGAAAGAGATATGAGATTAGGGGCTGATCCTTGTCCAAATACTCTGGCGCAAGGTGAGCAGAAATCATCGCTGTTGTTATGTCGGAGTTACCAGATCCATTGCTGCGAATGCATCGGTTTTTTACTGCACATAATCTTGGAACTCCACAGTGAGCAAGACACTGAGCGATCTTACTGTGGCGAGGGAGCTTGCTCCCGTTCGGCCGCGCAGCGGTCGTAAAACCTGAGGTTGCAGTCTTTTTTGTGTACATATCCATTGCTGCGGTAACGGCCACTTATGGTTTCGCTCTTACAGCGAGTCACTTTGGAAAGAGCCCAAAGTAACCAAAGGCTCCTGCCCCTCCACTCGGTGCCTCGCCTAGGCTCGGCATGCCCTCACTCCGGCATTGATCCGTGGGCCGCCGCAATGGGCCATCCCTGGCCCAGTGCGGCTAACCCGGCGTCCTGCCGGGT
>Ga0194135_10001949_pt1 | contig 12477 bp, 11 predicted proteins | sample LitLau_LLRF_2013_FD_134024 | JGI IMG/M metagenome (GOLD analysis project Ga0194135, IMG submission 134024) | Freshwater sediment microbial communities in response to fracking from North America - Little Laurel Run_MetaG_LLRF_2013 (version 2) | ecosystem: Environmental > Aquatic > Freshwater >... | reverse complement strand
GAAAACCTACTCTCCTCCCCACCCACCCACTAGGTGGCTGAGGCGAGTGTGTTTATAAATTTGAAAAATGTAAAGTTCAGTTCCCTCCTTTCGCTATGGTGCGTGCAGTGGAGTATTGGAGGGCGGGGACCAAGCACAGTTGTGCAATTTTGACCTTTGACGCCGCGCCTGATGAAGAACCCTAACATTTGTCGCTCCGACCATTAACGATTACGGTTAATGACCAAATCAGAAGTAAAATCGTATTGTAAAATCCCGACGATCCCTAACGTCGACCCAAACCAACTCAACACAAGGAGTTTCGTAAAAGCGCAGCGCAGGTACCTCCGCCTACCCCAACCAACACCTTGGCTGCGGAATATGCTATGAACAAAGACTTCTTGTGCCAACTCTAGCGCAGCCTAATTAGCCCACTATCATTTATGCCACCAACAAAAAATACTGTTTTGACCATTGACCATGTTTGGGACGTAAAGCTTCAAGTCGAAACCGAAGTGTCGTCGGCCGAATCGAACATTCTGAAGAATCCCATACGGAACTGGTCTAGCGCCGACGCAAAAAGTGCTGGTGCGGCGCGTGCGCGGTAGAATGACCTCCGCTCGGAATGGACAAGTGTGAGTGGAAGTGGAAGTGGGATTGCATGTGTGCTGTCGTGTCGTCCAGTTGGTGGATTCTACTGCACGCATGCATAGGAGCCTGCAAGTTCTCCCGTTGTTGATACGAAGAGGGAAAGGGAAAGGAGGCAAGATGAGGAATCCTCTTCAGTCAGCATTCAGTATAGTCTCTAGTGGAGTCAGTGGAGGTTATTTAGGCCACAGGCGTGTTCACTCTTCTCCTTCCTTTACCGACAACCGACCGACGGCTCTCCCACAGTTTAAGTTTTTAGTTAACTACTACTTTGGTTAAAATCAATTAACCATGCCCGTGTCCTCCCTCCTACCGTTCAATTAATTAAGTGCCTAGTTTAGTGTTTTTTAATGGTGTGTCTCGGTCTCGTCGGCGAGGATGGTGGATAAGACAAAGGAAAAGGATCTACTCACAAACACAATGTCCAGGCTAGTTCTGCAACTGGATAGCCCTGTCGGCGCAGACCCAGTCATTTATGATTGGCCACTCACTGTCCCAACCAGCAAGAAGGTGAGATTGTCCATTTTAGGCATTAATTTCCAACCAGTCCAGTATTAAAATAATTCGGGCGGTTCTAAAATCAATATACACACACACGCACGACGCACCTACTGTAGATTGAAGGCCACTGCACTGGCCACTCCAAATAACGTTTTTAACCAACCATGAAATATTGTTTATTTAATGCCCATACTTTTAACTGATTCCAGTCCAGTAACAGTGTCATTATTTATTATGATTGTGTGTTTTTAGGATGGTCATGATGGGGCGTGGGAAATTGCTGAAACAATCAAGTGAGTTGCATTGGATCTACTTAACAAACATTTTATCTCTGCTGGCTGAGTACTTAAAAGCTAGGTTTGCCATTAAGTTTATATTAAGCTGCGTAAGGCTAGGTGGAATTGGAATAGTGTCGGACGGAACTCTGGAAGGAAATTGTAAACTTTGAAGTGAAATTGAAAGCGTCGCGTCACTCTCGCAGACGCTGAGTTTACAAGGAATGGGGTTCGTTGGGTTTATCATGGATTTGAACCAGCAGAATTTTAAAGATGCTTTCGAAGCTTTTATTGGTTGTACTGTTGCGTACAGTGATAGTGAGTTATGTGATGTGGGCTATACAGCCTGTGATATTTTGAGGAGGTTATACAAAGTTGAATTGGCTGACCCCGGAGGTCAAATGCCATAAAATATTACTAGGAATCCAAACACACATCGGAATCTGTTTTCTGAGAACGAATTTAGATCTTGATTCTTTCCAGGAATGAAAGCCAATTGCCCACCTATCATTTATCTCATCTCTTCCATTAGTATAGTTTCGCAATGGAGTGAAGCTTTACTTTTCCAAACACAAATTTTTATCCTTCCAAATAGCATCGATGTTACTTCACTTGTTCAAGCTTGTCAGTTTTTCAGTTCCAGCGTTAGATAGGATTGACCTGGTTAGAACTTTACACAATTCAGTTTTGAAATCCGTGAAGTTTTGTTTGAGTAGATTAGTTTATAGATTGTTCCATGTTAGGACATAGGAAGGATGATATGAAATAGGAATAATGGAACAGTGATAGCTCGATAGCTTTATACAATTATATTCTCCGACAGATTATCAGAGACCCTGCTCCGTACATACAAAATTTGAAAAAAAAACTATTACATTTTTGATTAGTGTATGAATGAATGGGATTTTGATTGTGAGTGATTTGTTGGTTGTAGTCTAGTCATGTTTTATTAATTCCCTTGCTTGAGGAAAATCAGGTCGTAAAAATGAAATGTTTTGGAATTGGTGGAGTCGGAATCCATGAGTAGGTCCATCATCCTTTTCCAAGGCCAGAATTGGTAGAAGTTGCAGGTTGATAACCTCCAACGCGGTTACGTTACTTTGGTGCAGCAGAGGGCTACATATTTTAAGGAGCCTCCTCGGAGCAGCCCATTCTCTGTGGATCTGAGTGGATCACCACAGCCATCATTTCTGCATCTCCTCTCATCTCGCATCTGCTCTCTTCAATTTTTTGTTCCATTGTCGTCTATATCCTGGCTGGTGAAGAACCCTTCCTAACATTATACCTGTACCCAACAGTCATCCAATTTTCACGTTCTTCTATAACCTCACCTCCATTCTTACTCACTACACGGCTTTACACGTTACATACGAATGCTAACACAAATTACTGGACTCGTCTAAATTCAGTTGGATATGAATAAGAAATCACATCTATCCAGTTACCCTTTGCAAATAACAAACACAACTAACCAAATGCTAACCACCTGTGAGTAATAATAATGAATGGGATGGATTAAGAAAGAACAGTTATGGAGGACTTATGAATTACAAATATTCTCTCTCTCTCGATAGCGTTAGCTTGGATAGATTGAATCAAAATGAATGTTGATGAATGATTATGATGATGGTCGGTGGTGCTTTATCAACTCCTTACGACGACGCTGGAAGCTGGATGTTTCGCTTCAGAAGCGGTGCTTCCAAATTCTTCTAACTTAATATGGGCAATCACAGACTCACAGTCTCGAACACCACGACCACGAGGGATCAAAACCTGCTAAAACGAGTCTGATCCTCATCCTCAGTCAGATCGGAATCCACATTTACCAACCATTCCACAAGTCTGTATTTTCAGGGAATCCATTTGACATGCTAATCTCTCTCACTCACCTCATCATAATTTATTTCTCTCCTGAGTTTAGGCAGGGGATTTATTACCGGCGCTAAAATGATTGAGTTTCTACCTCCTCCTCACTTTTCACTTGTTGCAGTTTTCCGTTCTATGAATTTTTTTTTGACTGAATGAATAATTTCGATCCGTGGTATGAGAAATGGAGATTTGAGACGCCACTCGAGATTGTTCGATTAAATTCGGTAATGTTTTGGACGTTTCCCATAGATCAGTTTCATTTCTCCGTTTATATTGAAAGTGAAAGAGCGAGGGAAAGTCCGTAATGTGATTATTTATTAGCAGATTCAGTTGACATTTAGAAATTGCTTGTATTTTCTCCTCTCGTGTCTACGTGACGTCGTCGGATATGCGGAATATAAAAGGGGTGAAAGTTATGACGGGGGGATATAAAGGGATTATGGATCTCAGGGTAGCAGGGTCCAATTTTGAAGACACGTTCTCTCTCACATCAATAAGTATCAATGCAAAGCAGTGAATAAAATGGGGGAGAATGGTTTCTAGTAGCGAATTGTAACTTGGCGTTTTGATAGTAGCGGACAGGGATGAGAAGTCTGGGTGTCATTGTTCCGTCCGGGTTGTCCTTATTTTCTGTTCCTCCCTGTGTCGGGTGCATCAGAGAGAAAGGGTTAAGTATTCCCATTCCGAGATCATTGGTATTAGCATACTTTTGAAATGTGTATATTCAATCCTAGGTCTTTGGAAAATGATGTATACTAGTACTGTATGGGCTATGGAGAAAGGGTTTTCCCTTTTGCATTTGCTACAAATCCAAGTTGGATCGATAGTAAAAGCGAAGAGAAAGGAAGAGTCGTTCATTTTATGCTCCTACTGCATCGAATGGGTTTGGTTCGACGAATCGAACTTGGAATGGGCAGGCGGCTTGCACAAAGTTCAGCTTTTTTTCCAATTTCAATTCGTCGGAGTTTTCGAAACGTGTAGTTTAGAATTTTTCCCCGTTGAAAAACTTTTCCCAGTAGAACGTTCAAGTTATAATAACTTTCCTTTGTCCGTTTTCACTTTCAAACTTTCCCTTTCTTTTCCGTTTGCAAATGATGAAAGTACTTTGAGGATTAGATGAGAAAGCTAGGGAAGTTATTATTATCCACTTTTCTAACTATGAACCGTTTATGAAATACTGAATTATGAATTATTGATACTCTACCAGCAGAAGGTGAAAGTTTTATTGATATTTTTCGTCACTCAATATTCCCGAAGACTCGATCGACCCAGCCTTTAGTTTTTTATTCCTGGAGAGGTTTATCATGGATTTTGAAGTTGCAATAAAAACAAAAACTTATTAATTATGAAACGGAAAGTTGTTATTTTTCCGAGGGCACGAGACTCCGACGAGAAGATGCAACGGCAGGTTATTTAACTTTATTCTCTCGTGTGCCGTGCCCTGTCTGTTGACGTCATTTAATAACAACAACAGCCAAGTGAGTGGTGGACCATTGTTGACGGGTTGACGGATGAGATGAGAATGAGATGAGTTTTATAGTTTCCAATCGGGGAGTGATTGGGCGTAATTAATTATAATTCTGATTGACTTTTCCTGTTAAATTCAAAGAGCTCAATGGGATTTGGATGTAAGATTGAAGAAGTCATGGAGTGTGTGACTAGTGACGACTACTCATGATTTTTATTTTTTCAGTGTGAAACAGTAAATACGAAGTGCGTAGCCTTCTGTTTATGTTTTTTTTTTAACATTTGGATTAAATCTTCTTATGAGAGAGAAAGTATCGACCGAGGAGACAAGGAATGGAAGCCTATATATAAGTAGAAGTTGTACAGGACGCTTTGAGAAAACCTAAAAACCTAAACATAGCACACACGCACTGCTCTTGGCTGGTGCGTGCGTGAGACGATCGAAACCTTCTCTGCTGTGTTAAAGGTATTGATTTTCGGATTCGGGATCCAGCCAGCCACTGGTTCCTACTGCTGCTGCTACCTCTGCCTCTCTCTCTTTCTCGGTTTGTTGTCCCGTGTAAGTTCCGGATCTTCTTTCCTCTTCCAGGTCCCGTTAAAGCCTCCTATTCTGATTCTGCCGAGTTGGATTGAGTCTCTGCCATTACGCAGCTCTTCCCCTAAGCTATGCTGCTCTGAGATATAGGGGATGAAGATGATGCTCTTCAGTGCCTTATTCCGCGGCTCTATCACTGTATTTAGGATGCTAGATGCCCGTTGTGTGTATGTGCCTCTCTGGTTTGTCTCAGGCGTCGTCCACTCCACTGATCTTGAACGCGAACACACGGTCTCCCGTGTGGGGGTCGTAAACAATCGGATCTCGGATGGCAAGAGATTTTTTTAGCAGCCAAGATTTGGAATTGAACCCCTCCAGACTGATCTTCACTTAATGACTAATGACTCCAAAGGGAGTAGTAGGACTTGGTTTCGAATCAGGGGACGGAAGGAATAGGTGCTGCTGCTCTGGGCGATGATGATGCTAGTCAGAGTTGTTCATCTTGTGCCGAGCTTTACATGACAGGAGACACACGTGGAGTTCACGTTGAGTTAGGCATTGTCTCAGGTGTGAATCCCTCAATCCCTGCGAGATTCCATTTAGGAATGAGGGATGCAGTCATCATGATAAATGAGAATTTTTGACGAACGCTGCAGTTCTGGCGTTGGTGTTAGCGGCCTTGTCTCATTCAAACGTGCATTTGAGGCAACAGAATTATTTAGAAATCAAAACAAAACACATTCAACAACGCCCGAACGGTAAAATGGAGCCTTTCCTTGCGTTTATGGGAAATCGTTATGGAGCGTCTTATAAGAAATGCCAAACCAAGCCAAACCCTCTCCTTCCGCTTCTGTCGTGAGTGAATGTGAACAAAAGAGAGTCGAGGATGTATACTAGTGCGTGCGAGAATGATGCGAAAGGATTTTTGGTATATAAGGCTAAGCTTATCACTATACTATCACCCCTTGCCATTTAGATTTAAGCTTCTCTTCTGACTATGTCTATACGGGATATGGTAAGTAATCCTAGTTCGTAGAGTACACGCATAGGCAAAGACGCACGACGCGTTAACCTAGGAATAGAGAGATTCTATTGTAAAAGTAGAAATTTCTTATTTTGGACTTCCGTTTCTCTCGACTCGACTCGATTTCCATGCTAAGTAACAACCATGCACATTTCTTTTCTTTTAACTAAAATAAGGAACCCTGTTTGTAGGAACAAGAAATTGATGGAATGATTTTTGAAATTTTAAAATTCTAACTCCTGTACTATGTAGTGAGGGGTCCACCGATTGTTTCGTTTCATTACTGTCAAGAGAAGAGAGCCAATGACTTTAGTAGGATTTAAATCCAACTGGAAGGGACGTTTTGGATCCGAGGAAACTTGCTTCCTCCATCGCAGTCGTTCCGTACGTTTCCTTGAGCCTTGAGTTCAAGATCCAAAAGTGAGAAACGCAACAGCGTACGCATAGGTATAATAATAGGAAAGAGAAATTTTGCGGCACGTGGCGTCCCATCGATCTTTCCCTCTGCACTTCTCGTCATCTGTATTCCTTCAGGACCGTTCCTGCCTTGCTTTCTTCCTTCCTGCAGTTCCATCACTCTCTGCAGTTCGACAACCCTTCCATATTCCTATTCCTATTCCTATTCTTACCTTATCCTCCAGGAAATGGAAATTCATACCATCAGTGCTACTCCTTTGCTCCTGTTTTGACTGGATACTGGATCATTTTGTTTGCAATTGATATTTCATTAACCTTGACTGACCGTTGTTGACCGGACTTGAGTTTACTGAAATACGAGGCTAGAGACTCTGGAAAATCAGAATCCAATGACTTGAACTAAATTATTAAATCCATCGGCATAATCCTGGACACTATATGATTCGTATTAAAAGTTGCGGATGTACTCTCCTCATATTCAGAGAGCAACGTGAATATTATTGTGATGACGAGGAAGACAGAGACACGCAATACTCATTAACACACAACACAGGTCCAGTTAGTGAAGTGAAGTTTAGGCTTAACTACTAAGATCGTTAGGGATGATTGATTGTCTATTTTGGTTTAATGATGTAACGAAATTACAGCCCAAATAATGACCTAGGTTAAGGTTGAGCTTAAGCATACCAATGCCAGGCAGCCAACTTGAGGTCGAGGTCAACTAAAAGACCGCAACTAAAAGATGCATGATAAAAGAGGATAATTTTCAAGGGAATTAGAGGCAATAGGTAAATTTGATTGTTGCAAAAATACTGAATACTTTCTGCAGAAAGGGTTTATTTACGATCACTACCAGTAACCAGTTGCTCAATGGAAACGGAGAGGCTATGGATTGAGTTGGGGCAGATTACGGATGGACTGAAGGCCCTTCGGGTAGCGGGATGTTAACATTTTAGGTTCATTTGTTTGCGTGATCTTTTTCCTTTAGCAAAAATCCAATGGAGGAAGTTGTCCTCCATATAAGGATTTAATTTGGGAATCATCTTCCATTCCATCCATGATTCCCTGCTGGATTGGCTATATGGCTACCTTAGGGGCAAGTGAAGTGATCTTTTCACGGGTAACAGACGGTGAGTTTGGGTTTAGAATTAGAAATCCAAGGAGCTCCTTGCTTTTGTTCAGTTCAACTCGACTCCCTTCCCTTCCTTTGCCTTTGGCCTTTGGAGGGATTCGATGCTCCCTATATCAGGATTCAGGAAATTCGGTTCTTCTCTATTGTTGGTGTTCCTTCCTTCCTATGTGAAGGCTATCCTGCTCAACGAAGATGCAAGGTGAGCATGAGCTCCTCCTTCTGGAAGTATAGTAACTTTCCTTACGAAAGACGATTCTAAAGTGTATAAAAACTTGAAATTATTTTGTATTTTTGGAAGAGGGAACTAGGGCAAATATGAGAGCCTCACACACAATTGACCCTAAACGAATAACTTCTGAATGAGTTTCCGAGGAGGGCGGAAAAGGAAGGACAGCAAGGGAGTCCTTTTCTTGGGGCTGGAATGAAATAAAAACTGGTTGCTTATACCAGACTATGCACCATGCATAGGGTCGTCACGGATTGATGACATGTTGGGTACGGGAAAAGGGATAAAAATTTAATTTAACCTACAATGATTAGATCTTTTAAAGAGTTTAATTACTAAAAAGCGTTACGTGACTTGGTCTACAGTTTTTTTTTTTGAATTCTTGTAGACGCGTCAGAGGAGAACTTTAGTTTGTGAGGCTCCACAATTTCGCAAATTCGTAATTTCTGAGGAAGAATCCTTGAATCTTGAGAGTACGTCTCTGTTAGTCTGGATGGGTTCAGTTATCTAATAAATTAGGAGAGGAGGATACAGGAAGCTTGAGTAATATTTTATGGAGAGTTTTGCCTAATAGCTGTTTGGCTACACAGTTGGTGTAAAGAATCCATGGCCTACTTTCATCTTCCTAGTCCTGCCTCCTGCGTGTCTCGTTTGGGAAGATGAGGATTTCCATCGAGTTTTACAAGGATGAGAGACCCAGAATTCATATCATAGTGTCTGAATTTTGCAAGGTCATTTGCAACTGACGTAGCGACGACTACTAGAATACTGGAATATGCGGGACGCACTTCCTGGACCATTGTTATATTTATGTCAGAAATGCTAAAAATTCTTGTTGTTAAACGTCTTTTTCAGAACTCGGGATTCGTCCTCGAATTCTTGTAAATTTTATTAATGCGATCGTATTATTTTATTTTTCTCGTGTAGTTCTCATTCTAAAAACCTTTTCTAACCCGAAACTGTTTATGTTTGGCAATTATCTAAATTCACGCATGCCCCTCGGCAAGGTTAAGTTTGTACTGATGAACTCGGTTGAATGCTGGTTGGGATTGGGAAAGTGACGAATTGACTGACACATCTGCGAAAAAAGGGAGTGGTACTCTCTCGTATTCGGAGGGGTTCCCCAAACTAACCGTGCAGAGCATATGGTTAGTAAGGTGAGCCTATAGCTAATCCCAGATCGCCAGATCTCGTTCTCATCTCAGAAGCACGTGGCCGGAAAAGCATAGCATGAACATAACAATGACATGATTGATTATGGTTACGATTGTTTCAAAGGATTCAATTGAGATTTAACTTTTAACGTGTTCAGGTTTTAGTAAAGTACGTGTCGAGGAAGTACCGTAGATTTCCGCCAGACTCTTGTACGTTAATTTCAGACTTATTAAAGGCAAATGTGGAATTGTAAAATGATCCAGTCCGAGAGATTTGAGAAGAACAGGTCAAGATTCATTGGAGGGTCGCTGAATCCCATCATGGACAATCCCATTTAGTTTTGTCTGTCGGAGGGTGTGGGAGAGGATGAGTCCAGGGACTCAGGACTTGACTAGGCAAAATTGCAAATCCCAAACCAAATTGCGTATGATATGAGAACTCTTTAGAGTGAGATTCATGAATCATGATTGGATGTTTCCCAACATGGTCTAATCTTCGCACGGTCGTGGTCGTGGTCTTGCTGTGCACTTCATTGTGATTTGGCTGGAAGAGGTACTTTTTGCGAGTCTCTCAATCATCAAACTCCTCTCTCTGAGAGGTAAACCTGCTGCAGGTGATTATGGTAAATTGTTGAGGCTATGGTTGAAATTGCACGTGGGGTTAAGAACCTCTCTTCTCCCACAGAAGATATTTTTCGTCTACGTGCAGAAAAAGCAATTGTATACACATAGGACTTGGGGAAACAGAGCTTTATTGGGTTTGTAATTTTTACAAAAAACATGGCAGGCTACGTTGGATTTATACATTAACCTTTCAGCTATTTCTTATGGCCCCATGACCTAGCTTAGCTTCTTTTAAGTATCCAAATAATATTTCCCTTTAAAAGTTTTATGAGTTAATGAACCTTCCGATGCTCTGCTGGATTTTCTGATTCTGGGAAGCGTCCGCTCTCCTCCGCTCTACATGGAACCCAAACCGGGGTGGGCTTTGGCTAATAAAGATGAATAGCTCATTCTTTGGAAGAAGAAAATGGTCATTGACAATAGTTTGGTCCGCCATTTTATTAACCCCGAAAATTGCTTACCTGAAGAAAAGAGACCTTGGCGAAAGCACGTAGCCCGTGGACGACACTCCGTCAACCATTCTTGATTTTGACCATTTCGTTTTTACTTGATTTTTCCAGATGGGTCTGTGAAGATTACCCGGAGTTGAAGACCGCGATGGAAGTGAGCAAACTGCTCAATAATCTAGAACCAAACAACTACGAAAGCATGAGGAATCTCTGCACCTGCTACAATCAAGAAATTAAGAAAATACATCACAATGTAAGCAAAATCATCTTTTTGTTTCGTGTCGCATTCGCATCCTCTCATCACATCTTCAGCTGTCATTTCCTGCCTAATTCCTCTGAAGGTCCTTGTCGTCTCATTTTCTTTTTTCGGTAAATATTTAACCATTTGGGGTAGGTCTCTCCTCCTCCATCCCTCTTGCCCTTCCGTTAAAATTGCGTTATTGGGAAGACAATTTATTTATGGCTTATTGAAGGAAATAAGGCAGTTTATGGCATGGTCGACCGCTATAAATCAACACTTGGTTTTTACTGTTGTAGTTAATTTGACAGATTTGAAAATTTTCTCGTTATTGTTTACTTTCAGGAGAAAAAGAAACGCCTCGGACAACGAGCAACTGTAGGCCTGGTCAAGCACATCATGTCCCAAGTGTACAACGTAGCTGTGACGGATCCGGAAAAACTAAATGACTATCCTCCATTCTCCCCAGAAGTGTACGGAGAAACATCCTTCGATCTCATTTCCCAGATGATTGGACAGTTACAGATAACACCGGATGACCTTTTCATTGACCTTGGGTCTGGGGTGGGCCAAGGTATTTTAATTCAATAATAGTCCAAATATCACCTCCTTACCTAAGAAGTTGGATTTCATCTTGAACTAATAATCCATTTATTTTTGTTTACCAATTATTAGTGGTACTTCAAATGGCAGCTTTAACAGAGTGCAAACTCTGCTTTGGTGTAGAGAAGGCAAAACTCCCTTCCACATATGCAAAGGTATGTGGGAATGTCTTAAAAATAAACAATGCTTCCTGGAATTCAGTTTGTCTGTTCCGTATTATAGGAAATGGATCGAAATTTCCGGATGTGGATGCGCTGGCATGGAAAGAAGCACGGGGAGTATGAGTTGGTGATGGGAGACTTCCTCTGTGATGACATGCGAGAGAGGATTACGCAGTCCACCTTTGTGTTTGTAAATAATTTCGCGTTTGGGCCTCAGGTTGATCATGACCTCAAGGAACGGTTCGCTGACCTCAAGGATGGTAAGCACGGGACTAAACACTGACAAGTGACAACTTTGGGACTGGTGGGTGACAGGTTTTAATTGGAATTCTTTGTGTTCTATATATAGGTGCTCGAATAGTTTCATCGAAATCCTTTTGCCCTACCAATTTCCGAATTACTGAAAGAACCCTCACAGACATCGGAACAATTATGCACGTCTCGGAGTTTCTAAAACCGATGAAAGGTAGTGTGTCCTGGACAAACAAACCAGTGGTGTATTACATTCACATCATTGACCGAGCCAAGTTAGAACGGTATTTTCTAAGTGCAAAGAACGGAATCCGATTTGATCAAACACCGCCGAGATGTCGTGGGAAGCTCATTGGTAACACTTGTTAACAAGCTTTTAATTTAAATTTGACTAAATTTTGATATATTTACAACAGTCAATGGGAACGGGAAAGGGAATCGCCTGAAAGCCATTGACTCCAGTTCAAACACTTCCAATGACTCCACACTGAATGAAAGACACGTGAATGATGGCGAACTGGAGGAAGATAGCGACGGGAATGGGGGTGTCACTGGACCAACGACACGCCGTGCTTGGTAAGTATAACCTGCTTATTCCACTTTACGCTTAACTAATACACCCAAAGCTGATCAGCATCCACAGACATCAATTTCTGTTTCTTCTTAACCAATCAGGTCTGACTGGTGTTCCAGTCGAGGGAAGAGCTCAAAGGAGAACAGCGAAGATGACACACACGGGAGGACCAATACTAATAGCAATCAAACTAGGAATCCAAGGTCACAATCCGCCGGGAATAAAAAAGGGAAAGGAAAGAAAAAAATTCTCCGGAAGAAAATTACGAAAAATAAGGTAACATTATATAATCTTTTGTCTTGTTTACTGGTTTAATGACACTCGGATTTTGGAATTGGTCAAAATCCAT